>Ga0208692_1000440_pt1 | contig 31605 bp, 25 predicted proteins | sample June2015DPH_20_1_3_FD_184721 | JGI IMG/M metagenome (GOLD analysis project Ga0208692, IMG submission 184721) | Peatland microbial communities from SPRUCE experiment site at the Marcell Experimental Forest, Minnesota, USA - June2015DPH_20_100... | ecosystem: Environmental > Terrestrial > Soil >... | reverse complement strand
CATCGAGCCGAGCGAGTCGTCCCACAGCTCGAGCGGGGCCGGCGCGACGCCGTCCGGTTCCGCCAGGCCGACGTTCGGGTCGGGCGTGGCGAACGAGGCGTTGTCACGCGCCTCGGCGAGCGCGTCCCGGGCGAGGGCCTCCTCGAGATTGCCGACGTAGGCGAAGCCCTGACGCTCGCCGGCGACCACGCGGATCCCGATGCCGGCGGATTCGGCCGACGAAAGCGATTCCACCTCGCCGCCGTAGGCGCGCACCTCCGTATCGCGCTGCCAGGCGACGAAGGCCTCGACCTCCTCGCCCGGCTGCCCCCAGGAGGCGATCCTTTGCGCCAGGTCGAGCAGCTCAGCCACCAGCCGTCCCTCCGATCGTGACCGAGGACACCCGAAGGGTCGGCTGGCCGCTCCCGACGGCGACCGACTGGCCGTCCTTGCCGCAGGTCCCCGGGGCCATGTCGAAGTCGTCGGCGATGGCGTCGATCTTCATCAACACGTCTGGCCCGTTGCCGATCAGATTGGCGTCCCGCAGCGGCTCGGTGATCCGGCCACCCTCGATGAGATAGGCCTCGGTCATGCCGAACACGAAATCGCCCGTCGCCGTGTTCACCTGGCCCCCGCCGAGCTTGGCGAGGTAGACGCCGAACGGGGTCTGGTTGACGATCTCCTCCGGGTCCTCGGTCCCGGCGAGCAGGAACGTGTTCGTCATCCGGACCATCGGGAGATGCTGGTAGCTCTGGCGACGCCCGTTCCCCGACGACTCCCGCCCGTCCTGACGGGCGCGCAGGTAATCCCACATGTACTCCGTGAGCACGCCGTTCTCGATCAGCACGTTGCGCTGCGCCGGACGGCCCTCGTCGTCGATCGTCGAGGTTCCCCAGCTCTCGACGACGGTGCCGTCGTCAACGAGCGTGACGAGGGGGCTCGCCACCTTGGTGCCGAGCCGTCCCCGGAAGGCGGACGCGTCCTTCATGATGTGGTCGGCCTCGAGCCCGTGCCCGCACGCCTCGTGGAAGAGGTATCCGCCGGTCCCGCCCTTGATGACGACCGGATACGCCCCCGACGGGGCCGGGCGGGCGGTGAGCTTGCCGACCGCGCGCCGGGCGGCCTCCTTCGCCGCCGCCTCGACGCTGAAACGGTCGAATAGCTCGAAGCCGATCGTGCGCGCCAACACCTCGTAACCGGTCTGGAGGCCGCCATCCCCCGACGCGACGCACGAGACCGCGAATCGAGTCCTCACCTGGTCATCCGCCACGTACAACCCGTCGGAGTTGGCGATGACGATGCGGCGCCGGCTGTCGCCGTAGCCGGCGGACACCTGGACGATGGAGCCGCTCGTCGCCCGTGCCTCGTCGTCGGCGCGGGCAAGAAGCTCGACCTTGCGCGCCTTGTCGATGTCTTCCGGGTAGATCCCGATCGTGCCGACGGGATCGTCCTTACGCTCGACGAGGGCGACCGAACGCACTCCGCCGCCGCCCGCGTGCGCCACCGCGGCCGCCGCCTCGGCTGCATCGTGCAGCCCGCGGGTGGACAGATCGGCGGTGTGCGCGAACCCCGTCGTCTCACCGACGACGACGCGGATCCCGGCTCCGCGATCCCGGCCCGAGGACAGCTCCTCCACCCGACGGTCATCGAACGAGATCCCCGTGGAGCTGCGATCCTCGACGAAGACCTCGGCGAACTCCCCCCCGCGGGCGAGCGCCGCGGCGAGCGCGCCTTCGATCGCGTCGCGCTCGGCGAGCACGGGATCCCTGTCACCCATCGGCTCTCGCTCCTCCCCGGTCGGCCCCGAATCACCGGCGGCCCACCCGGCGGCATCGAGCCGCAAGAAGAGCACGTCAGTCGCCAATCGTAACGACGGTGGTCTGTGCGAACGACCCCGGGCCGGCTCGCTCGCCCGGGGAGCCCGGCACCCGGTGCGCCCCGGTCCCCGACCCAGCACTTCCCTTTTTCAGGCAGAATCTTCGCGTCCGGGCCAGTGAAGTTCCGCACCCGGCGCGCACCAGCCCGGTACCATCGGGGTCGCAGGCATACTGCTGCCCGGCCGGATCCGGCGGGCGCATCGAGGCGAACGAAGCGCCGGGAGGCGCTGGGAGGCGAGCATGGAAGAGTCTCGTGCGTCGCATATGGCCGAGGCCACCCCGATATTCGGTGCCTACCGCCGCGGCTACGACCCTGAGCAGGTCGATCGCTATGTCGCTGCCCAGCAGCGCCGCCTCGACGAGTCATTGCGCCGCGCTTCGGAGGCCGAGCGCAAGCTCGCCGCCGCCGTTGGCCAGCTGCGCGAGCTGCACCGCCGGGTGGGCGCGCTCGAAGATCAGCGTCGACCTTCCCAGACGTTCAAGCTCGACGGCGTTGGCGAGCACATCCAACGGATCTTCGAGGAGGCCCGCGAAGGCGCGGACGCGCTCCGGGAGAAAGCTGAGGTCGAGCTGGCGGAGCTTCGCGAGAAGACCGCCGAAGAAGCGCAGACGATTCTCACCACAGCACGCAGCAAGGCTCAGCAGATCGAAGCCGAGATCGAGCAGCGCCGACGCGAGGAGCTCGGCCAGCTGGAAGAGAACCGCTCCCGGGCGGTGTCGCAGCTCACGTACCTTCACGAACAGCGCAAGAAGGCGGTGACCGAACTGATGCGTCTGCGCGAGGTGATCGACTCGACGATCGCCGAGGTCACGACCGACGAGGACCCGGTCACCGACGGGGAACCGAATGGTCGCGCGGAAGATGAGCTCGATTTCACGCGGCGAGACCCGATCAGCGAACGCCACCCCTCGATGACGAATCGTTACGTCTCAAGTGGCCGCATCAGTTCGACTCCAACCGGAGACGCCCGGCCTTCGGCTCGGCCTCCGCTTCGCAACCTCAGACCCCCCGCCGACCGGGCGGGATCGGAGGCCGCGAGACTCGTGAGCGAGCACCGAGCCGCGGTCGCGGCAGAAGAGGGTCCTCCGAGAGCCCGCGCACTCGGGCCACGACCGCCGGGGCCCCACACGGCGACCGTCTTTGACTTCGAGGAGCACTAGGTACCTTCGGAGCCGGCAAGGACTGGGGATCGAACGACACGAGGCCCGCGCCTTTGGGATCGGTGCCTGTCGTCTCCTACGATGCGCCGTGAACACACTGATCGCCCGCCGCGGAATGTGCCCGGCGGGGGGTCGTGCAGATTGGGCCGCTAGCTCATCCGGAAGAGCAGGGGACTTTTAATCCCAAGGTGCCGGGATCGAGACCCGGGCGGCCCACTGAATAATCCCTGTTAGCGGTCGGAATCATCGTCCGACGCTCGAACCTCTGGTCGCTCCTGCTACTGGATGCTACTGTATCCCGAAGTTGCATCTGAAGGGCACGTCGGAGGGCTTGGGAAGGCCATGAAGGGCCATCTTCGGAGGCGCGGGAACTCGTGGGAACTTCGCGCGTATGTCGGCGTCGATCCAATCACGAAACGCCAGAAGTATTTGACTCGCACCTTTCGAGGTGGCAAGCGAGAAGCCGAAGGGGCGCTCGCCCGGTTCATCACCGAGGTCTCTGGCGGTGGACATGCGGCGCAGGACACGACCGTCGAGCATCTAATCCGGCAGTGGCTCGACCTAGCTCGGAGCGACCTCTCGCCCTCGACGGTCCGCGGCTACGAGCGAATCATCGAGAGCTACATCAATCCGACACTTGGCAAGGTCCCACTTGGGCGTCTGAAAACGGCGCAGCTTGACCACTTCTATGCGGAGCTTCGCGCCAGAGGCGGACACGACGGCGCACCACTCGCACCTGCGACGGTGCGCCAGACACACGCCATCATTCGTCGTGCGCTTCAGCAGGGCGTTCGTTGGGGCTGGATCGCGTCGAATCCCGCCGCGTTGGCGTCTCCTCCGCGCGTGCAGGTGCCGCAGCTGTCGACGCCGAATCCTGTGGAGGTCATCCGACTAATCGAGCTTGCCTCCAGCGATGACGCCGATTTCGGATGCTTTCTCCACGTGGCGGCAACAACAGGCGCACGTCGCGGCGAACTGTGCGCGTTGCGCGGGCAGAACGTCGATCTTGAGTCCGCCACGATGACGATTAATCGATCCGTCGTTGAAGGGATGCACAACGTCCTTGTCGAGAAGGACACCAAGACTCATGGGTCCCGCTGCATCGCGCTCGATGCGAACACTGTGGCGACACTTCGTGCACAGCGACAGCGGATGGCCTCCCGGGCACTCGCATGTGGTGTCGGACTGGCAGACGACGCATACGTCTTCTCTCGAGACCCAAACGGCCGACGACCGTGGGTACCGAACGACGTCACCAAGGGCTTCATCCGAGTCAGGAATTCGGCGGGCCTGAGCAAAGTGCGTCTCCACGACCTCCGGCACTTCACTGCAACTCGTCTACTTGCCGCTGGAGTGCCGGTGCGAACCGTAAGCGGCCGGCTTGGCCACGCCAATGCCGCGACGACGCTGGGCGTCTATGCCCACTTTGTCGAGGAGTCAGATCGAGATGCGGCTGACAAGCTCGGCGATCTCCTACAACAACGGCCGACGGCTAATCGTCGGTTCCGAGCGGCGACGACGCCCCGGTAGTCGGCCGACCGGGCCCAGCAAGTGGGGATTCTTGTGCGCGCGTGTCACCCGGAGCGGACGCTGCGACACTCTAAAGGGTGGTGGGTAACCGCGACGAGCTCATCTACCAGAAGTACTGCAGCGAGCTAACTCGCTTTGCTACTGGCTTAGTAGGGCCGTCCCGGGCGGGCGATGTCGTTGCCGATGCTGTTGTCGCCTGCATGCGAGCAAGCGGCTGGTCCGCGGTCCGTAACCCGCGCGCCTACCTCTACCGAAGTGTTCTCAACGAGGCACGACGCTCGCAGCGGCGTGAGGTCCGCAGGAGGCTGCGAGAGCGAGTTGCAGCGGTGCCGGAGGGCATCGCTGCGCACGAAACGGACCAGGACGTATGGGGAGCCGTTCGCCAACTCAGCGCTCGTCAGCGTGCAGTGATCTTCCTTACGTACTGGTCCGACCTGACCCCTGAATCCATCGCCGGACTCCTTCACATAAGCGAGGGCGCGGTACGACGGCATCTCGCACGAGGGCGGAGACGGCTGCACGACAGATTGGAAAGCTATGGACCGTAAGACAGATCTAAAGATTCGAGCCGCCATGATGCATCTTGTGGATGTGAGCCCACCCCCGCCTCCGTTTTCTGCTCTATTGAACAGGCGATCTCGTTCACCTCGTAAGGCTGTCCTTGCGGCGGCTGGCGTGCTTGTCGCAGGATCGGTCGCGCTTGCTCTGGTTCTGTTGCTGGCATCCGGGGCTCCGCTCGGAAGCCAGTCGGCCGCTGGGTTAATGGTCGTGCACATCAATTCGAACATCGCCGGATCGGTCGAAGGTCGTGTGCCGCGTGATGCAGTGTCACACGGTCGCATCAATTGGGCCGCAGTTCCCGAGTACATCTCCGTCGTGGGACCGGGAGGAACGGTTGTCGGGTATATTCAAAAGCGCGATGTCGATGGTTCCACGCCGATCATCGGACCCTTGAATGGGGGAACTTCTATGCCGGTATGTGGAACCGATGGCATTGATGTCTATAACCATGCGTCCGGAGTCGTAATCGGTCACCTTTTCCCCAACGCGGGGTACGTGCCAAACGGAACGACGCCCACATGCGTGACTCCAACAACCTTCGCAGCTCCATCCGGTTCGTAGCCCACCGTAATCTCGCACATCCAATCGATCTTGCTTACGGGATCGCGATCGAGCGGACGGCGCCGACCGGCGACCGCGCGCCCGCCCTCCAGGTACTCGACGATGCGCTCGCCGATCACCGAGAGCGGCGTGGCGTCGTTCGAGCCGAGGACGGTGACCGAGAGAATCATCGGGGCCACGGTTAGAACGGAGCATTACGAACGCGTTCCAAAAGGAGCGCGAAAGGAGCACGACGACGGAGGTCCCGCCCAGAGGGCGGTACCTCCAAGGGTGTCTAACCCGGACTCGTTCGGGTTAGCTCAACTCAAGTGACAGCAAGGCGAGAGCAACCTCGCACTGAGAAACGACCGAAGAGCGAGAGGGTCTGCACCAGATAGGGAACGAGAGAGCCGACTGGTAGCTGTGAGGGCATTCGAACCGGATGTCTCATCAAGCGCAAAGGTGATGGGACAGGCAAGGCATCGAATGTCGAGGTGACGACGAACTCGATGCTCATGGACCTCGGCCGAGAGAGGTTCACCGAGGCAACCGTCAACCACTTGGTCGCCGTTGCCGTCCTCAGCCTCCCCTACCACGGCTGTCCGTTCGCGACTGTCCTCGATCGGCATCTTCGGGCTAGTTCGCGAGACGAAATTGGCGCGCATTATGTGACGCTGGTGAACGCGCGTATCGCCGATTAGGTGCGCTCCTCGAGCACTGTGCATAGTTCGACACGAGCGCTCCGATTGTCCATTTTCGCTCGCGCAACGACACTTACAAAGCGTCCTTCGCCCCTGTTCCTCAGCACCAGCGATGCTAGCGTGGGTAGCACCATGATAGGCATCAAGGTCGATCGTTCCGATCCGGCGCTGCTTCACGATCAGGTGGCTGGGGACATTCGGCGAGCGATCGCTGAGGGCGAGGCGAGTCCGGGCGAGACGCTCCCCCCATCTCGCGACCTTGCCGCCGTGCTCGGAGTGAACACGAACACGGTCCTTCGCGCGCTCCGTCTCTTGCGAGACGAAGGGTTGCTCGAATTTCGAAGAGGCAGGGGCATCACCGTCGCTGGCGAAGCACCGGAACGGAGTGTGGTGCTCACCAAGGCGCGGGAGCTGGTGCAGGTCGCACGTCGCGAGGGCTTCCGCCGTGACGAGTTGGTCCGACTGATCGAGAGCATTCCCTAAGAGGCGATGTCATGAAGGTCCTTCACGCGCCGCCGCCACAATTGGCTGATCGCGCTCCCTACGACGCGGAGGCGTTGATCGAAGAAGCGCGTCGGCGTCAGCGGCACCGTCGATACGTGGTCGCGGGCGCCACCACCGCGGTGATCGCGGGGCTTTTCGCATACATCTCTGTGAACGGCACGAGCGCCCCACCGAAGGTGCCCGCCGCCACGAACCTCACAGCGTCGAGTCCGAGCCCGATCGTGGACGCCAAGGCCTTCCATGGTCACGGCAACCTTGCGTTCGTCTCGCGTGACCAGCTCTACGTTCTCGACGGCAGCACGAACAAGCTCACGGCGGTCACCTCCGGAACCCAAGTGGCCGGCGCCCCGAGCTTCTCGCCCAACGGCAAGTGGCTCGCATACTCGATCGGCCAGAGCGGCGCAGGGACCGCCCATGCGGACGGGACCTCGGCGCGAACGATCACGACCAGCGGAGGCAGCCCGCGGTGGATGCCGAACGGGGAACTGCTCGTCGGGACGACGCTGTATCGGCTCTCGTCATCAGGACGACCGGCGCCTGTTAGCTCGGTTTCGTCCGGTCTTGTCGCTTGGGCGATGGACGGGAGCGGCTACGCCTTCGTGTCGAGGAGCATCGTGAACGGTCCCAACGGCTCGTTCCACGGGGCCGAGCGACTCGAGCTTGCGAGTTCGCTGACAGGGACACGCACGGTATGGCGTTCGACCCCGATCTCATTCGCCAGGGCGACTGGCTTTCACGGCAACTTCGTGAATGGCGTGATCGTCCTCCCGCACCACGAAGGACTCCTGTTCTGGGTCGACCCTGATCAGTCTGCATCGCTAGCCGCCGACGGCACGCACGTCTACGAGGTCCGATCCGCGGGAGCGACACCGATTGACCTTGGGGTCACGATTGGGCAGACCGTCTCGGTCGGGTCGAATGGCATGCTCGCGATTGGCTCGGGCAGCAATCGCTACGCGTGGATGACGAAAACCGTCGAGACGTGCGTGATCGCGACAGCGCGTTGCTCGGACGTTCGTACACCCGCGGGTGACGTCACCATTGATCCGGCGTGGTCGCCCAACGGGAAGACGCTCGCGTTCGTCGAGGCCCCGTCGTCGAGCGCGTCGGACTTCTTCCAGTCGACCCTCACAATGTGGTACTCGACGCATCACCTGTGGCTCCTCAGCTCGGGTTCGTCCGTGCCGAATGAGGTGCAGGGTACGGCCGGTGCCTCGGTTCCAGTCTGGTCGAGCAACGGCAAGATCCTTCTCTACGAGTCGGTTGATGCTCTGTGGCTCATCGCGGCGCCCGGAGCTATGCCGGTGAAGGTCGCCTCCCCGCTCTTCCGGTCCGGTGCCTGGCCCTCCTACTACGGGCAGATCAACTGGAGCGGGCAGTTCAGTTGGTCCGCGCGCTGAGGCGTGAATCACAGAACGGGCTGTCAGGCACGCCTAACGACGGTTCGGGAGTCCGACACGCGTCCCATAATGCGCGCCGAAACGCGCCCCTATGACTGCCCCTGACCGCCGGGACCGAGCGGTCCCTACGCTTGAGTAATGCCCACACCTGTAGGCCCCCCACCAGAGGACCCAAATGATCCCGACTTATGGGACTGGGGCGGAGACGACGAGGAGCGTCGATCTCACCGACACCCGTGGCGCGTCCTAATCGTCGGCCTTGTCGTGCTCTCTCTCGTGGTGTTGTTGGTTGTCAGCATCCTGTAGTCGGGCTCAGCTTCCAGGTGTTCAGCTGTGCCCCAGAACGCTGCCGGCTAGGTGCGGCAGTACGGCACTTATGTCATGCGCCTGACGGTGCGGTCGAGCACGTTCGGGGGCACTTCATAGCGAGTTACCGGATAGACGGATTCTGGCGGGACGCCTTGAAAACTAACGGACTAGCAGGCATAAGTCCCAGGGTTCGCCCAACCCGGCGGTCCGAACTTACAGAGCTTGGTCGCGACGAAGCTCGTCCACCTCGTTGGCGTGGCGGGCAGCGAGAATTCGTCCTTCGGCACCTTGTACGACAGGCTCATCAGCTCGATGCGCTTGAAGCCCGGAACACCGAGGACATAGCCGAGCACGCCACGGCTGGTGATGCACCAGGTCTCCATCGGTGAATCGCCCTGCCTAATGCGGATGCACACTAACTGGAAGCCGTTCACGACCCGCCTTGTGACGCGGGATGCCGAGGGCGCGAAGAACAACAAATAGTCCGGTTCCACGTCGTACGACCCGATAGTCGCCAGTCCGCCGTACCCCATGCCGTCAAGGTTGATGGGTCCCTCGCAGCCCCAGTGGAGCTTGGTCGCTGGTGTCAGACACTCGTAGTAAAGGCCGTTGTTCGCGATGAACTCGTATTCCTCACCGTTCGCAACCACTCGGTACCGGTAGTCCACCGGCGGTGGGAAGTTCTTCAGCGCGTTCTTTCCCGCCGAGGTCGCGTAAACAAACGAGTAGGGGGCGCGCTTGGCTTCGAGAATTCGGTAGGTGGCGACGAGCGGTTGCATAGCGCCCCGACGAGCCAAGGCAGCAAAAGAGGATTCGGTGGTCGGAAGATTGGCGGGCGTCCTGAGTGAAGAGCTCCTCGCGGTTGCCGCTGTCGTCAACATCATGGTGACGACGATCACTGACGCTGTCGCTAGCCACGTGGACTTCACGACAGGAAGAGTAGAACTAGCAGGTGCATGAGGTCAGACGGGCGCGACGACACAAGAAGCGATGGTCGAGGGCTGAGGTGACCGATTGACCTCGCAAGTTTCGACTACTGCCGTCGCCAACCTGGAGTCTGACCGGTCGCGCGGACTAGGTGCCCCCTAACGCTCAGCCGTGCCGACGTGTGTGGCCGGCCCCAATCGCCGGGTAGATGGCGTCCGTCAACGATCGCGTGCCAACGATCAACCGAGCTTTGGTGACCGGACGACACGCCAGTGACGGCCATCGGTCGGCTCGGCGAAGATGAAGCGGGGAATGCATGGGCTGCTACTGCGTTGCTACTGAATTCGGTTACACGGAGCGGACTGAGACTGATACGCGGGACGCAGCACCTGACCTGAGCTGCTTGTGCGGATGGCACAGTCTCCAGGAGACGACCCGAACTGGACTTTTAATCCCAAGGTGCCGGGATCGAGACCCGGGCGGCCCACCGCTTCGTCAACGCAGCGACTTTGCTCTCTCGGCGGCACCCAACAGGCCGCGTCGGCTCCATTCCCTGCTCGGTGCGCCGAGGAAGCGGCGTTCCAGTGTCGAATCGAAGCGCTCGCCGTCGCTTAGAGGTCCCGAGCGTGTCGCTCACGTGAGATCTGAGCGTCCGGTCAGGCGCAGTTCCAGCTGCCCTTCACGTAGACCGTCCCGGTGGCACTGCCCTCGTGCTCGCTGAGTGTCACGTTGGCTGAACCCGCTTCGCCCGTCTTGCCCGTAACCGTCAAGGTGCCCTTCGCTGCCACCCAGGCGGTGAAATTCGAGGTCTCAAGCACAAACGACGTACCCACGCCCATGCCGAACCGCTTGTACGTGCCGGGCTTCGGGACGCGGTAGCTAATCGACCACGCGGCCGCCTTTCTTGGGGAGAGCGTCACCTTCACCCAGGCGAGCGTGCCACCGGCGGAACTCGGGGAACTGCAGTTGATGTTCGGTACGACCTTGAGCGTTCCCTTCAGTGCCCCGCTCACCGTGATGACGTTCACTGTCCCGGCGCCGGAACTGGCGGCCGGAAGCAGAGCCACGGCGAACGACAACACGACAAGAGGTACCAGCAGGCGCAGCGCGCCGGATGCTCTGTGCCCCTGCCCGACAACTTTCATGACGATCCTTTCATTGCAAGTAAAGGCCGCCCTTCAGTGGCGACTTGGGACAGACACGCCGCCGCCGATAACAGTGCGGCGACAACTGCTGTGTTGGATTCTCGTCTAGAAATCTGGACAATTGGTTGCCGGCGGGACGAAACGACGCGAGACCGATCCTCGGCCCGGCCGCTGTGGGACGATACGGGAGCGGTGCCGGAGATGGGAACGGCAACCGTCTGGCTGACAATGGAGAAGCCCGTGACGAGCCGGACGTCAAGACACACCGAAGGTCTCCTGCGCCTCGCCGCCTTCGCGGTCCCCGCCGCCGTCGCGGCCATCCTCGTTCCTTTCCGGGTGAGCTTCCCTGGCGTCGACGCGGCGCTCGTGATGGTGGTCGTCATCGTGGCGGTCGCCGCGTGGGGGGACCGACTCGCCGGCGCGCTGGCCGCCATCTCCGCCGGTGTCTGGTTCGATTTCTTCCTCACCCGCCCGTACCAGACCTTCGACATCCGTCACCGCACGGATATCGAGACGACGGCTTTGCTCTTCGCAGTCGGTTTGGCCGTAACCGAACTCACGGCCCGCGGTCGCCACCATCGAGCTGTGGCGGCCGAGGAGTCGACCCATCTTGCCGCGCTCCACGACGTGACCCAGATGATGGCCGAAGGGGAGGATCCCGACGTCATCGTGTCCAGGGTGGAGGGAGTGCTCGCGACGCTGCTCGAACTGCGGAGCTGCCACTACAGCCCCGGACCTTCAGCGGGAGACGCGGCCGTCATCTCCCAAGGGGGCCACGTGCTGCTTGCCGGTTTCAGCTGGAGCACGCTTCCGGGCAGCCGGGTCGAGCTCCCGGTCCAATACCAGGGGCGCGAATACGGAAGGTTCGTGTTGGTTCCCCAACCGGGCCTCGAGGTTCCTCTCGAACGTCGATTCGTCGCCGCGGCCCTCGCCAACGAGGTTGGCGCCGTGCTCGCCGGCATCCGACGCCCCCAGCCCTGAGGTACTCGCCCGCCCGCAGGCCGCGAGGCCAAGTGGCTGCCTCGAGCCATGCACCGTTCATCATCGCTCGCGGGTGAGCCGAAACTGCGCGACGGACGCGCCGGAAAGCGAGCTCCGTTCGGCAGCGGATCGGGTACCAGACCGCTGCTGGGCGCACTACTTCGCTGCCGAGCCGGGATCGGGACCGCGGTTTGCAACTGAAGGCATCCCGGGTCCCTCGCCGCCGTCGAAAGCCGCGGCACAACCCGGTGAGCAGAACCAATAGTCGTCGTCATCCAGCACCCGGTGGGCAGGCGCAGTTTGCGGGTCGACGGTCATGCCACAGACCGGATCGATCGCCGCGACGGATCCGCCAGCCGCGAGTTTCCGAGTCAGGCCGACGGCGACCGGACCCTGTGGAGATGTCTCCCCGCCGCGCGACTCGGCCGCGGCGTATCGCGCCGGGTTCTCGACGAAACGGTCACGGCAGCGGTCCGAGCAGAACCGGTAGATCCGATTCTCGAACCCCACCTGGGCGGGAGCGTCCGCGATCCGGATCTGCATGCCGCAAATCGGATCGGTGTCGTATTCAAGGCCGCCACCCAGGCGCGCCCGGTTGTGGGCCAGCCACCAGACGGCAGCGGCGACACCGATGAAGATGATGTCGAGGTAGCTGGTGTAGTTCCAACTGAAGCGGATCGCGGTCACACGGATCGCCCGCGTCTCCGGGACCGCTCCGATCAGCCTGAAGATCCCTTCGGTCGCGAGACCTGCCACGACCATCACCCCGTAGAGCAGCGCGACGATGCGGACGGTCAACCGCAGTCCGTAGTACTTGAGGTAGATGAGCATCAACGGCAGGGTGATGAGGTCGGCGAACATGAACGCGATCACGCCACCGAAGCTGATCCCCCCGGACCAGAGCGCCGCAGCCAGCGGCACGTTCCCGATCGAGCACACGCAACTGACCGCGGCGATGAGGGGACCGACGAGCGCGTTCTCGGCGACCGTCCAGAATCCGTGACCGTGGATGAATAGGGCGTTCCAGGCGCCAGTAGGTACGAGGACGGCGAGAAACCCGGCGAGCGTGAAGCCGACCAGCAGCTCCCTGCGCAGCATCGCGGCATCGGCGACGGCGTAACCCGCGGCGTCAGACAACGCGGCCGGTGAGCGCAGCTTCGCCGACAAACCGGGTCCGTCGGACGTAGTTGGGCCCGAAGCGGTTTTCCCTGACGCCGCGCAGAGGTCGGGACCTGACGCCGTCTGTTTGGCGAGCCGGATGCGGGCGGCCGCGAGAAGGGGCGTGGAGAAGACGAACCCGCCGGCGAGCGCGAGCAGGACGATCATGAGCGGTCCACCGATGAACTCGGCCGCCATGAACTGCCAGCCCAGCAATACGAGCATGACGATCCCCAGCTCGACCACGAGGTTCGTCGATGCCACCATAAACACCAACGCGGCGATGAAGTCCGCCCCTTTCGCGAAAAGTGACTTCGACATCGCGGAGGCGGAGTAGGAGCAGCTCGAGGAGACCATGCCGTAGCCGGCAGCGCGAGCCACCTCCGCGGGGCGATGACGCCCCAGCCTCTTCTGCATCTGGTCTTTCGACACGAACGCCTGGACGGCGCCCGAGAGCGAGAAGCCAAGCACGAGCGCCCAGAGCGTCTCCCAGAACATCAACAGGCCCTCTCGCAGGCCGTGACCGATGTCGAGGAGCGGAGTGACGACAGCGAGCTCGGTCACGAGCGGACCAGTCTGGCGATCGCCGCCGACGCCTCTCCGACCTTGTCCTCGGCCTCGCTCCCTCCCTGGGCGACGGCGCGGGCGACACAGTGCGACAGGTGCCCGTCGAGAAGCACCAGGGCCACCGCCTGCAGGGCTCGAGTCGTCGCTGAGATCTGGTCAAGGATGTCGATGCAGTAGCGGTCATCGTCGACCATGCCCTGCAACCCGCGGATCTGCCCTTCGATCCGCCGCAACCGATTCTGGATCGTCGCCTTCTTGTCGATGTAACCAGGCGTGTTCATCGGGCGCTTCCTTCCGCACCGTCATACTATACCCTCCCAGGGTATCAGCAATCGCCCCGATGCCGACGCCGCGGGCATGTCGTCATTGAGGACGACAAGCGGGATGCCGAGCAAGACGGCACCGAACCGCCTACAGTCCATGAATTCGTTGGCACAGGACGACGGCACGTGACGAACCGGTGAGTGAAGGCGGGCTCCACGCCCTTCGCGCTCACGTCATCGTCCGCGGGTGGGTTCAGAACGTATTCTTCCGGGCCTCCTGCCACGAGGAAGCCGCCCGCCTCGGCGTTTCCGGCTTCGTCTCCAACCTCCGCGACGGACGGGTCGAGAGCGTGTTCGAGGGCCCGCCAGCGGCTGTGCACGCCATCGTCGAGTGGTGCCGGCACGGCCCACCTGGCGCGGCCGTGGAATCGGTCGAGGTGACCTACGAGGAGCCGGTCGGCGAGACCGGCTTCCACGTCCGCTGAACTCGCGTGCCGTCCGGGGCGACCCGGCGGACTACCTGGCGGCGAGCCGGCCGCCGACGGGGGCGCGGGACCGGGAACCAGCGGACGCCGTCGGGGGGCGCCACCACTCGAATAGGTGCTCCATGGCGGCCTAGGAGGTGTCGGGAGTCATCTAACCTGACCCCAGGACGAGTCACCGGCGATACCGCCTTGGGCCGGATCATGGTGGCATGCCCTACGCGAATTGTCTCCGCGTGGCCGAATTGCGCCCTTTGGGGGGCAAATGACGCTTCGTCGGCTGATCGAACATTGGAGGATGACGGCGTGGAATCTGCAATCCGGGTCCAAGGACTCGTCAAGCACTTCGGGAAGATCCGGGCGGTCGACGGTGTCGACTTCGACGTCCCCACCGGCAGCGTGTTCGGTCTTCTCGGTCCGAACGGATCGGGCAAGACGACGATCGTCCGGATGCTCTGCACGATCCTGCATCCCGACGCCGGAGTCGCGCAGGTGCTCGGACGCGACGTGGTCCACCAGGCCGACGAGGTCCGCTACCTGATCGGCCTGGCGGGTCAGTTCGCCGCGATCGACCCCAACCTCACCGGGGCGGAGAACCTGCGCCTCGCGGGCCGGCTCGCCCAGCTCCCCGGACGGGTCGCCCGCGAGCGCGCCTACGCCCTGCTCGACCGCTTCCAGTTGAGCGAGGCCGCGGACCGCCCGGCCCGGACGTACTCGGGGGGCATGCGACGCCGCCTCGACGTGGCCGCGGCACTCGTGCAGCGTCCCTCCGTCGTGTTCCTCGACGAGCCGACGACCGGACTCGACCTCCAGAGTCGCAACGAGCTGTGGGAGATGATCCGCGAACTCGTGGCCGACGGTGCCACCGTGCTGCTCACCACCCAGTACCTCGAAGAAGCAGACCGCCTCGCCGATCTGGTCGCCGTGATGAGCGAAGGGCACATCATCGCCTCGGACACCCCCGCGGCCTTGAAGGCGCAGCTCGGGAACACGGTTATCGAAATCGGCCTTGCGAGCGACGACGAAGCGATCCGGGCGGAGCGCCTCGTCACGCAGGCGACCGGCCTCAAGGCGGACCGGGAAGGGACCATGTTGCGTGTCAGCTCCGCCGACGGCACCCGCGTCCTCCTCGAGACGGTACGCGCGCTCAACGACAACGATCTCAAGCCCGAGACGCTGACGGTCCGGGAACCGAGCCTCGACGACGTCTTCCTCTCCCTCACCGGCAAAAAGACGGTCACCGTCGATGATGACCTGGCGAGTGTGGGCTCCAGGGACCGGCGATGAGCCTCGACACCGCATCCATCGCGCCGCCCGCTTTCCGGCACCCTTACCGGCTGGTCCGACCCATCCGGGACTCGATCTCGGCGGGGAGCCGTAACCTGATCGCCTACTGGCGGGTTCCCTCCCTGCTCGTCTTCTCGACGATCCAGCCGATCATCTTCGTGCTCATGTTCCGCTACGTGTTCGGCGGCGTCGTGTCGGCCAATCTCCTTCCCTATCCCTACGTGGACTTCCTGATGCCGGGCATCTTCGTTCAGACGACAGTTTTCGGCGCGATCGGTGCGGCGGTCGGCCTCGCCACGGACCTGCAGAGCGGGCTGCTCGAGCGGTTCCGGTCGTTGCCGATGTCGCGCATCGCGGTCCTCGGCGGACGGACCCTCGCCGATCTCGTGCGCAACGTGTTCGTCGCCGCCCTCATGGTGGGGGTCGGCTACGCCGTCGGCTTCCGGATCCACGTCGGCGTGCTCGCGCTGCTGGCGGCGATGCTCATCGTGCTGGCGTTCGGCTACGCGCTGTCGTGGGTCTTCGCCTTCGTCGGGCTCATGACCGGTGACCCCGAGACGGCCCAGGCCGCCGCCTTCCCGGTCCTCGCCCCGCTCGTATTCGCGTCCTCGGCCTTCGTCCCGGTGTCCACGATGCCGGGGTGGCTCCAGGCGTTCGCCGCCCACCAGCCGGTCTCGGTCACCGTGACCGCGGTCCGGGCTCTTGTCGACGGCGGGCCGACGGCGACGAACGTGCTCGAGGCGCTCGCCTGGTGCGTCGGCATCCTCGCGGTCTTCGGGCCGCTCGCGGTCCACCGCTACCGGCGGGCGGCCTGAGAACCGGGACACGGCGCGGAGCGCACCTTTCGCCGGGCGGTGGGCCGGGCGGGCCGGGACCTTCCCGACCGGTGACCGGCTAGCTCACCACGGCCCGTAGTCGGTCATGTTCGCTTGCCGCAGGGCGACGACGTAACCCGAGCGCTCGTATTCCGCGCCGTCCGACTCGGCCGGCACGGCGAGCTTGCCCCGCACGGCGTCGACGGTCTCGAATCCCCGGCGCTCCATCCAGTCGGTCACCCCGCCGAGGAGCACGGCCGCGTACTCGGGACCGTGGCGGAGAAGCGCCGACGCCGACATCACAACGTCCGCCCCGGCGAGCAGGTACTTCGTCACGTCGTCCGCGGTCTCGACGCCCGTCGTCGCCGCCAGCGCGGCGTGCACCCTGCCGAAAAGAAGGGCGATCCAGGTGCGCGGCAATCTGCCCTCGCTCGGATGCGACAGGCCGACCTGCGGCACGACGCTCAGCGTCTCGGGGTCGATGTCCGGCTGCAGGAACCGGTTGAACAGAACGAGGGCGTCGGCTCCCGCCTCGTCGAGGCGCAGCGCCATCGCGCCGGTCGAGCTGAAGTGCGGGCCGAGTTTCACGGCGACGGGGACGCTGACCGCGTCCTTCACGCTCCGCAGGACCTCGACGTGCCGGTCCTCGACCTCGCGACCCGAGACCCGCGTGTTGCCGGGCAGGTAGTAGATGTTCAGCTCGATCGCCGCCGCCCCGGCATCCTGCAGGCGCCGCGCGTAGTCGACCCAGCCGCCGGACGTGACGCCGTTCAGGCTCCCGATGACCGGGATCTCGACGGCCGCGGCGGCTCGCTCGAGCACGCTGAGGTAGCGACGCGGGCCTGGCTCGTCCTCCACCGACGACGGGAAGTACGAGAGCGCCTCGCCGAAGCTCTCCGTGCCGGCGTCGACGAGTCGCGAGTTCTCGGCCGCCTCCCGGCGCACCTGCTCCTCGAACAGCGAGAACAGCACCACCGCTCCGACGCCGGCGTCGGCAAGTCGCCGCACGCCGTCGACGGTCCACGACAGCGGCGAGGCCGACGCGACGAGCGGGTTGCGCAGTTCCAGACCCATGTAGTGCGTCGAGAGGTCCATCATTCGTCCTTGCGGGCGTCGGCGGCGAAGTGCTGGGCGCCGCGCGTCGCCATCTCCTCGTACACGTCCCATTGGCGGGCCACGGCCTGTTCGCCGAGCACGTGCAGCCGCTCGGCCTCCTCGGGATTCGAGTTGAAAAGCGAGCGGTAGCGCAGCTCCTGGTTCGTGTACTCCGCGAGCGAGATGCGCGGCCGCGTCGAGTCGAGCATGAACGGATTGCCGCCGGCGGCCCGCACCACTGGGTCGTAACGGACGAGCGGCCAGTAGCCGCTCGCCACCGCCCGGTACTGCTGGTCGAGGCCCTTGCGCATCTCGATGCCGTGGGCGATGCAGTGGCAGTAGGCGAGGACGAGAGACGGGCCGTCGTAGGCCTCCGCCTCACGGAACGCCGTCAACGTCTGCTGCGGGTCGGCTCCCAGCGCGACACGGGCGACGTAGACGCCGCCGTACGAGATCGCCTGCAGGGCGAGGTCCTTCTTCGTCACCTTCTTGCCGGCCGTGGCGAACTTGGCGACCGCGCCGAGCGGCGTCGACTTCGACATCTGGCCACCGGTGTTCGAGTAGACCTCGGTGTCGAGCACGAGCACGTTGACGTTGCGCCCGCTCGCGAGGACGTGGTCGAGCCCGCCCGAGCCGATGTCGTAGGCCCAGCCGTCGCCTCCGACGATCCAGATGCTGCGCCGGACGAGGTGGTCGACGACGCTGCGCAGGTCGTCGGCCGCTGTTCCGTCCAGTCCGGAAAGCCGCCTTTTCAGCTCGGCGACCCGTTCGCGCTGGGCGCGCAGCTCCGACTCCCGCAGCTGGGGCGCGGCGAGGATCTCGTCGACGAGCTCCGGGCCGAGCGCGTCACGCAGCTCGCCGAGCCGGCGCCGGGCGAGGTCGACGTGCCCGTCGGTCGCCACCCGGAAGCCGAGCCCGAACTCGGCGTTGTCCTCGAACAGCGAATTCGACCAGGCCGGCCCGCGTCCGTCGTCGTCGACGGTCCACGGGGTCGTCGGCAGGTTGCCGCCGTAGATCGACGAACAGCCGGTCGCGTTGGCCACCATCAGCCGGTCGCCGAACAGCTGCGAGAGCAGCTTTATGTACGGCGTCTCGCCACAGCCCTCGCACGCCCCGGGGAACTCGAACAGCGGCTCGAGGAACTGCGTCCCGCGCACCGTGCCGAAGTCGACCCGGGACCGGTCGGTCGCAGGGAGGGACTCGAAAAAGGCGATGCTCTCCCGCTCGGCGGCCACGAGCGGCTCCCGCTCGGTCAGGTTGATCGCCTTGCGGACCGGGTCACCCGGCGTCTCGATCGGGCACGCCTCGACGCACAACCCGCAGCCGGTGCAGTCCTCGATGTAAACCTGCAGCGTGTAGCGGGTGTCGGGTAGGCCGACGGCGTCGAGCGCCGCCGACCGGAAGCCCTCCGGGGCGCCTTTCAGGTACGACTTGTCGTACTGGCGCGAGCGGATGACGCTGTGCGGGCAGACGAAGCTGCAGTTCCCGCACTGGATGCACGTCTCGGGCTCCCACCGGGCGACGAATTCGGCGATGTTCCGCTTCTCATAGGCCGCTGTTCCGCTCGGGTAGGTGCCGTCCACGGGCAACGCGCTCACCGGGAGGGCGTCGCCACGTCCCGCCATCATCTCGGCGGTGACGGCGCGCACGAACTCGGGTGCGGTCTCGGGCACCATGCGCGGCATCTCCCGCGTCGCGGTCACCTTGGCCGGCACCTCGACCCGGAACATGCCCTCCAGGGCGAGGTCGACGGCGGCCTGGTTGCGCCGGACGACCTCCTCGCCCCGACGTCCGTAGGTCTTCGCCACCGCCTTCTTGATCCGGTCGATCGCGACGTCGCGGGGCAGCACCCCAGAGATGGCGAAGAAGCACGTCTGCAGGACGATGTTCGTCCGCCCCGCCAGGCCGACCTCGCGGGCGATCCGGTTGGCGTCGACCACGTAGAGGTCGATCTTCTTGGCGATGATCTGCTCCTGGACCGGGCGCGACAGCGCGTCCCACACCTCGTCAGGCCTGTGCGGGCAGTTGAGCAGCATCGTCGCCCCCATGGCCGCCGGGCCGAGGACATTGGAGCGCTCGAGCAGCCCGTACTGGTGGCAGCCGACAAAGCTCGCCTGGCTCACGAGGTAGGGCGCGCGGATCGGCTTCGGCCCGAAACGCAGGTGCGACACCGTCTGGGTCCCCGACTTCTTCGAGTCGTAGACAAAGTAACCCTGCGCGAAAAGATCCCCCTCGTCGCCGAGGATCTTGATCGTGTTCTTGTTCGCGCCGACCGTCCCGTCGGATCCCAGGCCGAAGAAAACCGACTGCACCGTCTCGGGGGGCGTGATGTCGAACGAAGCGTCGAAGGGCAGGCTCTTTCCCGAGACGTCGTCGTTGATGCCGACGGTGAAGCTGCGGCGCGGCGATTCTGTCGCGAGCTCGTCGAACACGCCTTTCACCATGCCCGGGGTGAATTCCTTCGACGAGAGGCCGTAGCGGCCCCCGAACACCCCCGGCATCGCCGCCCGCCTCTTGTCGGCAACGGCGTCGCTGAGCGCGGCGACGGTGTCGAGGAAGAGCGGCTCGCCCGCCGAGCCGGGCTCCTTGGTCCGGTCGAGCACGGCGACGCGCCGTGCGCTCGCCGGTATCGCCGCCGCCAGCGCCTCGGCCGGGAACGGGCGGTACAGGCGCACCTGGACCACGCCGACCTTCTCACCGGCGGCGTTGAGGGCCTCGACCGTCTCCCGGGTCGTCTCGCCGCCCGATCCCATGACGACGACCACGCGCTCGGCCTCGGGGTGCCCGCTGTAGTCGACGACGTGGTAGCGCCGACCGGTGCGGTCGGCGAGACGCGTCATCGCGGCCTCGACCGCCTCCGGGACGGCGGCGTAGTACGGGTTCACCGTCTCGCGAGCCTGGAAGTAGATGTCGGGGTTCTGGGCCGTGCCCCGGATGAACGGGCGCTCCGGCGACAGCGCCCGCTCGCGGTGGGCACGCACGAGCTCGTCGGGGACGACGGCCGCGAGGTCTTCGTCGGAGAGCATCTCGATCGAGTTCAGCTCGTGCGAGGTTCGGAACCCGTCGAAGAAGTGGAGGAACGGCACCCGCGTGGTGAGCGTCGCGGCGTGCGCGATGAGCGCCAGGTCGTGCGCCTCCTGGACCGAGGACGAGGAGAGCAGCGCGAACCCCGTCTGGCGCACGGCCATCACGTCGGCGTGGTCCCCGAAGATCGACAGCCCCTGGGCGGCGAGCGACCGTGCCGCGACGTGCAGCACCGCCGGGGTGAGCTCACCGGCGATCTTGTACATGTTCGGGATCATGAGAAGCAGGCCCTGCGACGCGGTGAACGTCGTCGCTAGCGCGCCGCTTTGCAGCGCGCCGTGCAGCGCGCCCGCCGCGCCGCCCTCGCTCTGCATCTCGACGACCGTCGGCACGGTCCCCCAGAGGTTGGGCCTCTTGTGGCTCGCCCACTCGTCGGCGAGCTCCGCCATGGTCGATGACGGGGTGATCGGGTAGATGCAGCAGACCTCGCTGAGCCGGTACGCAACCGAGGTCGCAGCCTCGTTCCCGTCGATAGTTGCACCCATCTCAGTTCGCCTCCGCCACCATCTCGATCGCATGTACCGGACATTGCTCGAAACACGCTCCGCATCCCGTGCAACGGTCGTAGTTGAACCGGTAGCGGTTCCCGACGCCGAGCTTGATCACCGCATCTTCCGGGCAGGAACCGAGGCAACCGTCGCATTCGAAGCAGTTACCGCAGGACAGGCACCGACCCGCCTCGTACACCGCCTCCTCGGCGGAAAGGCCCCCGACGACCTCGTTGAAGTCGGCGACGCGTTCCTCGGGCGCCAGCTCGGGCTGCAAGCGCCTGGCGTTGTCGCCGAAGTACCACAGGTGCAGGCGCTCGAACGCCGCCAGTTCGTGCTTGGCGACGCTCGGCGAGTTCTGGTTCCGCAGCCACGCGTCGATGTGACGGGCGGCCTTCTTGCCGTGGCCGACGCCGACCGTGACCGTTCGCTCGCTCGGCACCATGTCGCCCCCGGCGAACAACCCGGGGGATCCGGTCTCGAGGGACGCCGACACCTTCACGGTGCCGTCCCTTTCGAACTCGACTCCCGGCACGCTTCTGAGGAACTCGGTGTCGGTCTCCTGCCCGAGAGCCAGGATCACGGTGTCCGCGGCGAGCGTCTCGAACCGACCGGTCGGCTGCGGGAAGCCCGTCTCGTCGAGCTCCATCACCTCGACCTGCATCTCCGGTCCGTCCATCGCCGTGATCGTGCGCAGCCAGTTGATCCGGACGCCCTCGCGCTCGGCATCGTCGGCCTCCTCGGCGTGGGCCGGCATCTGCTCGCGGGTGCGCCGGTACACAATGAGCGCATCGTCCGCGCCGAGCCGCTTGGCGACTCGGGCGGCATCCATCGCGGTGTTGCCACCCCCGTACACGGCGACCCGGCGGCCGATTGTCGGCCGCTCACCGGAGGCGACGCTGCGTAGGAACGACAACGCGTCGAGCATGGGCCCGGTGTCGCGGGCCGGGATGTCGACTCGGCGGGACAGGTGTGCCCCCACGGCGACGAACACGGCGTCGAAGCGACCTTCATCCTTCTCGGCGACGAGGTCGGCGACCCGGTGATCGCCCGTCATGGTCACGCCGAGCGCCGCGATGCGGTCGAGCTCGGCGGTGAGCACGTCGCGCGGCAGGCGGTAGGACGGGATGCCGTAGCGCATCATCCCGCCCGGTAGGGTGCCCGCGTCGCGGATCTCCACCTCGTGGCCGAGCCGGGCGAGGTGGTAGGCCGCCGAGAGCCCGCTCGGGCCGGCCCCGATCACGAGGATGCGCTTGCCGGTGCGGACCGCCGGCGGGTCGAACTGCCAGCCGTTCTCGAGGGCGAGATCACCGAGGAAGCGTTCGACCGAGTGGATCGAAACGGCGCTATCGAGGTTGGCCCGGTTGCAGGCGACCTCACACGGGTGGTAGCAGACCCGCCCGTGGACCGCTGGCAGCGGGTTGTCGGACACGAGCTGGCGCCACGCCTGCTCGTGGCGGCCCGCCAGTGTGTGCGACAGCCAGGCCTGGATGTTCTCGCCAGCCGGACAGCCGGCGTTACAGGGCGGCAACAGGTCGACGTAGAGGGGCCGCCGCTCCCGAACGGGCCCCGAGTGGGTGCGCCCGTGAGCGAGATCCGGCAACATTGCGACATCCCACAACGGGCTGCTCATGACTGTTTCCACTCCTTTGGGGCCATGACCGTCAAGCTAACTGGCCGAGTCCCCACCTGCCAGGGATTTTGGGCCCCGACCTGCTGCTCGGTCGCCGCTGACTGCACAAGCTCTTCCAACGCCAACAACGACATGACCTTCGGATCGGACCACCCGGCCCGATCCTTGCCTGACCGTCGTGAGTGCCCCCATCGGCCCTCGGGTCGCGTCTCAAGGCGACACATCATCAGAGGCACCGGGTTCCGGGATCCTCTACGAACAAGGAGCCCATTTCCCGGCCCATTCCTCCGAGCGGGCCTTGTCGGCGTCACCCGGAGTGCGGCGACGCCCTTCGACGACTAGCGAGCCAGACCAGCCTGTGTCGTCAGCGATGCGAACGCGACCGCGTCATGGCAGCGTACCTGACGTTCAACCGGGACCTAAGTCCCTGTTTTGCGACCGGCACCGGACGCGACGCGACAAACCCCCCGGCTCATCAACCCTGGGTCACCCGCAAGTCACGGCTCCGGAATTGCTCCGAAGGCGGGTTCGGCCGGGCCGAGCTTCTCGCCGTGACGGATCGGTGGCGTCTTTGCCCAGGTCGCGAGGATCGATCCGACGATGATCACCGGAAAGCCGATCGCGATCCCGAGGGTGAAGGGCTCCCCGAGGGCCACGATTCCGAGCAGGAGTGCGACGGCCGGGTTCACGTAAGTCACCACCGTCGCTCGCGTCGGTCCAATCTCCCTAATCAGCGCGAAGAAGAGCATGAACGCGAGCACGGTGCACACGACCGCCAGAGTGGCAACGGACTCGGCCGTCTCGGCGTGGAACCGTCTCGGCAGGTGCGTGAGCGCGAAGGGCATGTAGACAAACGCCGTCACGACCATTGAAGCGGTCACGACCTCGAAGCTGGGCGCAGTTGCGAGACGGCGACTGACGATCATCGGCGCGACTGCGTAGCCGATGGCACAGACGACGATCTCACCCATCGAGACAAGGTTCGATCCCTTGACGCCAACGCCCGCGAGGATGATGACGCCGGCGAATCCGAGGACGAGCCCGGATACCCGCCGCGCACCCACGTGTTCGTGTCCCCTCCCCCAAGCGATGAGCGCGCCGAAGATCGGCACCGTCGCGACCAGCAGGCCCGCCAACGAGCTCGTCAACCTCTGCTCCGCGGTCGCGAGCAGGAACCAGGGGACCGTGATCTCGGTGACCGTGTAGCCGAGGACGTAGGGCCAGTGGTCGATCAAGGCGCGCAGTTGGCGGCGGTGGATGGCGAACGGCAGCAGGAGCATCGAGGCGAGCCCGGTGCGCATAAAAACGAGCGTTGCCGGGTCGAGGTCGCGAACGGCGATCCGGATGAAGAAGTACGGAAGCCCCCAGATCACAGCGATAGCGCTGAACAGCACCCAGCCCCGTCTGGACATCGTCGGCCTAGACCGAACCGGTGCCAGATCTCGGGATACCGACGCTTGCTGCCCGGCCCGATTCAGCACGCGAAAGACCAAATCGCATCCCCTAACGGTAGAGGTTTCGCCACAGCACCCGAAACGACGGGCCCGATTCGCCCGACGGGTGGCGCGCCATACACCAGAATTGGCGACGTGCTCACACCACCGACGTTGCGCGGGCGCTTCGTCCAGCTCGAACCACTCGACACCAGCCACATACCGGGTCTCGCCGAAGCGGCCGGCGAGGAACGCTCCTCGTTCACGTTCAGCGAAGTGCCGAACGGCGTCGAGGAGGTGACGCACTACGTCGAGGAGAACATCAACCTCGCCCTCTCGGCCCGGCAGATCCCGTTCACCGTGCGCCGGCTGTCCGACGACCGGATCGTCGGTGCGACCCGTTTCATGGACCTCGAGGTCTTCGAGTGGCCACCGCCCTGGCCCCCGGGGGTGACGAGGGGACCCGCCCCTTCGGACGAGAACCCGCCGACGGTCGCCGAGATCGGCGGCACCTGGTACGCGGCGTCGGCCCAGAGGACCGTCGTCAACACCGAGTGCAAGCTGTTGCTACTCACGTTCGCCTTCGAGGACTGGGGAGTGCTCCGCGTCACGTTGAAGACCGACGCCCGCAACGATCGCTCGCGCACGGCGATCCTCCGGCTCGGTGCGGCCTTCGAGGGGGTCCGTCGGATCCATGCGCCGGCGGTCGACGGCGCGGTGCGGGACACCGCCTACTACTCGATCGTCGCCGCCGAATGGCCGGCGGTCCGCGCCCACCTGGAGGCGCTGCGGGACCGGTGAGCCGCTCCGGGATTTCCGACTCCCCGGGCCCCCGCGGCACCGGAGCCGTCTTCCTCGTCCCGTCTAGCTCGACCCGTCGAGCTGCAACAGCAGCGCCTGTACGAGAAGCGCCTCGTTCGCGTTCCGGCCGAGGCGGGCCGCCGCCCCGTCGATCGCCTCGCACGCCGCGATGAGCGAGGCCGCCCGGCGCGCCGGGAGGCTCTCCGCTCCGAGCCGGGAACGGTAGGCAGAGGCGAGCGTCGCCAGGCCGGCACGAAGTTCGTCCGTGCGGACCTGCCGTTGCTCGCGCCGGTGGCGTTCCTCCATCGCCTTGCGTCCCGGGGCCCGGCGCTCCCCGGCGAGCTCGGCGGCGGCGTCGAGGCTGGCGAGCTCCGCGTCCTGGCGCTCGGTAAGCACGACGAGCAGGTCATCGCTTGCCGCGAGCAGCTCCGCGGCGAGCGTCGCGACCGCGGCTCCCGTGCCGTCGAGCCGTTCGGGGACGGATCGCCAGCGGGCCGCGCGCGCGGCGAATCCCGGGTCCCCGACGAGCAGCCGCGCCCGATCGAGCCGTCCGTTCGCCGCCGAGGCGGCCACCAGCGCAGCCTCCTCCGTTGCTCCCGAGTCCCGCAGCGCACCCTCGATGCTCTCGACGTCGAGCGGCGGGAATTCGATCTCGACGCATCGGCTCGCGATCGTGACGAGCGCGGGTGGACGGGCGTCGGCAAGAACGATGATCACCGTCGTCGCGGGCGGTTCCTCGATCGTCTTCAGCAGCGCCGGGGCGGCGCGGTCGACGAGATGGAAATCTGTGAGCACGAGGACCTGGCGGTTCGCCATCCGCGGCGTCCTCTGGGCGAGCTGGGTGACCTCCCGCGCTTCGTCGACGAGGATCGAGGCGCCATGTCGTTCAACGAAGACGACGTCCGGGTGTTGTCCCGCCAAGACGTCGTGGCACGACGGGCAGTCGCCGCATCCCCCGTTCGGACAGACGAGCGCCGCGGCAAACGCACGCGCCGCCTCGCGCTTCCCTGCCCCCGGTGGGCCGACGAAGAGGAAGGCGTGGACGGGTGATGCGGCGAACGAGCCGAGGAGCGCCCGGATACGGGGTTGCCCGATGATGCGATCGAGGACGGGCGGGCGCGACACGGTCTCGTGAGCGGACCTCGACAAGGTTCTCATCTCGCCCTCACCCGACGCCGCCGGCGATGCCGAGTCGGGCCGTGACGGCGGCTCGCACGCGACCGGCGACCTCGTCCACCGGACCCGTCGCGTCGATGACTACCCAGTGACCGGGATCGTCGCGAGCCAGCTCGCGGAAGCCTTTGGCGACCCGGTCGAAGAACGCCCGGTCCTCCTTCTCGAACCGGTCATCGGGCTCGTCCCGGCGCGCCGCGCCCAGTTCGGGAGGAAGATCGAGCAACACGACGAGATCGGGCGCGAGACCGGCGCAACCGAGGTCGTTCGCCGCGGCAATTGCCGCGAGCGGCAGGCCCCGGCCGAATCCCTGGTAGGCGATCGTCGAGCCCGTGAACCGGTCGCACACGACGTCGCGCCCGGCTTCCAGCCAGGGCCTGATCCGTTCGGAGACGTGCTGGGCCCGAGCCGCGAGCATCAACATCAGCTCCGCCCGTGCGTCGAGCGGCGCGAGTTCCCGATCGAGCAGCAGGTTCCTGATCCTCTCCCCGATCTCGGTCCCACCCGGTTCGCGTGTCAGCTCCGCGCCGAGATGCGCTGCGAGGAGTTCAGCCTGCGTCGACTTGCCGCACCCCTCACCGCCCTCGACAACGATGAATCTTCCGCGCGCAACCATCGTTTCCGACACTACGACATGGGGAGTTCGCAGCGACCTGACGGGCCGTTCAGCCCGAGCTGGTCCGTCGCGTGACCGTCTTGCGCGTGCGCTTGGCCGGGGCGGCCTTCGTTGCGCGCTTGGCGGTGGACTTCTTCGCCACCGCCTTCTTCGCCACCGCCTTCTTCGCCACCGCCTTCTTCGCCACCGCCTTCTTCGCACGGGTCCTTTTCGCGGCCCGCGCCCGACGAGGAGTTCTCGGGCCCGCGGCGCGTCGCTCGGCGAGCAGCTCGGCCGCACGTTCGAGCGTCAGCGAATCGGGATCGTCGCCGCGCCGCAGTGAAGCATTCACCGTGCCGTCGGTGACGTAGGGGCCGAAACGGCCGTCGCGCAACAGGATCGTCGATCCCGACTCCGGATCGGGTCCGAGCTCCCGTCCCGGGGATCCGCCGGTCCGTCCGAATCGGCGTTCTTTCGTATGCGAGAAAAGCTCGAGCGCGCCGGTGAGGTCGATTGCTAGCAGCTGCTCCTCTGACCCGAGACTGCGCGACTCCTTGCCCCGCTGAAGGTACGGCCCGTAACGGCCGTTGCGGGCGACGATCTCGTCGCCCGTCGCCGGGTCGACCCCGACGACGCGGGGGAGATGGAGCAACTCGAGCGCCTCGGCGAGCGTCAGCGTGTCCGGCGTCATCGATTTGAAAAGCGAAGCCCGCGGGGGCTTCTCCCCCTTGGCTTCGGACCCACCGAGCTGGACGTATGGTCCGAAACGCCCTACGCGAACGGAGACGACGAGCCCGGTCGCCGGGTCGACGCCGAGCTCACGATCACTCGACGGCGTCACAAGGAGCTCGAGGGCGCGCCCGAGGGAGAGCTCGTCGGGCGCCAGGTCCGCCGGAACCGACACGCGATCCTCGCCGCGCTGCAGGTACGGGCCGAACCGCCCCACCCGGACGACGACCGGTGTGCCGTCGCCGTCGTTGCCGAGCGGGATCGAGTTGACCTCGCGGGCGTCGATCTCGCCGAGGCGGTCGATGACCGCCTGGTGCAGGCCGCGGCCGCCTTCGACCGAGGCGGGGCGGCCATCCCGGCTCGTCGTCTCGTCGCCGAAGTAGAAGCGCTCGAGCCAGGGGATCGCCTCCTCGGTCCCCGCTGCGATCTCGTCGAGGTCGTCCTCCATCGCGGCGGTGAAGTTGTAGTCGACGAGCGACGGGAAGTGTGCCTCCAACAGGCCGACGACGGCGAAAGCGAGGTAGGCGGGGACGAGGGCGCTGCCCCGCTTCCAGACGTAACCGCGGTCCTGGACCGTCTGCAGGATGCTGGCGTAGGTGGACGGCCGCCCGACTCCGAGCTCCTCGAGGCGTTTGACGAGCGACGCCTCCGTGTAGCGGGCGGGGGGCTTCGTCGCGTGCTCCTCGGTGGCGAACGACTCCAGCGCGAGCGGCGCACCCGCCTCGACGGCCGGCAGGCGGACCTCGTCGTCGCGGCGCGTCTCGTCCGTCTCGTCCTCGCCCTCCCGGTAGACGCGGAGGAACCCGGGCGAGGTGATCACCGTCCCGGACGCGACGAACTCTGCCGCGGTGCCCCGGGCCGCGACCTGAGACGCCTCCGTCGTGGAGCCGACGACACGGAGCCGGGCGGTCATCCCGGTCGCGTCGATCATCTGCGAGGCGAGCGTCCGTTGCCAGATGAGCTCGTAGAGCCGACGCCCTTCGGGACCGGCGGCCGACGCGATCTCGTCGGGCAGCCGGAAGCTGTCGCCGGCGGGGCGGATCGCCTCGTGCGCTTCCTGGGCGTTCTTCACGCGCCGTTCGTAGGTGCGCGGTCGCTCCGGCACGAGAGCCGCGCCGTAGAGCTGCTTGGCCTGGGCGCGCGCCGCGGCAATCGCCGTCGCCGACAGCGTCGTCGAGTCCGTCCTCATATAGGTGATGTGGCCCTGCTCGTAGAGACGTTGCGCGACCTGCATCGTGCGCTGGGCCGAGAAGCCGAGCTTCCGGGCCGCCTCCTGCTGGAGCGTCGAGGTGATGAAGGGAGCGGACGGTGAACGTCGGTAGGGCTTCGTCTCGACGGCGGCGACCGAGAACGCCGCGGCCCGAAGCGCCGCGGCGAGCGCCGGGGCCGACGCCGCGTCGAGGAGGACCGGTCCGTCGTCACGGGCGAGCTCCCCCGTGGACGTGAAGTCCGATCCCTGGGCGATCGACCGGTCGCCGAGGCTGACGAGCTCGGCGGTGAACTGCTCGCCGCCGGCGGTCGCGAAGTCCCCGGCGAGGCTCCACCACGTCCCGGAGCGGAATCTCATCCGCTCGCGCTCGCGTTCGACGACGATGCGCGTCGCGACACTCTGGACGCGCCCCGCCGAGAGGCCCTGCATGACCTTCTTCCAAAGGACCGGCGAGAGTTCGTAGCCGTAGAGGCGGTCGAGGATCCGGCGCGCCTCCTGGGCGTCGACGAGACGGCGGTCGAGCTCGCGGGGATGGTCGATCGCGGCCTCGATCGCCTGGCGTGTGATCTCGTGGAAGACCATCCGCTTCACGGGGACCTGCGGCGAGAGCACCTCCAGTAGGTGCCAGGCGATCGACTCGCCCTCGCGGTCCTCGTCCGTCGCGAGGTAGAGCTCGCTCGCCCCGGCGAGGAGTGTGCGCAACTTGCGCACCTGGTCCTGCTTCTCGCGAGCGACGACGTAGAGCGGTTTGAAGCCGTTCTCGACGTCGACCCCGAGCCGGGACCACGACTCCGACTTGTACGCCGCGGGGACCTCGGCGGCGGACCGCGGCAGGTCACGGATGTGCCCGATCGACGACTCGACGAGGTATCCGGTGCCGAGGAAGCGCGCGATCGTCTTCGCCTTGGCAGGCGACTCCACGATGACGAGCGGCTTTGGCACAGGGAACCCTCCGGGACGGTGGCGAAGGATAACGGCGCCCACCCGGTCCGGCCAGCACCCCTGCGCCTGACCAGGACGGCCCACGTCCCCAATGAGTTGTAACGGCACCCCGTACCGTGTTCGATAGGAGCGTGGACGCGGCCCGAAAGTATGGTCCGCCGACGTCTCGGATGCTGTCGCGATGAGCGCCGTGACCGAGTCGGAGATCTACGCGCGCTGGCCGCAGCCCCTCGACGAGGCTGCGTTTTTCGACCTCGACAAGACCGTCATCGCCAAGGACGCCATGGCGGCGTTCGGCGGGCCGCTGCGCAAGCACGGTCTCATGAAGCGGCGCTCGCTCGCCCAGGTCGTCCTCGCCGAGGTCATCTACCTCATCCTGGGGTCGAACGACCGGCGGCTCGACCGCATCCGGACCGCGATCCTGCGGCTCACGAAGGGCTGGTCGCAGGCCGAGGTCGTCGCGATCGTGGACGACGCCCTCGAGAGCGTGGTCGAGCCGATCATCTACGACGAAGCGATGGACCTCATCGACGACCACCACTCGGCGGGGCGGAAGGTCGTCATCGTCTCGGCGTCACCGATCGAGATCGTCCAGCCGCTCGGACGGCATCTCGGGGTCGACGCCACGATCGCGAGCGAGGCGGCTGTCGACGCCCGGGGTTGCTACACGGGCGAGCTCGCCTTCTACGCCGCCGGGCCGCAGAAGGCCGACGCCGTCCGCGCCTACGCCTCGCGCGCCGGGATCGACCTCTCGCGTTCGTACGCCTACAGCGACTCCGTCACCGACCTGCCGCTGCTGGAGACCGTCGGGCACCCGGTCGCCGTGAACCCGGACCGCGCCCTTGCCAAGCTCGCCGCAGAACGCGGCTGGGAGGTCGAGAGCTTCATCCGGCCGGTCCGCCTGCGGGACCGGGTCCGCGACCGGATGCGCGCGGTGCCGTCCCGACCCGCCATTGCCATCGGGACGAGCACGGTGATCGTCGGCGTCGGCGCCGCCGCCGTCGGCTGGTGGCTCCATTTGCGTCGACGCGAGCTACCGGTCGTCCGCAACATCCGCGTCGTGTGAGCAACGGGCGTGCTCAGTCGGAGCTGAGGCGCCTCACGACCACGAAGCCGAGCGCGACGAGCGCGGCCAGGATGAGGAGCTTCTTGCACATGCCCGCATCGTAACGGGCGCGGACGCGCTCCCCGGGTAACCGGCGCGCCGCTTCGGCGGTGCTCAGACCGTGAGCAGGTCGCGCGCGCCGGTGTCGCTCGAGGGGTGGCGGAGCTTGGACATCGCGCGCGCCTCGATCTGCCGGATCCGCTCACGGGTCAGGTTGAAGTGCTCACCGACCTCTTCCAAGGTGCGTGGTTCGCCGCGGTCGAGCCCGAAACGCAGGCGCAGGATCTCGCGCTCGCGCTCGTCTAAGGGCGCGAGAAGACGGTTGATCTCGACCGGCAGCAGCGCCGTCGCCGCCATTTCGAACGGCGACTCCGCCGAACGGTCCTCGACGACGTCGCCCAGCTCGGCGTCGCCGTCCTCACGCAGCGGCTCGGAGAGCGAAAGCGGCTCGGCGCGGAACCGCAACGCCTCGATCAGCTTGTCCTCGGGCAGCTCGACCTCGGCACCGAGCTCGGCGAGCGTCGCCGGGCGTCCGAACTTCAGCTCGAGGCGCGCCTGGGCCTTTTGTACGCGCGCCAGCGTGTCGCCGGCGTGGACGGGCAGCCGGATCGTCCTGCCCGTGTTGGCGATGCCTCGGGTGATCGCCTGGCGGATCCACCAGGTGGCGTACGTCGAGAACTTGAAGCCCTTGCGCCAGTCGAACTTCTCGACGGCGTGCATGAGGCCGAGGTTGCCTTCCTGGATGAGGTCGAGGAGCGGCAGCCCCGATGCCTGGTACTTCTTCGCGATCGACACGACGAGCCGGAGGTTCGACTGGACGAACGTGCGCTGGGCCTCGTCGCCCTGGCGGACGATCCGCCGCAGCTCGCGCCGGCGCGCCGGGGTGATGCCCTTCGGCGGCTTGGCGATCTCGGCCTCGGCCTGGCCGCGGCGTTCGATCGCCTGGGCGAGGCGAACCTCGTCATCTTTGGTGAGCAGCGGGTACTGGCCGATGTCCGTCAGGTACAGCCGGACGAGATCTTCCTCGTCGCGCTCGACTCGCTCCTTCGCCAATTCGGTCCGGTCCTCCGTGGGTTGGTGGCGCCACCGGGAGAGGGCTCCCGACGCCCAGTTACCTAACGGCGTCTTTC
>Ga0208692_1000433_pt1 | contig 31840 bp, 30 predicted proteins | sample June2015DPH_20_1_3_FD_184721 | JGI IMG/M metagenome (GOLD analysis project Ga0208692, IMG submission 184721) | Peatland microbial communities from SPRUCE experiment site at the Marcell Experimental Forest, Minnesota, USA - June2015DPH_20_100... | ecosystem: Environmental > Terrestrial > Soil >... | reverse complement strand
GTAGCTCACGTAGGTCTCGACGACGTTGGCGTCACCGCCGAAGTCGTATTCCCAGACGTAGTCGAGGATCTGCGCTTTGGAGAGCACCCGGCGCGGGTTCAAGAGGAAGTAGCGGAGCAGTTTGAACTCCGTCGGCGTGAGCTCGATCGGTGTCGTCCCGCGGAAGACCTCGTGCGTCTCCTCGTCGAGTTCGAGATCGGCGAACACGAGCCGCGACGACGCGCCGACTCCGTCGGCGACCCGCCGCAGTACCGCCCGCACCCGGGCGATCAGCTCCTCGAGGCTGAACGGCTTCGTGACGTAGTCGTCGCCGCCGAGCGTCAGCCCGCGGACCTTGTCCTCGGTCGCGTCCTTCGCCGTGAGGAAAAGGATCGGCACCCGGCGCCCGTCCTGGCGGATCCGGCGCGCCACCTCGAAGCCGTCGAGGTCGGGGAGCATGACGTCGAGGATGAGCAGGTCCGGCCGGTTCGACTCCAGCTCGGTGAGCGCGGCACGACCCGTCGGGGCAGTCGCCACCTCGAACCCCTCGTAGCGGAGCGCGGTCGCGACGAGATCGGTGATGTTCGCCTCGTCGTCGACGACGAGGACCCGCCCTGACGCTGCAGTCACCAGGGAATCATGCGTCGCCAGACTGACAAATTCCTGTGAACGACCTGTACGACGGCTGTAGGAGCGACTCCCTAGACGCGGGCCATGTTGGCGAAGCGGGCGTAGTTCGTCACGAAGGCGAGCTGGACGGCGCCGGTCGGGCCGTTGCGGTGCTTGGCGATGTGGATCTCAGCCGCGCCGCGGTCCGGCGATTCGGGGTTGTAGATCTCGTCCCGGTAGATGAACATCACGACGTCGGCGTCCTGCTCGATCGCGCCGGACTCGCGCAGGTCGGCGAGCATCGGGCGCTTGTCGGAGCGGCTTTCCAGCCCGCGCGACAGCTGGCTCAGCGCGACGACGGGGATCTCGAGCTCGCGGGCGAGGATCTTCAGCCCCCGGCTGATCTCGGAGATCTCGACCTGGCGGTTCTCGGCGTTCATGCGGCCGCTCATCAGCTGCAGGTAGTCGACGACAACGAGCCCGAGCCCGTCCCGGGCCCGCATCCGGCGCGCCTTCGCGCGGATGTCCATGACGGTCGCGTTCGGGTTGTCGTCGATGTGGAGGGGCGCGCCTCCAATGCGGCCGATCGCGCTCGAGATCTTCGGCCAGTCGGCCTCGAGCAGGCGGCCGTTGCGCATCCGCGTGGCGTCGACGCGCGCCTCGGCGCACAGCACGCGTTGGGCGACCTCGAGATGGCTCATCTCGAGCGAGAAGAAAAGGACGGGGGTTCCCAGCATCGCCGCGTTCGCCGCCAGGCCGAGCGCGAAGGCGGTCTTGCCCATCGAGGGCCGCCCGCCGACGACGACAAGGTTCGAGGGCTGGAGCCCCGAAAGGTGCTCGTCGAGGTCCGTGTAGCCGGTCGGCACCCCGGTGATCGTCTCGCCCCGGTCGTACAGCTCCTCGAGCCGGTCGAGGCTCCGGCCGAGCAGGTCGTGGAGTGAGACGATGCTGTCGGCGGACCGGCGCTGGGCAACGTCGAAGACCATCGCCTCGGCCTGGTCGATCGCCATCGTCACGTCGTCGGGCAATCCGTAGCCGATCTCCGCGATCTCCTGGGCGACGCCGATCAGCCGGCGCAGCAGCGAATTCTCCTCGACGATCCGCGCGTATCGGCCGGCCGACGAGATCGCCGGGGTGTTCGACTGCAGCGAGCCGAGCATCGCCGCGCCGCCGATCTCCTCGAGCACGCCGGCACGGCGGAGCTCCTCGGCAACGGTCACCGCGTCCGCGGGCTCACCCTGGCCGTAAAGGGCGGTGATCGCCCCGTAGATCTGAGCGTGCGACGGTTTGTAGAAGTCCGCCGCCGAGCACCTCTCGATCGCCACGGCGATCGCGTCGCGCGAGAGCAACATCGCTCCGAGGAGCGACTCCTCAGCTTCGAGGTTGTGCGGCGGGACGCGCCCGGCGACCGCCGGGGCTGGGGCCTGACGCGGGCGTCGTCGGGTTTCTTCGAGCGGCTGCAACATGGTCGGGCTCACACTGCACCCGCGCGGTTGCGAATCGAAAGACGCACATCCCGGGGATAAACCCAACAATCCTGTGCGTTTCCGGTGGAGTACCGCGACGATTCTGTGTGTTGCGCGAACGACTCAGGTTGCGCGCGCGCTGCCGTCGACCCGTCCACGTCGCGGAACCGTACGGGACGGCTGCCTCATTTCCCGCGGCTTGGGATCCTTGGCGCCCCGGATGGCGGGAACCGGTTAGCTGACCACCTCGACGGTGAGCACGAACTCGACCTCGGGGTGGAGGTGGACCCCGACCTCGTGCGTCCCCACTGACTTGATCGGCTCGTGAATGACGAGCTTGTGCCGGTCGAGCTCGACCGAGGTCTGCGCCTCGACGGCGGCGACGATCTCGGCCGGCGTGACCGAACCGAACAGCCGGCCGGCCTTGCCGGCGTGGGCCGTGACCGTGATGACGACGGGCACGAGCTGCTGGGCGATCGCCTCGGCGGCCTCACGGGCGTGCTGGTCCGCGACGTCACGGGCCCGGCGCATCGCCGTCGCCTGCGCGGAGATGTTGCGCGTCGCGACGATCGCCCGACCCGAGGGCAACAGATAGTTCCGGGCATGGCCGTCGCTCACCTCGACGAGGTCGCCGCGCTTGCCGACGCCTTCGATGTCGGTCCGCAGGACGATCTTCACTCCGCGCTCTCCGATCCTTCGGGCTCGGCATCCATCTCGACCTCGTCGACCACGACTTCGAGGATCTCTTCGGGCTCGACTTCCCCGTCCGGCGCGGCGACGGCGACCGCGGCCGCCGGTCGTTCCTGGGGCCGTGAGAACCCGGGGCCCCGCGACCCGCCGCGTCCGCCACCCCGTCCACCGGGGCGTTCGCTCGTCGTGCGCTGCGTGTAGGGCAGCAGAGCGAGCTCGCGGGTCATCTTGATCGCGGTCGCCACGTCGCGCTGGTGCTGGGCGCAGTTGCCGGACACCCGCCGGGCGCGGATCTTGCCGCGGTCGGACATGAACTTGCGGAGCAGGTTGACGTCTTTGTAGTCGACGTACTCGATCCGGTCCTTGCAGAAGATGCAGACCTTCTTCTTCGTCCGACGCCCGTTGTCCTTCGGCACGCGGCGCGTCGAGCGGTCCCGGTCGTTGTTCCTCGCCATCAGAAGGGCTCCTCGTCCTCGGCGGGGGCCGGTTCGTTCGCCGCGGGGCGACCCGTCCTCGGGCCCCCGCCAGCGGGTCTGGCGTCGGAGCCCGGACCGCGCCGTTCGTTCTTCACGACCTGCGCGGTCGCCCAGCGCAGGCTCGGACCGAGCTCATCGGCAATGACCTCGATCTTCGTTCGCTTGTCGCCGTCCGGGGTCTCCCAGGAGCGCTGCTCGAGCCGACCCGTGACGATCACCCGCGCGCCCTTCACGAGTGATTCGCTGACGTTCTCGGCCATCTCACGCCAGCAGACGACGTCGAAGAACGAGGTCGCCTCCTCCCACTCGCTCGTCTGGCGGTTCTGCCAGCGCCGGTTGACGGCGAGCCCGAAGCTCGCGGTCGCCTGTCCGGCCGGGGTGAATCGCAGTTCGGGATCCCTCGTCACGTTGCCGACGAGAACGACCGTGTTGCCGTTCGCCATCTTTCCGTCTCCGTTTTCTCGACTAGCTCGCCTGGGCGTCGCCCGGCGCCTCACCGGGATGCGCGCGGCCGGCAACTTTTTCCGGCTGCCGGATGATGCGGTGGCGCAGAACCTCGTCGGTGAGCGTGAGCATCCGGTCGACCTCGGCCATCGCCGCCGGTTCGGCGACGACCTCGATGAAGAGGTAGAAGCCCTCGGTCTTGTGCTTCAGCTCGTAGGCGAAGGTCCGGCGACCCCAGCGGTCGATGTGGCCGACGGATCCACCGTGGGAGCGCACGAGTTCGGCCACGCGGTCGGTCGTCGCCCGGATGTCGTTCTCATCCAGACCGACATCGAAGATGACAGCGATTTCGTAGGGCCGCAGGGCGGCTCACCTCCTCCGGACCCGGCGTCGTTGACGTCCGGGGCCCCGGTCGCACCGGGGCAGGGGTGAATATGACCTCGTCATGGTAGCCGACAACCCCCGGTCTCCTGGCGGGCTCCCGCCGGGGACATCCTCGCGGCCGGCAGTATCGCCCCGCCTACCGGGCGGGCTCCTCAACGCGGGGAGGCCTTCTTGAGATTGCGTCGCAGCTCGGCCGAGGCGTGGTAGGTCTCGTCCGGAGACGGGTAGCTCCCCGTGATCACGTCCCGGGCGAACGCGGCGATCGCCTCGCGGGCCGCCGTGCCGAGATCGGCGTAGCGGCGGACGAACTTTGGCGCCGGTCCGAACGACAACCCGAGCAGGTCATGGAGCACGAGCACCTGTCCGTCGCAGGCGGGACCGGCCCCGATCCCGATCGTCGGCACGTCGATCGAGGCGGTCACCCGCTCCGCCACGAGGTCGGGGAGCCCTTCGAGGACCACGGCGAAGCAACCCGCCTCGTCGAGGGCGCACGCGTCGTCTTCGACTTGGCGCGCCGCGTCCGCGTCCTTCCCCTGGACGACGTAACCGCCCATCGCGTGGACCGACTGGGGCGTGAGCCCGAGGTGGCCCATCACCGGGATCTCGGCGTCGAGGATCGCCCGAACCGCCGGGATCCGGCGTCGACCGCCCTCGAGCTTCACGGCCTGCGCCCCGGCGCGGACGAGCGCCGCCGCATTGCGGACCGTGTCGGCGAGGTCGACGTGGTAGCTCATCCACGGGAGATCCCCGACGACGAGCGCGGCGGGTTTCGCCCGGGCGACGGCGGCGACGTGGTGGATCATCTGGCCCATGTCCACGGCGAGCGAGTTCTCGTAGCCGAGGACGTTGTTCCCGACCGAGTCGCCGACGAGGATGACGTCGGCGCCAGCTTCGTCGACGATCCGCGCGAACGGGGTGTCGTAGGCGGTGACCATCACGATCGGCGCTGCCCCGCGGGCCCGTTTGCGGGCGGCGACCGACGGCACCGACACGGCTTCTCTCATCTTCACCTCCTGTCGTCCAGCGCACTTGGCTGCCGGCGATGATCACAGGGTACTCAGCCGCTTCCTTCCGGGGCCCATCGTCGTCGGGACGCGTCGCTCCGGTGCGGGCCGTTCCCTACCGGAAGGGCCGGGTACGTGCGGCCGGCGAGGTGAACATCCGCAACAGGTGGTTCCACGAGCACTGTGGGCAGACCTCGACGACGTAGAAGGCAACATCGTTCCGGCTGCGGGCGAGCGAGCGCATCTCGCCGTCCATGCCGAGCGCCCTCCCTCCCGCCGGCAGACGCGGGCCGAACGCGAAGGCGACGTGCACGAGCTTCGACTCTTCGCAGATCGGACAGTCGACCTCCGTCACCCGGCCGAGGTTGCGCGCCACGCGCATGAGCTCGGGATGCGCGTCGCAGACGTCGAGCCTCGACAGCCGTCCCCGCCGGTACTCGCGCACGACCGAATCACGGGCGAGGCGGTACTCGATCTGACCGAGGCCCGTCGGCTGAAGGCCCCGGGCGGTCGACTCGGGTTCGGGCGGCACCCCGACAGGCTACCCGTCACCCTCCCGAGCCCCACGCCGGACCGCCGACGTGCCTCCTGGGCTGGGCGGTAGGCGTCGTCACGAGTTCGACATATCGACTCGATACATCGACTGATACGATTCTCCGGTGCTCGAACTCGCGATCCTCGGCCTGCTCAAGGAGCGGCCGATGCACGGCTACGACATCCGCAAGTCGCTGCGCGAGGACTTCGGCGTGCTCTCGAACCTGTCCTTCGGGTCGCTGTACCCGGCGCTCGCCCGCCTCGAGGCCTCCCTCGCCGTGCGCGCCGTCGAGCCCGCCCCTCCGCTGCGCCGCTCGCGCCGCGCCGCAGAGGGCATGCCGCTCACGGGCTCGCTCACCGGCGAGCGCGCCGCCCTCGTCGCGGCCCGGACGACGGCGAAGGCCGCGATCGCGCTCGGCGGCCGGAGCACCCGGGCCCGCAAGGTCTACGAGATCACGCCACACGGCGAGGAGATGTTCGAGGAACTCCTCCAGTCGGCCGACGAACAGGGTGGCGACCCCCGGGGCTTCTCGCTGCGGCTCGCCTTCGCCCGGCACCTCTCCCCCCAGGCCCGTGTGCGGCTCCTCGAGCGGCGCCGCGGTGAGCTCGTCGACCGCCTCCAGCGCGGCGAACGCTCGCTCGCCCGCCGGGCCCGGCCGATGGACGAATACGAGCAGTCGATCGCCGAGCACGCCCAGGAGGCGGCGGCGAACGATCTGTCCTGGATCGAACGGCTTCTCGAGCGCGAGCGGACGGCGATCGCCCGTACGGCTCGCGTCGCGCACCGCGCGACCGCGGCGCCCACGAAGGACTCGAACGGCGCCCCCCTCCCCGCAACGGTGGGGGCGGGCGACGAACAGGACGGAAGGCAACGGCCATGAGACGAAGGGAACGGCTATGACCAGCCCGAAGGGGAGAATCAAGCTCGCGATCGCCGGAGTCGGCAACTGTGCGAGCTCGCTCATCCAAGGTGTCGAGTACTACCGCAAGGCGAGCGCGGACGAGACCGTGCCCGGTCTCATGCACGTCACGCTCGGCGGCTACCACGTGGGGGACATCGACTTCGTCGCGGCCTTCGACGTCGACGCCGAGAAGGTCGGCCTCGACCTGTCGAAGGCGATCCAGTCGGGCCAGAACAACACGATCCGTTTCGCCGACGTGCCGACGACGGGTATCACCGTCGACCGCGGTCCAACCCTCGACGGGCTCGGCAAGTACTACCGGGAGGTGATCGAGGAGTCGCCCGCCCCGCCGGTCGACATCGTGGACGTCCTGCGCCGCACCGGTGCCGAGGTCCTCGTCGCCTACCTGCCCGTCGGCTCGGAGCACGCCCAGAAGAACTACGCCGCGGCCGCGATGGAGGCGGGCGTCGCCTTCGTGAACGCCATCCCGGTCTTCATCGCGAGCGACCCGGTCTGGGCGGCGCGTTTCGAGAAGGCCGGCGTGCCGATCATCGGCGACGACGTGAAGAGCCAGGTCGGCTCCACGATCATCCACCGCGTCCTCACGAGGCTCTTCGAGGACCGCGGGACGGTCCTCGACCGGACCTACCAGCTGAACTTCGGCGGGAACATGGACTTCAAGAACATGCTCGAACGGGAACGGCTCGAGTCGAAGAAGATCTCGAAGACCCGGGCCGTCACGAGTCAGATCGACCACCGGATCGGGGCGGACTCGATCCACATCGGGCCGTCCGACCACGTCCCCTGGCTCGAGGACCGCAAGTGGGCCTACGTCCGGATGGAGGGGCGGAACTTCGGCGACGTGCCTTTGAACGTCGAGCTGAAGCTCGAGGTCTGGGACTCGCCGAACTCGGCGGGCGTCATCATCGACGCCGTGCGGTGCGCGCGCCTCGGTCTCGACCGCGGGCTCGCCGGTCCGCTCATCGGGCCATCGTCGTACTTCATGAAGTCACCGCCCGTCCAGTACCACGACAGCGAGGCGTACGAGCTCGTCGAGCGGTTCGCCGCGGGGGACTGAACCCCGCCTCAGCGCGAACCGGAGTGCTCGGCCTCCCACCAGGCGTCGAGCCGCCGACCGACCTCGTCGGCGCCGAGAAGGCCTTCCTCGAGCCGGATCTCGAGGAGGAACTGCAACGCCCGGCCGACCGTCTTGCCCGGCGGGATCCCAAGGCGCGCCATCACGGCGACGCCGTCGAGCTCGGGTCGGATCGCGTCGAGAGCCTCGTGCTCGGCGAGCTCGGCGAGCCGCCGCTCGAGCTCGTCGACGCCGACCTCGAGCTCGCGGGCGCGATCGGGGTTGCGCGTCGTGCAGTCCGCCCGCGTCAACTCGTTGAGGCGCCCGAGCAGTGGGCCGGCGTCGCGGGCGTAACGCCGCAGCGCCGAGTCGGTCCAGCCCATCTGGTAGGTGTGGAACCGCAGGTGCAGCTCGATGAGCCGGCTGACCTCGTCGATCTCGGCCGCCGGGTAACGAAGCGCCGTGAGGCGCTGGCGTGCCAGGCGCGCGCCGACGACGTCGTGGTGGTGGAACGAGACCCCGTCCGGCCCGATCGCCCGCGTCCTCGGCTTGCCGATGTCGTGGAGCAGCGCGGCGACCCGCAGAACCCGGTCCGGGCGGGTCTTGCCGACGACCGCGATCGTGTGGGCGAGCACGTCCTTGTGCCGGTGGACGGCGTCCTGTTCGAGGGCGAGCGCCGGGAGCTCCGGCAGGAACTCGGCGGCGAGGCCCGTGCGCACGACGAACCACAGCCCCGCTTCCGGGTCCGGCAGCACGATCAGTCGGTTCAACTCGTCGCGGATCCGCTCAGCCGAGACGATGGAAAGCCGTTGCCGCAGGGCGCCCACGGCGGCCGTCAGCTCCTCGGTCGGTTCGAGCGAATACCCGGCGAGGAAGCGGGCGGCGCGCAGCATGCGCAATGGGTCGTCCGAGAACGACACCGTCGGGTCGAGTGGGGTGCGCAGAGTACGGGCCGCGAGGTCCTCGAGGCCGCCGAACGGGTCGACGAGCTCGAGGGCGGGCAGCGCGAGCGCCATCGCGTTGACGGTGAAGTCCCGGCGCGAGAGGTCAGCGACGATGTCGTCGCCGAACCGAACCTCGGGCTTGCGCGACTCGGGCAGGTACGCCTCGGCGCGGTGCGTCGTGATCTCGAAGCGGCGCCCCGCGTGCAGACAGCCGATCGTGCCGAAGCGCTTGCCCTGGAGCCACACCGCTTCGGCCCACCCGGCGACGAGGTGCTCGATCTCGTCGGGGGGCGCGTCGGTCGTGAGGTCGATGTCGGCCCCCGGACCGAACGGCTCGCCACCCCCCGGTGGCCCGACGACGGCGTCGCGCACGGTCCCGCCGACGACGTAGATACGACGCCCGCCCGCGACGAAACGTTCCACGAGTTCCGTCGTCTCCTCGACGACGGGCCGAACCCGTTCGGGGACCACGGCTCGTGAGGGTAGCCTGCGGCCCGCCCCGACCCCCCGGATCGGCGCAGCCCTGTCCGAACCGGGAATCGGCTCGACAGTAGGCTCCCGTCGAACGGCGCGATCGGAGGACGTCGCTACCCGTGGCTTGCTCGCAGGCACCGAACGGCAGAATCGCGGCGCGAGCCGCCCGCGCCGTCGTCCTCGTCGCGACGCTCACGGCGGCCTTCGTCGGGGCGGTCGCCACGTCCCCGTCGGCCTCGGGGATCGGCAACCGACGCCCGAAGAGCACGAGCGTCTCGCTCTCCTCCCAGACGAACTGGGTCACCGGGTCGTCGATGTCGCTCGACGTGGCGATCCACTCACTCGACAAGCGCGCCGAGCTCGGTCTCAAGCTCACCGTCTACTCCCGCCTCACGAGCCGGTACGCGCTCGGCCTCGCCGAGACCGGCAAGCAATCCCCGGACGAACTCGTCCTCGACGCGACGCCGATCATCCCTTTGCGCGCGTTGCGCGTGACGGGAACCGGGGTGCTCGGAGTGGCGATGCACGTGCGCGTGGCGACCTCGGCATCGCTCAAACCGGGTGGGCTCGGGTCCCCCAGGCTCGCGCTCGATTGCGCGCCGCTCGACTGTGACGGCGTCTACCCGTTGGTCGTGACCGTCGTCGACACGGCGAACAACACGCCACTCGCGTCACTCACGACCTTCCTCATCTACGTCGCCGGCCGGCCCGGACTCAATCCGCTGCGCGTCGCGCTCGTGTTGCCCCTCGGGGCGACGCCGGTGCTGACCGCCTCCGGGTCCCCGGCGCTTCCGGCGAAGACGATCCAAGCGCTCGTCGCGGTCCTCGAAACGGTCGAGGACCACCCCACGGACCACGTGAACTTCGAGCTCTACCCGCAGCTCCTCGTGGCCCTCGCCAAGTCGCGATCTCCCCAGGCCGCGGCGGTCCTCACCGATCTGCGCGCCCTCGCCCACCAGGCGGCGCCCTCGGGCCCGGCCGAGTTCCTCGAGGCGCCGTTCACGCCCGTGAATCTCGACCGACTGACCGCAGCCGGGTTGGGCAGCGAACTCAGCACCCAGCTCGCCGCGGCGGAGGGAATCTTCCGATCGGAGCTCGGGGTGGCGCCGCCGCGGGGCGTCTACCTCTCGACGACGCCCATCGACGCCGCCAGCGTCGTCGCCCTCGCCGCGCGCCACGTCGGCCGTGTCGTCCTCCCGGAGACGGAGCTGCCCGTCGCCTCGTCGCTGTCGCTCACGTCACCGCTCGACCTGTCCATTTCGGCCGGTTCGAACCGGTCGTCGGCGGCGCGTCTGACCGCCGTCGTCGCCGACTCGGCCCTCGCCGCCCACCTCGCCCCCGGCACGAGCCCGGTCCTCGCCGCCCACCAGTTCCTCGCCGACATCGCCCAGACGTTTTTCGAGGAGCCCTTCGGCGCCCAAGCCCGGGGTGTCGTCGTCGCCCTCGGGGCGGTCCCGAGCTCGTCCTTGCTCTCCATGGTTCTCGAGGGTCTCGCGTCGAGCCCGATCGCCAGGCTGGCGACCGTGGCCTCCGTGTTCTCCGCGGTCCCGGTCGGCGCCGACGGGGCCCCGACCCACCTCGCCCCGGCGCCGGACCACACGAGGCCCTCGTACGCGTTCGCCTCCTCGATCGAGAGCGCGTCCTCGATGACCCGGGCGATCGACTCGATCGTCCCCGATGACCACGCGTTCATCGCCGACGCCGAGGACGCGGTCCTCCTCGCCGAGACAGCGGGACTCCGCCGCGGGCGCTGGGCGCACTATGCCGCCGAGCCGCGGGCGGCCGTCTCCCGCATCGAGCACGATCTCGCCCTCGCCGGGACGAGGACCGTCACCCTCACCCAGCGCCAGGCCAAGGTCCCGCTCACGATCGTCTCGGTGTTCCCGAGCCCGATCCACGCGACCCTCGAACTCTCGAGCGGCACCCTCGCGATCGCGCCGGGTGACTTCAACCGGCCGGTCGTCCTCGCGCACAAGAACTCTCCGTTCGTCATCCCCGTGACGGCGCGCACGTCCGGCGTCTCGACGCTCACCATCGAGCTCGTTTCACCGCGCGGTGGGATCGTGCTTTTCAAGGACGTCTACACCGTCCGGTCCACGGCGTTCTCCATCGTCGCCGTCGGGCTGTCGGTCGCCGCCCTCCTCGTGCTCGGGCTGTGGTGGTTGCGCTCGCACGTCCGCCGGACGCGGCGGCGGGCCCAGGCTCCGGCCGTCCCCGGGCCCGCCGTGACGAGCGCCGAGTGAGCTCGCCGACGCCACCCGTCGACGGAGTCGGCGTCCTCGGAAGTCGTTCGCGCACAAAGCGGCTCGCCCGCGCCTCGCTCGGCACGGGGCTCGGCACCATCGTCTCCCGGGTGACCGGGCTCGGGCGTCTCGTCGTCCTCGCCTACGCGCTCGGCGGCTCACGCCTCGCCGACTCGTTCAACTTGGCGAATAACACACCGAACGCGATGCACGACCTCGTGCTTGGGGGGGTCCTCGCGGCGACGTTCGTCCCGGTCTTCGTCGAGCGGCTGTCGACGCGGACCGAGAAGGAAGCGATCGAGTCCATCTCGGCGGTCGTCACGATGGCGAGCGCCGTCCTCGTCGTCGCGACGATCGCCTTCGTCCTCGCCGCGCCGGCACTCATCACGCTGTTCACGTTCGGCAAGGCCACCCCGGCCGAGCACTCGGTCGCCGTCGAGCTCCTCCGGTTCTTCGCGCCCCAGCTCCTCTTCTACGGGGCGATCAGCCTCATGTCGGCGGTGCTCGCGACGCGCGACCGCTTCGGCACTGTCGGCTTCGTCCCCGTCGTCAACAACCTCGTCGGGATCGGCGTCCTCGGCGCCTTCGCCGCGATGGCGCGCCACGCGACGATCACGCAGGTCCAGCACGACCACGGCCTAATCGTGCTGCTGGGGGTCGGGACGACGCTCGGCGTCGTGCTCCAGGCGGTTGCGCTCGTCCCGGCGATGCGCCGGACACACCTGCGGCTGCGGTTCCGGTGGAACCCGCACGATCCCGCGATCCGCATGATCGTGCGGCTGTCGGGGTGGACGTTCGGATTCGTTATCGCCAACCAGATCGCCCTTTTCGTCGTGCTCGCCCTCGAGTTCCACGTCGGAACCGGAGCGGTCAGCGCCTACACGTACGCCTACGCCTTTTTCCAGTTCCCGTTCGCCGTCGTCGCGACGTCGATCATCAACGTCGCCTCGCCCGACCTCGCCCGCCTGCGCACGGCCCGCCGCTGGCGCGAGCTCGGGCTCCGCTTCGGCGCCGCCCTGCGCCAGGTTCTCGCGCTCATCCTGCCGGCGACGGTCGGCTACCTGATCCTCGCCCGCCAGGCGGTCGAGCTCCTCCTCCAGCACGGCGCCGAGGGGGCTTCGGCCGCGCACCTCACGGCCTCGGTCCTGGCGCTGTTCGCGCTCGGCCTGCCGGGGTTCTGCGTGTTCTTCCTGGCGACCCGCGCCTTCCAGGCGATGCAGGACACGCGGACGGCCTTCGTGCTCTACGTGCTCGAGAACGGCCTGAACATCCTCGTCGCCGTGCTCCTGTACCGCCCGCTCGGGGTCCGTGGGCTCGCGCTCTCGTACTCCGTCGCCTACACGGTCGCCGCGTTCGCTGCCCTGTCGGTACTGCGCGAGCGGCTCGGGACGATCGGCGGCCGGCCGCTGTGGTCCTCGTCGGCCCGTTCGCTCGTCCTCAGCCTCGTGATGGCCTTCGCCGTCGCCCTCGTCGCCGCGGCGATCGGCACCGGCTACGGGATCGGCGGCTGGATCCGCCTCTTGCTCGCCGTCGCGGCGGGCGCCGCCGTCTACCTCGGCAGCGCCGGTGTCGCAGCGACCCTGCAGGGCTGGCAGACTTCGCGCCGGGCGACCCGTCAATTGAGTGGACCGGCAAAGGGGAACCGTGGGACCCATCCGCGTCGTCACTGACAACGGCTCCGACCTGCCGGCATCGCTCCTCGAGCTCCACGGGATCGCCGAGGTGCCCCTCGATGTGCGGCTCGGCGACACCGACGCCGCGGAGCTTCGCGGGGTGAGCGCCGAGCGGTTCTGGGAGATCGCCCGGCGCTCCGAGGCACTCGCCGAGACCTCAGCGCCCGCGCCGGGCGCCTTCCAGGACGTGTTCGCGGCCGCGGCCGACGACGGCTGTGCCGGCGTCGTCTGCGTCACGCTCTCCTCGGGGCTGTCGGCCACCTACCAGGCGGCCTGCGCCGGCGCCGAACCCTTCGCCGGCAAGTTCCCTGTCGCGGTCATCGACTCCCTCGCCGCCACCGTCGCCGAGGGCCTGCTCGCCCTCGAGGCCGCCGAGCTCGCCGAGGCGGGCGCGTCGTTCGACGACATCGTGACGACCGTCCGGGGCGACGTCCCGAAGACCTTCGTCTACGGCACGACCGAGACGCTCGAGTACCTGCGCCGGGGCGGGCGGATCGGCAACGCCCAGGCGTTCTTCGGCTCGATGCTGTCGATCAAGCCGGTGATCACGGTGCGGGCGGGAGTCGTCGAGCCCGAATCCCGCCAGCGCACCCGGGCGCGCTCGCTCGAGTATCTCGCCGGGATCCTCGGGCGGCTCGGGCCCCTGAAGCGACTCGCCGTTGGTCACGCCGACGCCGGCGACCTCGACGTGTTCCTCGACCTGTGCGCGCCGTACTTCCCGCGGACCGAGACCCTCGTCGCCTGCATCGGGCCGATCATCGGCGCCCACACCGGCCCGGGAACCGTCGCCGCGTGCCCGATCCTCCAATGACTGAGGCTTCCTCCGTCGCCGCCCGCCGTGCCGTAACCTCGTGCCCATGAAACGGGATGACGACGCTTTCCGGGATCAGGACTGGGCGGCGCGGGTCGCCGGGGCGGTCGACCTGCTCATCGGCGACGTCCGCGACCGCGCCCTCCACCCGATCTTCGTCGCCGTGCGCGCCGTCGTGCTCGCCGCGGTCGTCGCCTCCCTCGTCCTCGCCGTCGCGACGGCGGTCGTCATCGGCCTCGTCCGGCTGTTCGACACCTCGGTCTTCGGCGGGCGCGCCTGGGCGACCGACCTCTTGCTTGGTGGAATCTTCCTCGCCGCTGGGCTGTTGTTGTGGGCGCTGAGCGGAAAACCGAGGAAGAGGACGGCTGGTGACTGACCGAGAATCCGACGCGCGACTCCCGTCCGCCGACGTGCGCGACGTCATCATCATCGGCTCCGGCCCCGCGGGGCTGACCGCCGCGCTCTACGCCGCCCGCGCCGATCTCCGCCCGCTCGTCATCGCCGGCGAGCCCTCCTCGACGAGCGACCAGCCCGGTGGCCAGCTGATGCTGACGACCGAGGTCGAGAACTTCCCGGGCTTCCCCGAGGGCGTGATGGGGCCCGACCTCATGGAACGGTTCCGCGCCCAGGCGGAGCGGTTCGGTGCCGAGATCGTCACGGCCAAGGTCTCCCGGGTCGACCTCTCCTCGCCGCCGTTCGGGGTCTGGACGGCGGACCCCGCGGACGCTGCGCCCACCTACCAGGCGAGGTCGGTCATCGTCGCCACCGGCGCCCGGGCGCTTGGCCTCGGCATCCCGGGCGAGGCGGAACTCACCGGGCACGGGGTCTCGACCTGCGCGACCTGTGACGGGTTCTTCTTCCGGGATCAGCCGGTCGCCGTCGTCGGCGGGGGCGACTCCGCGCTCGAGGAGGCGCTGTTCCTCTCGCGCTTCGCGAGCTCCGTCCTCGTCGTCCACCGCCGCAGGCAGTTGCGGGCCTCGAAGATCATGCAGGAAAGGGCGAATCACGACCCGAAGATCTCCTTCGCCTACGACACCGTCGTCGCCGAGATCCTCGGCAACGGCAAGGTCGCCGGCCTCCGCCTCGCCGACGTGGTGACCGGCGAGCAGCGCGACCTCGCCGTCGACGGCGTGTTCGTCGCCATCGGGCACGCCCCGAACACCGCCCTTTTCCGCGACCAGCTCGAGATGGACGAGGCGGGCTACCTCCGCACCCACGACGGCACGTCGACGAGCGTCGCCGGCGTCTTCGCCTGTGGCGACGTCCAAGATCACGTCTACCGCCAGGCGGTGACCGCCGCCGGCTCGGGCTGTGCCGCGGCGCTCGACGTCGACTGCTACCTCGCCTCGGCCTGACCGCGGCTCCCGGCGGGGCCGGGAATTCCCCCGCTGGATGTGCTGTTCTATTGAGGGCGTCCGCACGGTAGCGACCGCTGTGCGGACCAAGATCGCCAAGGAGGACGACGGTGACGGTGACCACAGAAGCGGTGACGGACAGCACCTTCGACGAGGAGGTCGCCCACTCCGACACGCCCGTCCTCGTCGACTTCTGGGCCGAGTGGTGCGGGCCGTGCAAGATGATCGCCCCCGTCCTCGAGGAGATCGCCGCCGAGAAACAAGGCAGTCTGCGCGTCCTCAAGCTGAATGTCGACGACAACGTGGCGACGGCCCGGCGTTACGACGTCATGAGCATCCCGACGCTCATCTTGTTCAAAGGCGGCGAGATCCAAGCCCGCATCGTTGGTGCGAAGGGGAAGTCGGCCCTGCTCGCGGACATCGAGCCGCACCTGTAGGGACCACCGGGCCAGACGTTCTTCGCCCCGGGCGCGCCCACCTAGCATGGCCGCGTGAACGACGCGGAATCCCGGCCCCCCGTCGGCTCCACGCTGCCGCTGAGAAAGGGCGATGACGGCGAGGCGGTCGCCGACCTCCAGCGCCGGCTCGCCGGGATCGGCTTCCCGGCCGACGACCCCCCGGGCGTCTTCGCTGACGCGACCGTGGCGGCCGTCCTTTCTTTCCAGGCCGACCGCGGCCTGCCTGCCGACGGAGAGTGCACCGCCCAGACCTGGTCGGCCATCGTCGAGGCGGGCTTCGGGCTCGGTTCGCGACTTCTCTATCGCAAGACCCCGATGCAGCGCGGCGACGACGTCGCCGAGCTCCAACGGCGCCTCAGCCGGCTCGGCTTCGACACCGGCCGGGTCGACGGGATCTTCGGCGACCAGACGGTCACCGCCCTCATGGACTTCCAGCGCAACACCGGGCTCTTAGTCGACGGCATCTTCGGCCGGCGCGCCCTCGACGAGCTCGAGCGCTTCTCGATGCGGGCGGGGGCGTCGAACCTTGTCACGCCGTTGCGGGAGCGGCTCGCCGTCGAAAGCGGCGCCGCGGGCCTCCACGACCGGCGCATCGCGGTCGCCGAACCCGGCGGCTTCGCGACCGGGGCGAGCGCGCTCTGCCGGGCGCTGCGCGAAGCCGGCGCCGCGGCCGTGCTCTCCTTCTCGCACCCCGACCCGTCGCGCCAGGCGGCCGAGGCGAACGCGACCGGGGTGGACTGCCTCATCGGTCTCGCCCTCGTGCCCGAGGTCCGGACCTGCACCACCGCCTACTACCGGGGGTTCCGCTACGAGTCGGCGGCCAGCCGCAGGCTCGCCGAGCTCGTCCAGGCCGAGCTGCCCGCGGCGCTCGGCCTCGACGACGGCGGCACGGCCGGCATGGCGCTGCCGATCCTGCGCGAGACGCGCATGCCGGCGGTCGAGATCCAACTCGGCGCGCCGGAACTCGTCATCCCGAGAACGACCGAGCTCGCCCGGGTGGTCGTCTCCGCCCTCACGACCTGGGTTTGCGCTGCTTGGGAGTGATCCGTCGCCGTCCACAAGCTGTGCATGAGCTTGTGGATCAACTTGTACCGACGCGTTAGCGGCGTCCGGTCACCTACCCGTCATCCCGTTGTCGACTTGCGGTCGCGCAGAAGTGTTCTCCCTGTTAGGAAGTGGTATTGGCAATCGAGCGCCAACAATCGTCTGGGGCGGGCCGGATGGATCGAACCCTCAGGCGCGACTTGAGGGTTCCCCGATCATCAACCGGTAGATGCGCTCGAGATCCTCGATGGTCGCGAACTCGACGGTCACCCGACCCCGGTTCGTCCGCATCTCGACCCGCACCCGCGTGTTCAGGTAAGCCGCGAGCAGCTCCTCGAGCTCGAGCACCCCGGGCGGGCGCAGCCCCGGCGCCTTCGGTCTCCCCCCCGCCGGGCGGGTCGGGCCGGGTGCCCCCGGGGCCTCCGGCGCGGGCGCCTCAGAGGCCTCGTGGATGAGGTCCTCGAGCATGCGCACCGACAGCCCATCGGCGGCGGTGCGCGCCGCCAGCGATTCCTGCAACCCGCGATCGGGCGTCATCAGCAGCGCCCGGGCGTGGCCCGCCGAGATCTGGCCGTCCCGAACGAGCCGCTGCACCGCTGGTGGCAGCTGGAACAGGCGAAGCGCGTTCGAGACGGCGGCCCGGCTCTTGCCGATCCGGTGGGCGACGGTGTCGTGGGTGAGGTGGAAGTCCTCGATGAGCTGCTGATAGGCGGCGGCCTCGTCGAGTGGGTTGAGGTCCTCCCGGTGGAGGTTCTCGACAAGGGCCTCCTCGAGGCTCGCCGCGTCGTCGGCGACTTGGACGAGCGCCGGGATCGAGAGCAGCCCGGCGCGCCGGGCAGCCCGGCACCGCCGTTCGCCGGCGATTAGCTCGTACTCGCCCTCGCCGACGTCGCGCACAAGGACGGGCTGGAGAACGCCGACCGCCCGGATCGAGTCGACAAGCGAGGCGAGCGCCTCCTCGTCGAAGTGCGTCCGGGGCTGATGGGGGTTCGGCCGGATCCGGGCGAGCGCGATGTCCCGGAGCCCCGATCCCGGGGCGTTTGTCGGCTCGGCCGGGATAAGCGCCCCGAGCCCCCTGCCGAGCCCGCTACGCCGGGCCACCGCTCAGCTCCTCTGCGAGTGCCCGGTAGGCCGCGGCCCCGGTCGAATGCGGGTCGTGCACGGTCACCGGCTCGCCGTACGACGGGGCCTCCGAGACCCGCACCGAGCGCGGGATGACCGCCTTGCAGACCTTGTCGCCGAAGTGGCTCCGCACCTCCTTCGCCACCTGGTCGGCAAGCTTCGTGCGACCGTCATACATCGTGAGCACGATCGTCGACAGGTCGAGACCCGGGTTGAGGTTGGCCCGGACGAGATCGACGCTGTGGAGCAGCTGCCCGAGGCCCTCGAGCGCGTAGTACTCGCACTGGATGGGCACGAGGACCTCGGACGCCGCAGCAAGACCGTTCACGGTGAGCAGCCCGAGCGAGGGCGGGCAATCAATGAAGACGAAATTGAAGTCGCCGACCACTGCCTCAACCGCCCGGCGGAGCCGGAGCTCCCGGCTCATCGCCGCGACGAGCTCGATCTCGGCGCCGGCGAGGTCGATCGTCGCCGGGACAATGAAAAGGTTCTTCAGGTTCGTCGGCTCGATGCAGTCCTCCATCGGGAACTCATGGAGGAGGACGTCGTAGATCGAGTTGTCGAAGTCCCGGGCTTCGATGCCGAGTCCTGTCGTCGCGTTCCCCTGGGGGTCGAGGTCGACGATGAGGACGCGCCAGCCGAGATCCGCCAGCGCGGCACCGAGGTTCACGGTCGTCGTCGTCTTACCGACGCCACCTTTCTGGTTCGCGACCGCGAACAGACGCGCCACCTTGCGGTGTCCGCGTGCGGAGTTGGTCACGGGCCTGGTCACCGGTCTCTGTACGTTTGCGATGCCGAGCTCCTTCCGTCTCCGGCCGGCCACCCCGCCGATCCGGAGCTCGAACCTTGGCGCGCTCGCCGATCTTCACCGTCGAAGGCCCGGATCCGCCGTCGGACGCGCCGATCGGCGCCGCCCGGCTTCGGATGCGGACCCCTATCCTCCACGTCCGCCATCGACGGGTCAAGGGTCGAGTCCGGCGATCGCAACGAGTCCGGCGGTCCCGAGTCTTGCCCGATGGAGACGTTCCACGGGAAACAAGTTCCGCTGTGGTACATTCCTCCCGTGGCTTCCGATGCCGAGTGGGCGTGGGCTGCCGGAATTTTCGAAATGGCGGGCGCCGTCGTCACGATCAACGGCGGTCGTGACCTGCGGCTCGCCCTCAACCTGACCGACGAGGACATCGTTCGGCGCTACGCCGAGATCGTCGAATCCCGGGTCCTCGGGCCCTACCGCGCACGGGCAGATGGTGCCGCACGCCTCCCGACGTTCCGGTGCAACCTCAACTGCCGCTTCGCGATCGCGGCGCTCGCCAGGATGTGGCCCTGGCTCGGCAGCCGCCGCCGGGATCGCTGCCGCGAACTCGGTTTCGAACCGCCCCGTCGAATCGCGCTCTGACTCCTCCGGCATGTCACGCCGACGCCTTTCGCATCCCGTCGCCGCCCGGACGGGAGGCCCCACCTCCTAGAAAAGCGGCCGGTGCTCGGGGACCCCGACCCGCCGCGGGAACCGTTCCGGACAGGGCGCGACGCTTCTCACCACGACGAACGATCGCGGCGACACGACCACGTCGACGAGCTCCAGCCCCAGCTCACCGAGGGGAGCCGCCGGCCACCGCTCCCGCGCCCCTCCGGGCGGGCCCGAGACGACCAGGATTCCCCCCGGCGCGAGAAAGCCCGCCCCACACTCGGCCGTCGCGGCGGGTGGCCCGAAACTGCGGGCGACGACCGCTGGGAATCCCCGCCGGAGATCGGCGCGGTGGGCCGCGGCCTCGGCCCGTTCCGCGACAATCGCGACCCGATGGGCCCAACCGAGCTCGTCGACCACCGCCTCCAGGAACTTCGCGCGTGCGATCCGCCCATCGAGCAGGACAATCCGGGTTTCAGGCAGCCGCGCCGCGAGGACGAGGCCCGGCAGTCCGCCCCCGCTGCCGAGATCGAGGATTGCGGTCGCGCCGGCGAGATCGGGCCAGGCCACGAGAAAACCGAGCGCGTGCCCGACGTGGTCGGCGAGCGGGGCCGGGCCGATCGCCCCACGCCCCTGCGCCGCAGCGAGCACCGCGAGCAGCCCAGCGTCGGGCGACCACACCGACCCACCCATCGCGCCCGTCACCTCGGATCCTGCGCCCTCGGCCGCGCCCGTCCCCGCGACCTTCCTCGGCGCGGTCAGTCCTCGTCCGGTGCGGTCTCCGGGGCCGTCGCCGCGGCGGGTCGGATGACGACGTAGCGCTTCGGCTCGACACCTTCCGAACCTGTTTCCAGTCCGTCGATCGAGGCCACGGTGTCGTGCACGATCTTCCGGTCGGCGGCGGACATCGGCTCCAGCGCCTCGGCGACCCCCGTGTCGAGCACCTCGCCCGCGCGCCGCCGCGTGAAGGCCTCCAGCGCCACGGCGCGTCGGGCCCGGAATCCGGCGACGTCGACGACGACGCGCAACGCTCGCTCGTCGCCCCGCCGCTGCACGACCGTGCGGGCAAGCTCCTGCAGGGCGTCAAGGGTCGATCCGTGCGGGCCGATAAGCAGCCCCAGGTCCTCACCGACCACGTCGACGTAGAGGCGGTCGTCCTCGACGCGCGTCGTTGTCGTCGCGTCGTAGCCGAAACGTTCGACCACTCCGCGCACGAATGCTCCAACCAGGTCGACCTGCTCTTCGACGGTCATCGCTTCCTCCTCAGCCACACCTTCCGGCCGTGCGGCCGATCCGCTCCGCCCGTTCCCTCGACCACGCCCACCCCGTCGGCGGCGTGGCCGCTTCGCCCCGGTCTGGTTCGCGGCCGGCTCCGCCGGGTCGGGCTGTTCGCGTCGCGCGTTCGCCACGGGCGGACCGCCCGGGGACTTCGCCCTGCCGGAGCGTTCGGCGCCAGCAGCCTTGGGGGCGCGCGAACCGCCACGGCGGGGCTCCCGTCCCGCCCGCTCCGCACCCGGGCGGCCGCCCCGCGACGAACGCGAGCGGTCCCGCTGGGAGCGCTTCGGGCGCGGGCTCGACGGACGAACCCGGGCGCGGATGCGCGCCTCGCTCCGCCCGAGACCGAACAATCCCGATTTCGGCTCGGCGACGATGACGATCTCGGCGTCGTCCTCGTCGACCCCGAGCTCGTCGAGCGCGGCGTCGACCGCCTCCGCCACGCTCCTCCCGGTCGTCTCGATCCATTCCATCGCCTAGCGCGGCTTCCGCCGCCGCTTGTTGCGCGACCGTGATTGGGGACGGCGGGGGGACCCACCCGGGCCGCGTCCGCCGGTGGGTACCGTTCGCGGCGTAGCCGTCGGCCGCGGCGCGGGCGGCGTCGCCGGGCCGTCGGAACCCTGTGCCGCCGCTCTCGGCGCCTTCGCGGTCTCCCCGCCCGCCGGCAGTGCCGCCTGAGGCGTGACCAACCGCTCGAAGAACCCCTTCGGCCGCTCCCGGCCCTCGGTTGCAACGACGGTCGGCGCGGCTTTCGCGCGGGCGTTCAGCTGGGACAACGACTCGCGGATGTGCGGGTCCCGCCGGTACATGTACTCCTGCTGTCCGATGCGGAACAGGCTCGACACGATGAAGTAGACGTTCACGCCGGCGGGGATGGCGATGTAGATCACGGCGAAGATGATCGGCATGACCTTCTGCATCTGCTGCATCTGCGGGTTCGCGGCCGCGGCCGCGGCGTTCCTCCCGCTGATCTGCTTGATCTGGATGTACTGCAGGGCGATCGCGAGGAGGATCAGCAGAATGAGCGGTGCCTTCTCGGCCCAGGTGAGCCCGGCCGAGCGGACGGAGTCGGCCATGTTGATCCCGAAGGCCATGAGCTTGCCGTTGGCGTGGATCACCGCGTGGTACAGGCTGGAGTTGTGGCTGATGTAGAGGGGCTGCACGCAGGACTTCCCGTCAATCGGGTGCGCGCACCAGCGCTTGGCCGCCGCAACCGTCGAGAAGCCCTTCAGGTGGATGAGGCCGCGGATCGTCCCGTAGAGGATCCAGAAGATCGGGAGCTGCAGCAGCATCGGCAGGCAGCCCCCGGTCGGGCTGACGTTGTTCTCCCGGTAGAGCGCCATCATCTCTTCGTTGAGCCTCTGGCGGGCCTGCTGGCGCTCCGCGACCGGAGTCCCCGGCGGCATCTTGTAACGATTCTGAATCTTCTTCAATTCAGGTGCAAGAAGTTGCATCTTCATCATCGACCGCGTCGACCGTCTGGTGATCGGGAAGACGACGATCATGACGACGAGCGTCAGAAGCGCGATGGCGATCGCGTAGTTGGGGATGAGGCTGTAGAACCGCTCGATCAACCAGGCGAAGAGGACGAAGAACGGATGGGCGATCTCTCCAATCGACGAGGCGAGGACCACGGCGCGCTCCTAGCCCGGGACGGGGTCGAAGCCCCGGCCGCCGGCGGGGTGGCAGCGCGCGATCCGTCGCGCCGCGAGCCAGCTGCCACGGAGGCAACCGTGCGCCGTGATCGCCTCGATGGCGTATGCCGAGCAGGAGGGCACGAACCGGCAGGGCGAGGGGCGGTTGAACCGCGCCGCCTGGTAGAGGCGGATCGGGGCGATCATCGCGGCGCGCGCGATGCTCCTCGCCCCTCTCACCGGGGACCTCCGCTCGCCCGCCGCATCGTCTCGCTCACTCGTTCTCTCAGTTCGTCGAAGGGAATCTCGACAACCCCACGGCCGAGACCGACCAGGTACGTCCCGAAGGCGAGGCCCGGCGAGACCTCGGCCGCGATCACACGCAATCGACGACGCCAACGGTTGCGAACGACGGCTCCACCAACGTGCCGGCCGATCGCGTACGCGACAAGCACCTCGTTGCGATCAGCCTCCGGCGGGAGGAAGTGTACCGTCACCGGGCCGCTGTGAGATTGCCGGTGACTGGCGGCGAGCGCGGCGAACGTCTTGCGACCGTGCACCCGCCCCGGGCGCGCGGTCAAGCGGACAGACGCACCCGCCCGCGACGGCGACGGGCCTTCAGCACCGCGCGGCCGGCGCGTGTCGACATGCGATGGCGGAAGCCGTGACGCTTGGCTCTCTTGGCTCTGTTTGGCTGAAACGTCCGCTTCATCGAACCCCTTAATCAGGACCGCATATGCTAGCGCGCTCGTCACGTCTCATTCGCGTGAAGATCGTTTCTGGCCTGGAGCGATCCCGTGGAGCGCGCTATACGATGCTCGGCGAGGGGCCCAGGTGTCGCCCGTCTGTTGCGTAATCCACAGATGTGGACCCTCCTGTGGAGAACTTGCTGAGGAAGGCGCACGACGTTGCTCGACGCTCAGGAACTGTGGGACGGCTGTTCCGTCGCCATCCAGTCCCAGGTCTCCGATGCCGTCTGGCGGACATGGTTCGCCGGAGTCCACCCGGTCGGGCTCGTCAACGGCACTTTTGTGCTCAGTGTCCCGAACGTTCTCGTACGCGAGCGCCTGGAGACCCGGTTCGCCGGCGTCGTGCGCGCCGCCGTCATCGACCTGAGCGGTTCGGAGTTCCCGATCCGCTTCGACGTCGCCCCCGACTCGGCTCCCGCTCCGCTGGAGCCGGGCGTCGCCGAGGGCGTCGCCGACCAGCCGGTCGCCTCCAACGGCGCCGTGGCCCTCGTCGAGGAACCCCTCCCGGCGGGACACAACCAGACAGGGCGTTACACGTTCGAGGGCTTCGTCATTGGGCCATCGAACCGTTTCGCCCACGCCGCGGCCCTCTCGGTCGCCGAATCCCCCGGGAGTGCCTACAACCCGCTTTTCATCATCGGCGGGGCCGGGCTCGGAAAGACGCACCTTCTCCAGGCGATCCGGAACTACGTGACGGAGAACTTCCCCCGCTACGAGGTGCGCTACGTGCCGACGGAGACGCTCCTCAACGAGTTCATCGAGTCGCTCCGGGCCGTCGCGATGCCGGCCTTCAAGCGCCGCTACCGCGAGTGCGACGTGCTCCTCATCGACGACATCCAGGCGATCGAGGGCAAAGAGCAGCTCCAAGAGGAGTTCTTCCACACCTTCAACGCGCTCCATGACGCCGGCAAGCAGCTCGTCCTCACCTCGGATCGCGCGCCGGGGTCGATCAAGACGCTCGAGAGCCGCTTGCGGAGCCGGTTCATGTCCGGGCTCATCACGGAGATCAACCCGCCCGAGCTCGAGACCCGCATCGCCATCCTGCGCACGAAGGCGCACCACGAGAATCTCGTAGTCGACGACGACGTGCTCGAGTTCCTCGCCAGCATCGTCACGGACAACATCCGGGAGCTCGAGGGCGCGCTCATCCGCGTGACCGCCTACGCGAGTCTCACCCAGGAACGTCTCACCCGGGACACCGCGGAGCTTGTCCTCGCCGACCTCGTTGCCGACCGGCAACCCCGCCGTATCACTGGACAGCAGATCCTCGAGGCGACGGCGGACCACTTCGGTTTCACGATCGAGGAGCTCTGTAGCGCAAGCAGGCGGCGGCCGCTTGTCATCGCTCGTCAGATCGGGATGTATCTATTCCGGACGCTCACTGACTTCTCCTATCCTGCGATCGCCCGGGAGTTCGGAGGCCGCGACCACACGACTGTCATCCACGCCTACGACAAGATTTCTGGGTTGATGAAAGAACGTCGCCAGATCTACGAACAGGTCACCGAACTCACCGTCCGGATTCGAAATGGGCGCGGACCGGGTGGCTGAGACCAACCTGTGCATCACAGGCCTTGCTTCTTGGGGACGAACACTGCCCCCCTGTGGAGTGCTCTACTTCTTTCCACAACCCCAGACCTGGTTCCGTCCTACATTGTGCGAACCGGTGGATCATCGAGGTGAAAGGATCTAGCCACCAACCTGGCAGTTCGAGCCCCCATCCACAATCCACAAGCTCTACTACTACTGATCTTTATTCTTTAAGAAAAACAACGAAGGGAGCGCACGGACGGTGAAATTTCGCACCGAACGGGATGGCCTCCTCGATGCTCTTGTGATCGCGGGCCGGGCGAGTGTGGCCCGGATGGGAATGGGCCCCGGGACCCAGAGTCTGCGCTTGGCTGTTCATGGTGACGAGCTCGATGTGACGGGTTCGGATCCCGATCTGGTCATCGAGGTCGTGCAAAACGTCAGCGGAGAACGGGACGGGTCCGCGTTGCTGCCGTCGCGGCTTGTGACGGACATCGTTCGTGCTTTTGACGCTGGCACGGTGACGCTCGACGGCAATGAGCAGGAAGTTCGAATCACATCGGGCCGGGCCGAGTTTGTGGTTCGTGTGCTTACGGGTGCGGAGATCACACGGCTTGCGCCCGTGGAATCGAAAGGGATCACGTTGCCGGCGGTTCCTTTCGGGGAGGGATTGCGCCAAGTGGTTCCCGCGGCCCTGAGCGACGACAGCCGCGCACCCCAGTTGACCGGCGTACTCATGGTCGCGGTCGACAACGGTCTACGCCTCGTTGCTACGGACTCCTATCGCCTCGCCTTCCGGGACCTTGAGGGGATGAGCGCGCTCGAGCCCGGTTCCGAAGTCCTCGTGCCTGCCCGCGCGCTCGCCGAGATTCAGCGGTTGATCGGTGCCGAGAACGAACGGCAACGCGACGCGACACTGATTTTCCATCACACCGACCTTGACGCGGTGTTCGAGGTCCACGGCACGCGGCTCACCACGCGGCTCTTGAAAGGCCCGTTCCCGGATTACCAGCGGTTGTTGCCCGCGTCCTACCCGAACGCGTTCCGCGTTGGGCGCGAGGAACTTGGCGCGGCGGTGCGTCGTGTCCGCCTCATGGTCCGGGACGCGAAGGACGCCGCGACCCCCGTCCGAATTTCGTTCGAGAACGACGGCGCGGAGCTCACCGTGCTCACCGCCGAGAGCGGGCGCGCCGCTGAACGCGTCGACGGCCAGTTCACCGGGGAGGAACTCGTCGTCGCGTTCAACCCGAATTACCTGCTCGACGGGATCGAGGCGATACGTGCGGAGACAGTCATCCTCGAGGTGATCGACTCCTCGAAGCCGGCGACGGTGCGCGGCGAGGGCGAGGACGACTATCGGTATCTGCTGATGCCGGTGCGCGTCTCCTGAGCCACGTCGCCTGGGTCGAGGTCAGAGGGTTCCGCAACCTCGACCACGTCCGGTTCGAACCCGATCCCGACGGTCTGACCGTCGTCACTGGCGACAACGGTGCCGGCAAGACGAGCCTGCTCGAGGCGCTCGGCTATGCCTCGACGCTTTCCTCGTTCCGCGGTAGCCCCAAAGAGTCCCTCGTGCAGAGAGGCGCGGAGACGTCGGTGATCCGCCTCGAGTCGGTCGAGAACGACCGGCGTTCGCTCGTCGAGATCGAGATCGTCCCTGAACGCCGCGATCGGGTCCAACGCAATCGCCAGCGGGTGGTGCGGGCCCAGGAGCTCCTGGAGACGTTGCGGGTGTCGGTCTTCACGCCGGATGACCTCGCCCTCGTGAAGGAAGGGCCGCAGGAGCGACGCGACTTCCTCGATGACGCCCTCGTCGCCGCTCGCCCGGCGCAGCTGGCCGTGCGGCAGACGGTGGAGCGGATCCTGCGCCAGCGCTCGGCGCTTTTGCGCCAGGCCGGGGGCGTCGCCTCGCCCGACGTGCTCGCGACCCTCGACGTCTGGGACGAGAAGCTTGCCCAAGCGGGAGGCGCGCTGGTCGGCGCCCGCGAGACGTTCCTTGCCGAATTGCAGCCCCTCGCCGCTGAGGCCTTCCGCCGGCTCACCGGCTGTGACGAGGGGCTCTCCCTCGTCTACGAGCGGTCGTTCTCGGGCGAGCTCGGCGAGGCGCTGGCCCGGGCGCGGCGCGACGACCTGCGCCGGGCGACGACGACGGTCGGCCCGCAACGGGATGAGATCGTCATCGCGGCGGGGGGGCTTGACGCGCGGACGCGACTTTCCCAGGGCCGTCAGCGGTGCGCGACGCTCGCCCTCCGGCTTGCCGCGCACGGCGCGGTGACCCGGGCGGCCGGGGGGGCGCCGGTTCTGTTGCTCGACGACGCCTTCTCCGAGCTCGACGAGGCGACCGCCCGGTCGCTCCTCGCGGAGCTCCCCCCGGGTCAGGCGGTGCTGACGACGGCGGGCCCGATCCCCACGGGGGCCCGCGCGGCGGCGGTCGTGCGCCTCGTGGCGGGCGCGGTCGTCGGGTGACCAGCGCCGGGGGTCCGCCGGGTGAGGACCCGGGCCCGACGCCGCGCCGGGGAGCTGGGCGGCCGAGGGCCGGGCGGCCCGGCGCGGGAGGGCACGACTCGCCGGGGAGCTTGGGCCGCGCGCTCGACGAATACCTGGCGGGCGAGGGTCTTTCCGGGATGAAGACCCTCGCCGACGTCGTCGGCTGCTGGGAGGAGGCCGTCGGCGCCGAAGTCGCCGCCCACGCCCAGCCGCGGTCGGTTGCGGGCGGGGAACTCGTTGTCGCGGTCGACCATCCGGGTTGGGTGACGCAGCTCGCGTTCCTCTCCGCGACGATCTGCGATCGGCTCGCTGACCAGCTCGGATACCGCCCCGTCGAACGGCTGAGAGGCCACGTCGACACCCGTTTTCGCCTAGACTAAACACCAGTAATCGTTGGGTTCCGCCCCCGTTGGAAGGACGAGCCCGACCGACCGGAACCGCCGTTTCTGAGGAGCCGCGCCCGTGGTGCGAGTTGAAGAGGCAGAGCCACGAGACGCGGTCCCGGAGTCCTACGAAGCAGCCGACATCACCGTGCTCCGGGGCCTCGAGCCGGTGCGCCTGCGGCCGGGGATGTTCATCGGGTCGACCTCGGCGAGCGGGCTCCACCACCTCGTCTGGGAGGTCGTCGACAACTCGGTCGACGAGGCGATGCAGGGACACTGCACCCGGATTGACGTCATGCTCCGGACCGACGGCAGTTGCCGCGTCGTCGACAACGGACGCGGGATCCCGGTCGAGCCGCACCCGGACGAACCGGCGAAGTCGGCGGCCGAGATCGTCCTCACGGTCCTCCACGCCGGCGGGAAGTTCGGCGGGTCGAGCTACAAGGTGTCAGGGGGCCTCCACGGCGTCGGCGTTTCGGTCGTGAACGCGCTGTCGTCCCGCCTCGAGCTGCAGGTCGACCGCGGCGGCAACCGCTACGAGATGGCCTTCGTCGACGGGGGCAAGCCCACCGGCCCGCTCGAGATGACGGGACCGTCGCCGCGCAACCGGACCGGGACGACCGTCACCTTCTGGCCCGACGCGACGGTGTTCGACGAGGTCGAGTTCCGGGCCCAGACGATCCTCGAGCGACTCCAGATGATGGCGTTCCTCCAGCGGGGCCTCGAGATCCGCTTCCGGGACGAGCGTGCCGGCCACGAGCAGTCCGTCACCTACCGCTACACGGGCGGCGTCGAGGACTTCGTCCGGCACCTCAACGCCTCGAAGGAGGCGCTGTTCCGCAAGGTCGCCTACTACACCCAGTCCGAGGACGACCAGGAGATCGAGGTCGCCCTGCAGTGGAACACGACCTACTACGAGAGCATCTGGTCGTTCGCCAACGGGATCGCCACGATCGAGGGGGGCATGCACGAGGAGGGCTTCAAGAAGGCCCTGACGAACGTCGTCAACCGGACGGCCCGGGCCCGCGGTTCGCTGAAGGACGCGGACGCGAACATCCAGGGCGAGGACATCCGGGAGGGCCTGACGGCGATCATCTCCGTGCGGTTGCGCAACCCGCAGTTCGAGGGCCAGACCAAGGCGAAGCTCGGCAACGTGAAGATCCGCTCGCTCGTCGAGCGGGCGACGAACGAGAAGCTCGCCGAGTGGCTCGACGAGAACCCGCGCGAGGCGAACCAGATCCTGCAGAAGGCCCTGCTCGCCCAGCGGGCCCGGGTGGCGGCCCGCCAGGCCCGCGACCTCACGCGCCGCAAGTCCGCCCTCGACGGGGCCGGGCTCCCGGGCAAGCTCGTCGACTGCGCGTCACGCGACCCGCGGGAGTCCGAGATCTTCATCGTCGAAGGGAACTCGGCGGCCGGCTCGGCGAAGAACGCCCGTGATCCGCTCACCCAGGCGATCCTGCCGATCCGGGGCAAGATCCTGAACGTCGAGAAGGCGCGGGTCGACCGGATGCTGAAAAACGCCGAGATCCAGGCGCTCATCATGGCGATCGGCGCCGGGGTCGCCGACGATTTCGACGTCGCCAAGATCCGCTACCACCGGGTGATCATCCTCGCCGACGCCGACGTCGACGGCTCGCACATCAGGACATTGCTGCTGACGTTCTTCCTTCGCCAGATGCGGCCACTCATCGAGGCGGGCCACGTCTACGTCGCCCAGCCGCCCTTGTACTCGACGCTCGTCGGCAACGCCAAGGTCTACTTGAAAGACGACGCCGCCCGGGAACGCTTCCTCGTCGAGCACCCCAACCACGCCAAGGACTTCCAGCGCTTGAAGGGCTTGGGCGAGATGGACTTCGCCGAGCTCCGGGAGACGACGATCGACCCGGCGAAAAGGTCGCTTCTGCAGATCACGATGGAGGAGGCGAGCATCGCCGACCAGGTGTGCTCTGTCCTCATGGGAGACGACGTCGAGGTGCGCCGGCACTTCATCCAGACGAATGCGAAGGACGTCCGCTTCCTCGACATTTGATGGGGCGCGCCGGGCGGGGTAAGTGACGAGGGAAGGCAGGGCCACGATTGGCACCGCGCAGGACACAGACAGCTGACCGGCCGGGCGGCGGGGCGCCCGGGGGCGGCGCGATCGAGCCGATCGATTTCCAGGAGGAGATGGAGCGCTCGTACCTCGAGTACGCCATGTCCGTCATCGTGGCCCGGGCGCTCCCGGACGTGCGCGACGGGATGAAGCCGGTGCACCGCCGCATCCTCTACGGCATGTGGGACACGGGGCTGCGGCCCGACCGGCCCCACGTGAAGTGCGCCAAGGTCGTCGGCGACGTGATGGGGCGGTTCCACCCGCACGGCGACATGGCGATCTACGACGCGCTCGCCCGGATGGTCCAGGACTTCAGCCTCCGCCACCCGCTCGTCGACGGGCACGGGGACTTCGGGGCCCCCGGGCCCGACGGGATGCCCGCGGCGATGCGCTACACGGAGGCGCGGCTCGCGCCGCTCTCGATGAGCCTTTTGGAGGGGATCGACGAGGACACCGTCGACTTGGTGCCCAACTACGACGGGAGCGACGAGGAGCCGGTCGTGCTCCCCGCCCGGTTCCCGAACCTGCTCGTCAACGGCTCCCAGGGGATCGCCGTCGGCATGGCGACGAACATCCCGCCGCACAACCTCGCCGAGGTGATCGACGCGACCTGCCACCTGCTCGCCCACCCGGAGGCAAAGTCCGACGAGCTGATGCAGTTCGTGAAGGGTCCCGACTTCCCGACGGGCGGCCTCATCCTCGGGCGCGCCGGCATCCTCGACGCCTACCGAAACGGCCGGGGGTCCGTGAAGACCCGGGCCGTCGCCGAGATCACCGAACTCCGAACCGGCGTGTCCCAGATCGTCGTCACCGAAATCCCCTACCAGACGGCCGTGGAGACGATCGAGAAACAGATCGCCGATGGCATCGAGGCCGGGCAAATCACCGGCATCTCGGCGGTCGACAACCTCTCCGCCGCGGCGAAGCCCCGCCTCGTCGTGACGCTGAAGCGCGACGCCAACGCGAACGTCGTGCTCAACAACCTGTTCAAGCACACGCAGCTCCAGACGAGCTTCGGGATGCACATGCTCGCCCTCGTCGACGGCGTCCCCCGGCTCGTCAACCTCGCCCAGGCGCTCACGGCCTACGTCGCCCACCAGGTCGAGGTCGTGACGCGGCGGTCCCGGTTCCGGCTGAAGCGGGCCCGCGACCGGGCCCACATCGTCGAGGGATTGCTGCGGGCGATCGACATGCTCGACGAGGTGATCGCGATGATCCGGGCCTCGGAGGACCGGGCCGACGCCCGCACGAACCTCATGGCCGAGCCGTTCTCGTTCTCCGAGGACCAGGCGAACCACATCCTCGACATGACGCTCGGACGGCTCACGCGGCTCGGGCGGGCCGAGCTCGACCAGGAGATGGCTGAGCTCGTCGCCACGATCGGCGGGCTCGAGGCGATCCTCGGCGACGAGGCCAAGCTGCGTGGCGTGATCGCCGACGAGCTCGCTGACGTGAAAGCGCGTTTCGCCGAGGAACGCCGGACGAGGATCGTTCACGATCCCGGTGATCTTTCCGAGGAGGATCTCATCCACGACGACGAGATCGTCGTCACGCTCACGCGGGCCGGCTACGTGAAGTCGGTCGCCGCTGACGCCTTCCGCACGCAGTCCCGGGGCGGTCGTGGCGTGCAGGGGGCGCGCCTCAAGGAGGAGGACCTCATCCGCGAGGTCGTCTACGCGACGGCGCTCTCGCACCTGTTGCTCTTCTCCAACCGCGGCAAGGTGTACCGGCTGCGTGCCCACGAGATCCCCCTGAAGGAGCGGACCGCCCGGGGCACGCCGGTCGTCAACCTCATCTCGCTCGAGCCCGGTGAGCGGATCCAGGCGATCGTCCCCGCCAAGGAGTTCGACCCCGACCATTTCCTGCTCTTCGCGACGCGCTCGGGCCAGGTGAAAAAGACCCCCTTCAGCGAGTACGACAAGTCGCGCCGGGAAGGGTTCATCGCGATCACCCTCCACGAGGGGGACGAGCTCGTCCGGGTGCTACCGACCGGCGGCGAAGACGACGTGTTCATGGTGACGCGCAAGGGCATGGCGATCCGCTTTCGCGAGTCCGACGTCCGGCCGATGGGGCGCGGAGCGGCTGGAGTGCGGGGGATGAAGTTGCGGCCCGGCGACGAGGTCGTCGCCTGTGACGTCTCCCGGCCCGGCGTGGACCTGCTGATCGTGACCGACGGGGGTTTCGGCAAACGAACGAAGCTCGAACACTTCAGCGCGCAGGGCCGGGGCGGTCAGGGCGTGCGGGGGATCCGGATCACAGAGCGGCGCGGATCTGTGGTGGCTGCTCTGATGGCCGCGCTCGACGATGAGCTGCTCATCGTGTCCTCGGCGGGAATCGTTATCCGCACCTCGGTTCGCGAAATCGCAGCCCAGGGCCGCGACGCAACAGGGGTGCGCGTGATGAACCTGGAGGAGGGTCAGACGGTCGCCGCGGTCGCACCACTCACGAGCGCGGAGGAGGACTGAGGGACTCGCGTGATTGGAGTAGGGTCGCGGACTCGCCGGGGCTATAGCTCAGCCGGTTAGAGCGCAGCACTGATAATGCTGAGGTCGCTGGTTCGATTCCAGCTAGCCCCACCAAGAAAGCGTGAGGTCGATC
>Ga0208692_1000428_pt1 | contig 31930 bp, 27 predicted proteins | sample June2015DPH_20_1_3_FD_184721 | JGI IMG/M metagenome (GOLD analysis project Ga0208692, IMG submission 184721) | Peatland microbial communities from SPRUCE experiment site at the Marcell Experimental Forest, Minnesota, USA - June2015DPH_20_100... | ecosystem: Environmental > Terrestrial > Soil >... | reverse complement strand
CCATGACGACGAGCGGGTTTGACCAGCGCCGTGCCCGGACGAAGGCGCCGAGCTTGTCGAACGCGCCCTCCTCGATGACGATGGCCTCGATCGGCACGCGGTGGATCGCCCCGCACGAGCAGCGCGGGGGATCCGACCCGGGGGCCGCCGGGTTCTCGGGGGCGCGGGACACGTTCGGGATCTTCCTTTCGTGTTTCGCCCCGGACGGGCAACCGCCGTCGACCGCCCGGCGCGTCGAGAGGCGTGACAACAGGGTAGGCGACCGCGATCCCTAACCCTTCGGTTCCGGCGGGTTGGTCCCGCCCCCGCCGCGGGCCACGCGACCCCGGTCCCGCCGGAGCCGTCTACAGGCGTCGAGGATGGCCCGCGGGCGTCACTCGTCCTACCATCGGAAACCGCCCAAGGAGGACCGTTGGCGGACGAGCGCGCAGCGATCGGCGTACGGGTTTCGCGATCCCGCTCTTCCCGGCATCCTGCCGTGGCCGCGCCGCGCCGTCGGCCCCGAACTGCTCGCCGGGATCCTGCTCGCCGCCAGGCCATCCCGGAGCAGATCGCCACGGCCCGGTTCGCCGCGATGCCGGTGATGGCTGGCCACGCCGCATTCATCGACGGCTCGCGCGCCATCGCGGTCTTCGGGGCGACGCGCCTCTTCCCGACCGTCGTCGCCGCGGTCAGGGGCTTCTCGCCACCCGCCCGGCTGGCCAGCCCGGGGCGGGGCGACCCTAAGGTGGTGACGCCACCGCATCGCTTCGCGACGGCATTCCGGACCAGACTGGAGTCGAGATGATCAACGTCTTCCTCCTGGACGATCACGAGGTCGTCCGGGCGGGCCTCCGGGATCTGCTCGAGAACGCCGACGAGAACATCGCCGTCGTCGGTGAGGCCTCGTCGGCTGAGGAGGCGCTGTCGCGGATCGCCGCGATCCACCCGGATGTCGCGATCCTCGACGTCCGGCTCGGCGAGGGGGAGACCGACGGAATCGCCGTCTGCCGGGAGATCCGATCGGCGCACCCGGAGATCGCCTGCCTCATGCTCACGTCATTCGCCGACGACGAGGCGCTCTTCGCCGCGATCATGGCGGGAGCCGCCGGTTACCTGCTGAAGGAGGTGCGCGGTCGCGACATCGTCGGCAGCGTGAAGCGGGCGGCCCGCGGCGAGTCGCTCCTCGACCCGGCGCTCACGCAGAAGCTCATCGACCGGATGCGGATCGGGGGGCCCGAGGACGAGCGGCTGGCGCGCCTGACCTCTCGGGAGCGACGCGTCCTCGATCTCGTGGCGGAGGGCAAGACGAACCGCGAGATCGGTGCCGAGTTATACCTCGCGGAGAAGACAGTGAAGAACTACGTCTCGAACATCCTTTCGAAGCTCGGTATGCAGCGCCGGACCGAGGCCGCGGTCTTCGCGGCGCGCCTCGCCGACAAAGAGCACCGGTTGCGCTAGGAGGGAATAGCGAAGCTCTGAATCCCTGGTAGGGCCAGGGTCTGCTGCAGGTTCAGTTGACACCGTGACCTGCAGCAGATCCCTCGGTGCTCGGACTGCATTCCGGACTCGGATGGAAAACGAGATGACGTTGTCGGGCCGGAAGGGAGTCGATGCCTCCACCAAGGGGAGAAGACGAAGGCTCCTTTGGCGAACTTTGCTCCTGCCTCTTTCGCCCACTCGTTCACCTCAGCCCGGTATCCGGTGAGGAGGGCAATGCCAACAGCATCGACCAGTGGGCGTCAGGGGGGCGTCACGGTGGGACACGAGGACCTCCGGAAGGTTGTGCTGGCTTTGACACCTGCACTCCTACGATCGGACGTCTTCGCATTGGTGGATACGGGCGTGTCAACAACGTCCGTGGGTAGTACACCGAGGACCAGCTCGGCCAGAGCCCCGATCGACCGGCGGCTCTAGACGCGCCCGCGTGTCGCGTTGTATCGCACGACGCTCAGCCGACGATGGCCTCATTGGATGTCGTGTCAAAAAAGTGGAGCCAGCTCGAATCGAGAAGAAAGCGCGCGCGGCTCCCGATGGCAAGCCGCATCCTCGGCTCGACGCGGGCCACGGCTTCGCCGCTCTTCGCAAGCGCGCCCTCGTTGATTCCCTCGGCATCTATGTTGTTCGTGCCTTCGGCCACAACTCGGCGGGCGTCGACCGAGAAGTGGACGAGCAACTCAGAACCGAGCGCTTCCACGAGCTCGACATCACCCTCGAAGACAGTCGAGCCTGCGTCGGGCACACCGCCGTCGGTGTCGAGGAGCGGGAGGTTCTCGGGCCGGATCCCCACGACCACTGATCTGTTGGCGTATGCGCGTAGCGCTGGCTTTGCGGCTTGGACCGTTGCGGGCAGTTCGATCCGCTGGCTGCCTATGAGGACGGAACTCGCCCCCTCGCCGATCGTGGCCTCAAACAGGTTCATGGCAGGCGATCCCATGAAGCCTGCCACGAACAGGTTCTTTGGGTTGTCGTAGAGCGCCTGCGGGTTGTCGCATTGCTGGAGCACACCGTCGCGTATGACAGCGACGCGGTCGCCCATCGTCATGGCCTCGACCTGATCATGAGTAACATAAAGTGTTGCTACACCTAAGCTCCGTTGGATCCGAGCGACCTCGCCCCTCATCTGGACGCGGAGCTTCGCGTCGAGGTTGGACAATGGCTCGTCCATCAAGAACACGCTCGGCTCGCGCACGATGGCCCGACCCATTGCGACGCGCTGACGCTGGCCACCGGAGAGCTGCCCCGGCTTGCGATTGAGCCACTCAGTGAGGCCAAGAATCTCCGCCGTGACGTTGACCTTCTTCTTGATCTCAGCCTTGGGCATCCTTCTCAGTTTCAGAGCGAAGCCGATATTCTGACCGACGGTCATGTGCGGGTAGAGCGCGTAGTTCTGGAAAACCATCGCGATGTCGCGGTCCTTCGGAGATAAGTCGTTCACGATGCGATCGCCGATGCGCACAGTCCCGTCCGTGATGTCCTCCAGGCCCGCGACCATCCGCAGCGCGGTCGTCTTACCGCACCCCGAAGGGCCGACGATAACCATGAACTCGCCATCGGCCACGTCCAGATCGAGCTCGTGGATAGCTTCGAAGCCGTTCGGGTAGACCTTGGTCACCTTCTCGAGGGTGATCGACGCCATCAGTTCTCCTTTTCGGAAGGGGCTCGAACATCCTGGGATGCAGACACTGAGACCGGGAGCGCACCCTTGTACGCGTGGTCAGGGGCCCTTGTCGAGGCCCGGATCACGAGTTGACACGGCACGAGCCGCGTGCCGTGGGTGCTGTGGCCGTCGATCGCGGCAAGAAGGATCTGCGCGGCTGTCTTCCCGATCTGGGCGAGGTTCATATCGATCGTCGTGAGCGGCGGTCGAGAAGCTTCTGCCATTACCGTCCAGTTGTCGAAGCCGACGAGCATGATGTCGTCGGGCACCTTGCAGCCAATTTCACGAAGAAAATCAGCAACTCCGCGCGCGATCTGGTCGCTTCCGCAGAACACGGCATCGACGTCGTGCGTCTGGTGCAACAGGATGCTTGCCGCCTGTCGTCCCCATTCCTCGCTCCACTCGCCATGGATGGCGCCGTCCCCGGCCATCAAGAGTCCCGCCTCAGCCAGGGCGTTGGTCGCGCCGGCGGCGCGAAGCCGGACAGCTCGAAAGCCCGACGGCCCGGTGATATGTCCTATCCTCCTCCGACCCGTCGCGAGGAGATACTCGACAGCGAGGCGCCCACCCCCCTCGTCGTCCGGCAAGACCGACACGTCCTCGGGATTGGTCGACTCGCTCATTGCGTAAACGATCGGGATGGGGACGTCCGTGGAGAGCGGCGGTCGTGGGTCGTCGCGCCGACCAGTAACGATGATTCCGTCGACCCGACGGGAAAGCAGCGTACGTAAGTAGTGCTGCTCCCGAATCGCGTCGTCGCGCCCGTCACACAGCAGCACGGCGATCTGACCTGCCTGGAGTGCATCCTCTGCTCCGAGCATCACGGGAATACTGAACCTGCCAAAGCTGTCGTTGGTGATCAGCCCTACTGTGAAGCTCCTCCCGGTGAGCAGGTTCCTAGCCAACGCATTCGAGTGGAAGCCGAGTTGCTCGGCCACCTTGATCACCTCTGCACGCGTCCGGGTGCTAACGCCCTTCTGTCCGTTCAGGGACTTCGAGACCGTGCCAATGGACACGCCCGCGACGTTGGCAACGTCACGAATAGTCGGAGTCCTGTTGACCTTGCGGGCCTGGCGGACAACACCCTGTCGCTTGCCGCCGGTCGGCTGCCGATCATCGCCTTGCACAGGGATCGCACTAGACACATCTCCCGCTGGAATCTGGCGCACGGTGTCCCCTATCAGCGCGCCAGGTCCTGGGCGAGCCGGTAGTGCGCTCGATTCCAGCGAAGCTCGCGCTTGAAGCTCTCGGCGGTCGTGGTGTCGTCGGTAGAGACACCGACGCAGTCATCGGTGGACTTCGCCTCGATACACACCCGGCGCATCTCCGCGGATCCAATGAGCAGAGGCTGCCAGGCTCGGCGAACACCCATCTCCGAGCCGGCATTCAGCAGCGCGACGAACTCGTCGGACTGCTGAACCGCGTGGCGCAACGTCTCATCTCCGTAGAGCGCCTGGCTCCCAGCCAACAACGTGCATTCGAGCATTTCATTGGTCTCGCGCACGTGATGTCCTTCTAGATAGGTCATTGGCGCCATCGGGCCCGGATCGCCGCAAGCCGACCGTTGGTAGGCAGGATCGATCGGAGTAGCCCTTCGCTGTGTTCCATCGCCCATGCGCATACGTCTGACCTCAGCCCTTGACCGCGCCGGAGACGAGGCCTCGCACGTAGAAGCGCTGGAGTGCGACGTAGATGATGATGCAGGGGATCATGGCGATCACCGCCCCCGCAATGAGGACCCCGTAATTGATCTGGCCGTAGGTGTCGCTCGACTCGACGTTCACGAGCGCCACAGGCAGTGTATAGATCGAGTCGTTCGTCGTGAACGTGAGAGCGCCGAGGAACTCGGTCCAGGAGAACAAGAAGGCGTAGAGGACAGTAGTCGCGATGCCGGGGACGACGAGCGGCCGCAGCACTCGCGTTAGCGTTGTCATAACCGAAGCACCGTCGACCTTCGCGGCATCGGTGAGCTCGTTCGGTATCTGCAAGAAGGTGTTGCGCATCAGGTAGGTACCGAAGGGGAGGTTGAACGCCAAGTAGAACAACGCGAGGCCGGGGAGGGTGTTCAGAAGGTGAAGGTAGTGCAGCTCGAGGAAAAGAGGAGTCAGGACTGCCTGGAACGGCACCATGAACGCGAGCAGCACGAGGGCGAAGGCGATGCCGGAACCTCGGAACTTGAACCTCCCGAAACCGTAACCGGCGAGCGTCGCGACGATCGCGGTGAGGGCGGCCGTCGCGACTGCGACGATGAGGCTGTTCATTACGTTGCGGAGGATGTCGTCGCCGTTGAGGAGCTCTGTGTAGTTGTGGAAGCTGAGATTCGAGAAGCTCTTCACGGATGGCGGCGAGATGATCGATCCGGGTGCCTGGAACGAGCGGAGGATCTCCCACAGGAGAGGCACGACGAAGATCGCGCTGATCATCGTTCCTGCTAGGAGATAAAAGGGCGTCCCTCCCCACAACTTCTGGCGACGTGGCATCGCTGCGTTGGAAGTCTGCTTAGGCGAAGTCTGCCTAGGCATTGTCGCTCCGGAGGAAGCGGAGCTGCAGGAAGGTGATGAAGCCAACGACCACGATGAGGACGATCGACATCGCGCTGGCGGACCCGACGGAAAACGAGGAGTTGAAGGTCTCGTAAATCTGCATGACCACGCTCTGGGTGCTCGAGCCCGGCCCGCCGTCGGTGATGATGAAGAACTGGTTGAACGCGAGAAGCGAGCCGACCACGGAGATCACGAGGCTGAGCGCGATCGAGCGCCGCAGCAGCGGGATGGTGATCTTCCGCTCAGACTGCCACCACGAGGCGCCGTCGACCTCTGCCGACTCGTAGAGCTGCTCCGGGATGCTCTGCATCCCCGCCATGAGCAGCATCATCGTCAACCCCGAAGCGAACCACACGACGAGGATGCAGATTGCGGTGAGCGCTAGCCCAGTGCTCGCCGTCCATGGCGTATTGATGCCGACGATGTGGAACTTAGAGAGGAGAACGTTGACCGTGCCGAAGCCCGGCTGGAGCTCGACAAAGATGAGGAAACTCAAGGTGCTAAGCCCGATGATGAATGGCAGGAAGAAGCACGTCCGAAACAGGATCGAGCCACGGCGATTGGATCGAACGAAGACAGCGAGCAAGTAGCCGAACACGAGGATCGGCACGGTCACGATCGCCGTGTACTCCAGGGTGAACACGATCGACTGGATGAAGACCGAGTTGTGGAGGAGCGCGCTGTAGTTCGAGCCTCCGATGTAGTGGTACGGCCCGATGAGTGGCCAGTTGGTGAAGGAGATGTACAGGCCGAAGCCGAGCGGGTACAAGATGAAGACGCCGACGACCGCGATGGCTGGCGCGATGAGCAAGTGCCCGACGCGAGCCTCGCGACGGGCACGTGCCCGCGACTGGTGCCGCGACCCCGCTGGGACAGGGCCCGAGTGACCCCGGGTTGGCAGTGTCTGCGCCGGCGATATAGGCACTGCCAACCCCTCACCTCCGATCCGAGCGGTGCGGCGCGCTTGGCACCGAATCTAGAGCCTCTGCGACTGAATCATCGAAAGACGCTGCCACCGCGACCCGACTGTCCGGGGATCCGACAATCCGGGCCGCGGTGGCTGCGCGCTCTACGAGGTGACCGAGTTGAGTGTGGCTTGAATACCGCTCTGTCCGATCGAGAGGGCGTTACTGACGTTGTCGCTGTAGACGGCCTCGTCAAACATCTTCAACCACGGCGAGGCCGGCTCGTTGAACACCTGGTCGTAGGCCAGGGTGTACTCGACGGAGCCGTACTTAAGCGTGTTAAGCGCTACGGCGTCGTATGGATACTTCGCCTCGAACGAGGGCGTGACGATGTCGGTGCGCACCGGCGACTCGCCATTGGGCGCATACTGGAGCTGCTGCGCCTTTGCGAGGAACCACTGCACAACCTCCCATGCGCCCGAGGGGTTCTTGGCCCCCGCTGGGATCACGAAGTCGTCGCCACCATCGAAGGTACTCCCGTGGCCGCCGTTCTCGCTCGGGAGCGGCACGTCGGCGAACTCGCTGGCGGGCAGGCCTTCCTTGAGGTAGGTCGAGAAGAACCCGTAGTCACCCGGCAGCATGCCGATGTTGCCCTTGCCGAAGTCCTGGCCCCAGGTTGTGCCGTTCTGGGTCTGGGAATCGGCCGGTGCCTCTTTGTCTTTCCAGATTTGCGCGTAGACGCTGAGAAGTGCCTTGAGCGGCGCGTTCTTAATGATGTTCGCCTTTTGATGGCCTAGGGCGCCGGTGATGAGGTGCTGGCCGCTCGCCCAGATGTCAGGCAGCATCACGAAGCCGAGGCAGCCCTGGCAGTCACCCGCGAATGACAGGCCGTAGATGGGCTTGCTCGCAGTGCTAAGTGCGGTGATCGCTTTGGCGTCAGACGCGATCTCGGCGTATGTCGTGGGAGGACTGGCGATGCCGGCCTCTTTGAATAGCTTCTTGTTGTACCAGAGCACCGACAAGTCAGAGAGATACGGCACCCCGTAGTACTGGGTCCCGACCGTCGCGAGCGCCAGGTGGCCTGGACTAAGAGCGGACTTGTACGGCAGCGCGTTCACGTACTTCGTGATGTTGAGGAGCGCGTGTTCGTACATGAACTCCGGGACGTCGATGTCGTTCAGCCCGACGAGGTCCGGTGGGTCCCCAGCGCGGATCGACGACGCGAGCGAGCTCGTGTCGTCGTTGGGCGAAGTCTTGGTCAGCACGATCTTCAAGTTCTTGTGCGTCCTATTGAACTCCGGCACCAACACGGCCGCGGCTTGGCTTGTGGCGTCCCTGACCCAGAAGTGGACAGTCCCTGTCGCGTTGACGCCGAAGGTCGAGTGCGCCGCCTTCGGCCCGGCCGACGCGACCGACGTCCCGATCAGGGCGACCAGCATCGCAGCAGTGAGTGCCACGACACCGACCTTCCCATACTTTCGCTTCATAGCAAACCTCCTGTCATGGCAGAAGATGATTACGCAGGTCTTCTTTGGGATTGACGAAAACCTTTACGTCAATTTTTTTACCCTACGCCTGCAGACAATGTCAGTCAATGGGCGGCGCCTCCTTCGCTCGCGGGCACGGCCACTGCACTACAGGCTCTGAATTTCGTGGGATCCAGACGCGCATTGACGTGGCACCGCGGTTTCCCCATGAGTAATAGGGGATAGCGCGCACCTCGACGGCGCGCTCCTCTGGCTCGGTCCCAGCGGCAGTCGGCGCCTCACCGGAACTGTTGAGGCTGAGTTCACCATACGGCCAGCCCGATCGAGAAGGTGCGGCGCGGCCTTCCAGCCGGAGGGCGACAACGGTATCGGTGGCGATGCCGAAGCCCCGCTCCTCTCCTGGGGGTACCGACGCGTCCACGGAGATGGTGCGTAGGTTCACGGCCTTCGGGACGTCTATTCCTTCGATGCAATAGACAAGGGGCCCACGCTCGAATGCCACACAGTTGCGCACGGCATCGATCTCGCTTGCCGCGCCGACAGCGCGAACCCGTAGAGGCAGTTCGAGCACGATCTCGTCCCCGGTCGACCACTCCTGGCGGAGCCGGAGATAGCCCTTTTCGCACGGCTCTACTGCTACGGGGCGCCCGTTGAGCGTGCAGCGCGCCTCGTTGGTCCAAGTCGGCGCGCGCAGAGCTATCTCTTGAGTGTCTCTTGGCGCGGCCACTACTCGTATCGTGATGGTGCCGTCAAAGGGATAGCCCGTGGTCACTGCGAGCTCGAGCGCGCCAAGGCTGCCCTGCATAGCGCGGATCCGGCCCGATACGTATTGATGTAGCTGCACACCTTCGTCCGTTCGAGTCGCTACGTAGTGCTCAAAGCTCGCGATCAGGCGCATGATGTTCGGTGGGCAGCACGCGCAGTTGTACCAGGCCTGTCGGGTGGAAGGCTCCCGGGACTGCAGGGGATTGACGTAAAAGAAGCTGGTGCCGTCAAGACCGACGCTGGCTAGGAAACCGTTGTAGAGCGTGCGTTCCATGAGCTCCGCGTAGATCGCCTCTCCGGTGACCAGCAATAAGCGCCAGTTCCACATGATCGACGCGATCGCGGCGCAGGTCTCGCAGTAGGCGCGGTCCGGCGGGAGCTCGTAGGCGTCGCCGAAGGCTTCGTCCTTGTGCCGCGAGCCGATCCCACCGGTGAGATAGGTCTTCGTCGAGACCATGTCGCGCCACTGGGCGAGAATCGACGTCAAGAGCGCTGGCCGACCTGTTTCCGTGTAGAGATCGGTCGCTCCCGAGAGCAGGTAGAGCGCCCGCACGGCGTGGCCCCGGATGGTCAGCGCGTCATCGAAAGGAACGTCATCTTGAAAGTACGACGGCCCGAACGCGTGCCAACTCAGCGAGGCACGTCCCCGACGCCCGATGAGATCGGCCGCAAGATCAACGAACCGGCCGTCGCCGCTCGTCCTGTACAGCTCGACGAGCGCCGTCTCGATCTCGGGATGGCCCGGCACGAAGTCAGCATGCTCTGAGGAGAGCACGTCGACGAGCAGGGACGCGAAGCGGTTCGCGATTCCACCGAGGGTGCCCGGGCTTTCGCTGGTACGTGTGTCGGCCACAGAGGCCTGTATGAGATGGCCCGCGCAGTAGAGCTCGTGGCCCATCGCTGGATCGCCGAAACGGTGGCCGTCCTCGACGACCTGTACGTAGGAGTTCACATAGCCGTCGCGTTCCTGAGCTGCCGCTATGACTTCGACGCTCGACGCGAAGAATTTCTCCTGGTCGGCCTCGCGGCCGTGCGCTCGCTCCCAGGCGATCGCCTCGAGAACCTTATAGAGGTCCGAGTCGCGAAACAGCGGCAACCGGTACTCAGCGCGTGAGCTCCCGGCCGCGATGCGTAGGTTCTCAATGGTGCCGCTCTCCTCGAGCATCTGCAGCCCGTAGGGAATCGTCACCTCGCGGTTGAGACGCTGTCTCGCGCCCCAGAACCCGCCGGCAAGCTCAATAACGCCGTCGAGGATCGGGTGCAGGGCAAGAAACCTCCGCTCGATTGGTTCGACGGGTCCCGCGCTCACCGACCTGTCCTCTCGGCCCAACCAGTGCTGCGAGCACTCGATTAGAAAACCTTTTCGTAGCTTTAGGATGATAACGGCGCACCCTGATCGGGTCAAGGACAAAATGTCTTCATGGTCAGCGGAGCTGGAAGGTGTTCCACGCTTCATTTTCCTGGTGCGAACGACGATTCGACGCAAGGTGTTGGGCACCAGAAGCTCAATCGCGCCGCTCGGAGCTGTACGGACAGACGGCCGGCGCGGACCCGCGTGGCGAACCGACCGCCGCAGGGCGCCGCGCCGGTCGGTTCGCCGACCGACGAGGGCGGGTGGAAGTGCCGCAACGTGACGAGCGCCTGCTGGAGCTACCTCACCTACTCCGGCCGGCTCTTCAGCGGAGGGGGCGTCTTATGCCCGAGGACCGGTCTCGCTCCCTTTGCCGGCGGAAACCTCGGCCGATCTATCCCGTTGTTGACGGCCCCTCGGCCGTCGCGGTGTCGCCTCCAGCGGGGCTCTGGAGACCAGTAGGAGCCGGCGCCGGAGCAGCGATTGGCCCGGGCTTCCACCGAGTGCCCAGCGTGCCCTGGGCCGCCGACTTTCCGGTTATGCCGCCACCGGGACCCCGCAGGAGCCAGGCGATGCCGACCGCTACCACCGCGCCCACCGCGGGACCGACCAGGTATGCCCACCACGAGGTCCAGTCATTGAGCACCAGGGCCGGCCCGAGCGACCGGACTGGGTTCATCGAAGCCCCGCTGACAGGCGCTCCCCAGAGCCCCGCCAACGCGATGTAGCTGCCGACGCCGATGGCGGCGACCGGTCCGAGCTGCTGCGCTCCGGACGCCGTCCCGAGGATGGTGCTCACCAACCCCACGGTGAGCACCAGTTCCCAAAGCATCGCGGTGACAGTCGAGATGCCATGGCCCGGAAGAGTCAGGCCAGCCGAGCCTTGTTTGCCGATGAGCGCCCAGAGCAACAACGTGGCCAGGACGGCACCAAGCAATTGGGCGGCGATGTAGGCGGGGACCCGCTTCCAGGGGAAGTCGCGCCGCAGGGCAAAGGCGACGCTGACCACGGGGTTGAGGTGAGCTCCGCCGACCGCGCCCATGAACAAGATCACGGCCGCCACCATCAGGGCTGGTGCGACGACTCGCGCTTCGTAGGGGATGGCGGTGCCGCCGAAGCGGGCGTTGACCATTCCGCCGCCGACTGCCACCAAGACCAGAAGGAACGTCCCGAGGACCTCCGAGAAAAGTCGGCGGCCTTCGTAGCGGTCGTCCCGGAAGTCGAATCGGTGGGCGGTAGCGTTCGGTGTGTCGATGGTCGCCACCACCGGTGCCGGGGTCGACGGGGACGTGTGCCTGGTCATCGGGCTGTCACGGTACGTCTGCGAGCGAAACGCGTGCCACACCGCTGTACATGTTGATCCTCCCGTCGCGAGGAATTCGACCAAGGTCAGCTCGAACTCTGGACGAGGCCGGCGACCAACCTACTAGCGGGCGGAGACCGAGCACACGGGAAACCACGGCCGCGACAGCCCTCTGTGCCGACTCGAGGCTCGAGCGGCCGCTCGGCATCACCGCGTGATCGGAGCGGGGGGACGGCATGTCGAGCAGCGCCCACCTGGGCAGCTTGTACGGGGGTTGTGCCGACCCACGTCCTCATCGTGACGTGCAGAGATTCGATGGCGGCGATGCACCGCCCGGGATCGTTCAGATGCCGAGATGATGGCTCCCAACCTGGATGTGCCGATCCTGGTCGGCCCCACCGACGCCTCGAACCCATCGGTAATCGCGGGCCCGACTCTGCCGTCAATGTCTTTGTTTGGCGCAAACTTCCGATGATCTGTACCCCTGTCCGCGCAGCCGCTAGCGCTTCGGTCGCGTCGAATGAGGAGGCTGGGCCCGGTCAGACCTGGTGGTCAGGTTGCGTCGCGGGCGAGCCGGACCCCAGCGAACATCCATCGGGCGTGCGGGGGGAAGAAATTGCGGTAGGTGCGCCGGGCGTGTCCCGGCGGGGTCGCCCGGCAGCTCCCGCGCAGGACCTGCTGATTGACCATGAACTTGCCGTTGTACTCGCCGATCGCCCCGGCGGGGGGCGCGAAGCCGGGGTAGGCGGCGTAGGGGCTGGCGGTCCACTGCCAGACCGTTCCGTAGAAACCGTTCTCGATCGCCGCCGGCTCGTCGGGCTCGGGGGCGAGCGCCTCCCACTCGCTTTCCCGCGGGAGTCTCGCTCCCGCCCAGCGGGCGAAGGCGTCGGCCTCGAACCAGCTGACGTGGACGACCGCCTCGTCGCCGGCGACGGGCTGCATTCCGGCGAGCGAGAACGTCCACCAGCTCCCGCCGTGCTCCTGCCAGTACTCGGGCGACCGCCAGCCCTGGGTCCGCACGAGGGCCCAGCCATCGGACATCCACAGGTCGGGGCGCTCGTAGCCGCCGTCGGCCATGAACGCGAGCCACTCGGCGTTCGTCGTGAGCGACTCCGACAGCTCGAACGGTCGGAGGAGCTCGTCGTGACGGGGCGACTCGTTGTCGAAAGCGAATCCCGTCCCGTCGTGGCCCACCCCGACGATCCCGCCGTCGTGGCCGAGCCAGCGGCGCACGGGCGGGTCCCGCCGCGCCGCCGCGGCCTGCCAGGGCAGGAAACCGTAGGAGGGGGCGAGGGGATTGCGCGACAGGGCGTGCTGGATGTCCATCACGAGGAGCTCCTGGTGCTGCTGCTCGTGGTTGAGGCCGAGCACGACGAGCCCGGCCGCGCCTTCGTGAGCGCCCGCGTCGAGCAGATCGACCATCGCGGCGTCGACGTAGGCGCGGTACTCGGCCACCTCGGCGGTGCTCGGGCGGGTGATGAGGCCGCGCTCCGGTCTCGGGTGCCGGGGACCGACCGCCTCGTAGTAGGAGTTGAACAGGTAGGCGTACCCGTCGCGGAAGACCTTGTAGTCCGGGGAGAGCGCGCCGAGGACGAACTCCTCGAAGAACCATGTCGTGTGGGCGCGGTGCCATTTCGTCGGACTCGCGTCCGGCATCGACTGGACGGTCTGGTCCTCCGGCCCGAGCGGCGCGGCGAGCAGCTCGGTGAGGGCGCGCACGGGGCGGTAGTCGACGGAACCGATCATCGCCGCACCGCGAGCGTGAGCGCGAAGTCGCCGTCGGGGTCGGTCCACGTGGTGACGGGTTCGAGGGCGGCAGAGGCGAGTTCGGTGCGCAATCCGGCGATCCGGAACTTCGTGCTGACCTCCGTTATGAGGTCCTCGCCGGCCTCGAACCCGGCGACGAGCCCGAGTTCGCGCACCGTGACGGTCTGTGCCGACCGGGCGCGCAGGCGCATCTCGATCCACTCGTGACCCTCGTCGAAGCGGGCGACGTGGTCGAAGCCGTCCAGGTCAAAATCCGCGCCGAGCTCGCGGTTGAGCACGACGAGCACGTTCTTGTCGAACGCCGCCGTGATCCCGGCGGCGTCGTCGTAGGCGGCGACAAGCCGGCCCCGATCCTTCACGAGGTCGGTGCCGACGAGGAAGGTGTCACCGGGCGCCATCGCGGCGGCGAGATCGCGCAAGAAACTCCTCCGCGCCGCGGGGACGAGGTTGCCGATCGTGCCACCGAGGAAGGCGAACATCCTTCGGCCGCCAGCCGGGATCGCGCCGACGTGACGACGGAAGTCGCCGGCGACGGCGTGCACCGTGACCCCCGCGTAGGCGGAGGCGACGGAGCGGGCGGCCCCGGTGAGGGTGGGCAGGGCGATGTCGAACGGGACGAACCGGGCGAGATGCCCGGTCGCGAAAAGCGCGTCGAGCAGCAGGCGCGACTTGTCCGAGGCACCCGAGCCGATCTCGACGAGCGTGTCGGCACCGCTCAACCCGGCGACCTCGGCGGCGTGGCGCCGGAGGATCGACCGTTCCCGACGTGTCGGGTAGTACTCGGGCAGCCGGGTGATGCGCTCGAAGAGCGCGCAGCCGACGTCGTCGTAGAGCCAGGTCGGGGAGAGCCGCTTCGGCGAGGCGGTCAGTCCGTCGCGGGCTTCTTGGCGCAGCTCGGCGGCCCACTCCTCCGGAGTGACGAGGACGTCGACGACCAGATCGTGTATGGCGAGGCCGGTAGCAGGCACGGAGATCACTCTAAGGAGGACCCGCCGGAATCCCCGCGCCCGCGAATGGGCGAGTCGTATGAACGCCCCGCCGTCTACGCGCCCAGCGACCGGTCGAAGGCCTTCCAGCGCCGCTTCAGGGCGGCGAGGTCGTTGCCGAGACCCTGCAACGAACGCGCCGCGTCGAGCCGCTCGATGACGACGAGCTGGCCGGCGATGAAGGCGCACTCGAAGCGCTCGCTGGCGGCCCGCGTGAGGAACGCCTCAGCGGCGAGCGCGTCACGGTGATCGCCGAGGCGGTCCTGGACCGCCGCCGCCGTCGTCGCGAGCCGCGCCGCGTGCCGGCCGAACACCCCGGCGGCGAGCTCGGAGGCGTAGCGGAGCTCTTTGGACCGGATGCGCAGGGTGTGCAGGTGCGCCTCGGTCGGCGACGCGTGGGACCGACGCGTCGCCTCCCGGACGCTGTGCCACGGCCGACGCAGATACTGGCCCATCGCCATTCGTGGGTCGTCCTTCGCGCGGTCGGTGAACGGCGGCTCCGCGTCGACGAGCCGGTCGACGTGGTTGAGGACGGTCCCGTAGCGCGGCATCGCCCGGGCGTACGCCAGGCGGAACGTCACGTCGCTGCGCTGCATGGCGACGGCGCCGTACAGGCTCTCGAGGGCGACCGGGTCGGCGTCAGGCTCGGTGTGCAGCGTGATCCGCAGCGTGAGCACGTCGAGGTTGCGCACCTCACCGAGGAGCTGCGAGAACCAGCCCATGTCGGCCCGCGCCGCGCTCGCCCACGCGGGCTCGAGGACGGCGCGGAACGTTCGCAGGAGCGATCGGATCCGCCGGAGCGCGACGCGCGCGGCGTGGAGATCCTCGGCGTCGCGCGGGACGTCACTGCCTTCATGGTCGTGGGCGAGGAACGACTCCGCGGCACGGCGCAGCGCGTCGGCGAGGAGATCGCCGATCTGCAGATCGACGGCCGTGTCGGGAGCGGCTGCGTCGGCGGCCAAAAGGACGTTGTCCGATGGCTCTCCGGTGAGGTAGGAGTCAAACATTCGTCCAGATCGTAGGCGGGCGCCGGATCGGCCGTGCCGGGGCCGCCGCGTCCGGGCCCGTAACAACTCGTGTCGCGGCGCTCACACTTCGCTCATGGATTCGTCGAACCTTCCTGACAGGAGCGCCGCACGATGGGGTAGTTCGTTGAATCGGACCACTAACCAAGGAGTACACGATGAAATTCCGGCAGATCGCACCCCTCGCCGTCGGCGCGGGGATGATGGCCATCGCATCACTCGGCTTCATCCCGGCGGCGTCGGCCGACCCCACCACGACGACGGCCCCGTCGTCCCTCGCTCAGCTTCAGGCGAAGCTCGAGGCGCAACTCACCGCCCGTCAGACCGAGCTCGCCACGCTCACGACCGACGTGTCGAGCTCGAAGACGCTCACCTCGTCGGACGCCGCGACCCTGTCGGCGAGCCTGGCGAAGGAGACCTCGAACATCAACGCGCTCCTCGCCGGCGTCCCGACTGACACCCTCGCCGAGCTCCAGGCCGCCCGGCAGGCGATGTTCCAGGACAATCGGGTCTTCGTCGTCATGAGCCCGCAGGTGCACCTGACGATCGCCGCGGACACCGTCAACTCGAACGCCGGCACGATCTTGGCGAACGGCCCGACCGTCTCCGCGGCGTTGACCGCCCGCGAGGCGGACCAGGGCTACGCCCGAGCCGAGGGGCTCTTCGCCTTCTCGACCGCGAAGGCGACCGTCGCCCAGTCGACGACGACGAGCGTTTCGGAGAGCGTGCTCGCACAGACCCCCGCCGGATGGCCCGCCAACGAGCGGGTGTTCGTGCGGGCGAGGATCGAGATCCTGCGGGCGCGGATCGACCTCGTCCGCGCCAGGGCCGACCTCCGGCTCGTCGAGCGTTGGATCAACCGCAACCCGTCCTGACGGACGTGCGTCGCTCGCCCGCAACGGGCGGCTGAGAAGAGGGGCCCGGGTCGCACGGCTCCTCGGCATGGCGGCAGGGTCGGAGCCATCTTCCCCATGGCTCCGGCCCTGTCGGCGCGTCCGGCACCCGGTGGCGAGCCTTCGACGGCCCGGGGAGCGGACCTAGCGCGGATTGTGCCGCCGGCGCCCCATCCCGCGCTCGAGCCGCTCGGCGCGCAACGCCCGCTCCTCCTCGTCGTCGAGCGCGTCGAGGCGACGACCCGTCGCGAGGGCGATGAGTAGGTCGGCGAGGGCCGGGTTGCGGGCGAGGACCGGCCCGTGGAGGTAGGTGCCGAGGACCTTCCCGGCGACGGCCCCGTCGACGGCGCCGAAGCCGTTGCCGACGCCCGACGTGACCCGGGCGAACGGCCTCGCGCCCGGACCGAGACGCGTGCGGGCCTGATGGTTCTCGAAGCCGCTCAACGTCGGCAGGACGACCGGCCACCCGTCATCCCGGTACGGTTCGGCGACGACCTCCCCGACGGCGCGCCGCTCCTCGCTCCGGACGGTCGCGGCGTCGACGAGGCTGACGCCGTCGTGGTCGCGTCCGTCGGCCCCGGGGAACACCGTCCCGATGATCTGGAATCCGGCGCAGACGGCGAGGACGGCTGCGCCGCCGGCGACGGCGGTGGCGAGGGCACCGTCCCCGAGGCGCTCGGCGGAGCGGACCTGCGGTCCATCCTCGCCTCCGCCGAGGCAGTAGATGTCTCCTCCGGTCGGTAGCGCGACGTCCGACGGCGCCGCGATGAGCTCGACGGGGATCCCCCGCCAGCCGGCACGGTTCTCGAGCACCCGGCCGTTGCCGAAGTCGCCGTAGGTCCCCAGCAGGTCGGGGTGGACGACGACGACCCGCAGCCGCGAGGCGTCGACGCGGGGCGGGACCACCGGGCGAGGGGTTGCCGCCGAGGCCGGCGCGCGCGTCGTGGTGGCGCGCCGACCGGACGCGGCGGTGCGGGTGTGGCGGGCGAGGCGTCGCCGCATCTGCTGGAAAGCCGTGTAGTTACCGATGTAGTCGACTTCCCCCGTTCCGGCGATCTCGACCGCGCGCAGTGGATCCGCCTCGACGACGTGACGTGCCCCGGCGTGGCGGAGCCGGACGGCGAGGTCGAGGCGGCGGTCCCCGGTCGCGACGACGAACCGGTCGCCGATCCGTTCGAACGGGACGTCCCACAGCCACGACGGGTCGTGGCCGTCGGCGGAGCGGGCGTTGATGCCGATGACGAGGGGTCGGCGGTCCGCCTCGACGAGACCGAGGAGTTCGGTCCAACCGGCCGGGTTCTTGGCGAGCATGAGGCGGACGGTGCGGCCGCGGTGCACGATGACGGCGAAACGCCCGGCGACCTCGCTCACCCGGCGCGCCGCGGCGAGCGCCTCGCCGACGGCGACGCCGAACGTGCCCGCCGCCATCGCCGCCATCGCGGCATTCGCCCGGTTGAATCGCCCCGGGACCGAGGGCTCGATGTGGTGCGACGTGCCGTCGGCGAGGAGGAGGTCCTCGCCGACGATGGACGCGGCGGGCGTCGGACGGGCGAAACCGCACGTGCAGTGCCAGGTCGCGCTCGCCGTCGCGATGCTCGGGCGTCCAAAGGTGATGCGGGAGTCGCACACCGGACAGTGGTAGGCGTCCTCGTGCCAGAGGGAGCCGGCGGCGACCCACACGACCCGACGGGCCTGGCCGGCGGCGTAGGCGACGAGAGGGTCGTCGGCGTTCGCCACGACGGTCGTGTCGAGATCCTCGAGGGCGCGGCGCCAACGCGCCGCCACCATCCGGACTTCGCTCATCCGGTCGAGCTGGTCGCGGGAGAGGTTGAGCAGCACGACGACGTCCGGGTCGAGGACGTGCGCCGCGATCTCCAGATACCGCTCGTCGACCTCCAAGACGGCGGGCGCGCCGGCGGGCGAGTTGGCGAGCGCGCTCACCAGACCCGCGGGCATGTTCGCCCCGAATCCTGACGAGGCGACCGCCCCGGGCCCGCCGAGCGCCTCCACGAGGAGCCGCGTCGTCGTCGTCTTGCCATTCGTCCCGGTGACGAGGGCGACCCGGCGGGCGCGGCCGAGCGTCTCGAGGAGGTCGGGGTCGATAAGGAGGCCGACCCGACCGCCGACCGTCGAACCGCTGCCGAGCCGCAGGGCGCGCGACAACCGGCTCGTGGCGCGTAGCGCGCGCGTAGCGAGGGCTGTCCTCAGCGCCTCCACCGGTTCCAGAGCCACCACGCCAGCCCCTCGGTTCGTTCCCGCCGTTTGCTGGTCCGCCCGAAAACGCTAGAGGCTGACGCCGCGGGCTACCGGCACCCCACGGCATGGTGCGCCCCGCCGATCGGTTCCAGGTACCGTCGGTCGATGCCCGATGTCGTCTTCGTCGGAGTCTCGACCCGCCAGTCGCTCGTCCATCGCGTCTGGCCCCGGTGGCAGTCAGTGCTCGGCACGGCGTGCGGCGTGCGCTCGGTGGAGCTCGGACTGGGGGCCGACGACGCGGACTTCGTCCGGCTCCTCGACGGGCTGCGCGACGACGCGGGCGTCGCGGGCGCCGTAGTCACCGCGCACAAGGTGCGGGTCTTTTCCGCAGGGCAGTCGTGCTTCGCCCATCTCGACCCGCTCGCGCTCGCCTGTCGCGAGGTGAATGCGATCCGTCGCGGCCCCGACGGCCTGTGGGGCTGGGCCCGCGACCCGGTCTCGGTCGGGCGCGTCGTCGACCGCATCTGGCCGAGCCCCGACGGCCAGGTGGTCTGCCTCGGCGCGGGAGGAACGGCGCGGGCGCTCGCGCTCCACCTCGCGACCCGTCGGGCCGTCACGTTCGTTGCCGCCGACCGGAACCCGGCCGCCCCCGGCGATCTCGCCCGGCATCTTGCGGGACGTCTGGACGCGCGCGTCGGCGAGGGGCCGTGGGACGACCTCGTCGCCGCCGCCCCGCCCGGATCGCTCGTCGTGAACGCGACCGGGATGGGCAAGGACCGTCCCGGCGCGCCCACGTCAGACGCCGTGCGCTTCCCCGAAGCCGCGGTCGTGTGGGAGCTCAACTACCGCGGTGAACTCTCCTTCCTCGCCCAGGCGCGTCGCCAGGCGAAGGCGAGGGGTCTCGAGGTCCACGACGGGTGGGAGCTGTTCTGCCACGGTTGGGCCGCGGCACTCGGCGTCATCTTCGGCCTTACCGACGACGCCCGACTCGGCGACCGGCTCGCCCGGGCCGCTGCTGCGTTCCGTCCCGCGGGACCTGAAACGCCTCCGGCGGCCTGACCCGGGCCGCCGGAGGCGGGCACTAACGTCATCTGCCGCCAAGGAGAATCGCGCGATGCCGCAGCTGCGACGACAAAACCCCGATGTGCCCGAGATCGAGCCGACCGAGGCCGTGCAACTCCTCGGTGAGGGCGCCTTCATCCTCGATGTGCGCGAGTCGGACGAGTTCTCCCAGGGCTGCGCCGCGGGCGCGGTCCACATCCCGTTCGGCTCGCTCGACGACCGTCTCGGCGAGGTGCCGAGCGACCGGCCGGTCATCGTCGTGTGCCGTTCCGGCGGCCGCTCCTACGAGGTGGCGAGGACGCTGGCGACGCGGGGCTACGTCTCGATGAACCTCGCCGGTGGGATGTACGCCTGGCACGACGAGGGGCTCCCGGTCGTGCGCGACGACGGCTCGCCCGGGTTCATCGCTTAGGGCCGGCGCGATCGCTTCCGGTGCGCCCCGCGACGAGCGCACTTTGGGCCGAGGACAAGGTGTTCAGCTCCGAGGAGGGTTGATGGCGGTATTCGACGAGGGCTTCGCGGCGCTGCCGTTCGACGCGGTCCGGTCCGCGGCGCTCGACAGGGCGGGGGAGCTCGGGTGCCGCCACGCCGATCTGCGGATCGAGAGGATCCGGACCCAGGCGGTCATGCTGCGCGACGCGCGCCTCGAGGGCGCCGTCGACGACCTCACGCTCGGCATGGGGGTCCGCGTCGTGCGGGACGGCGCGATCGGCTTCGCGGGAAGCGTCGAGATCGACGCCGACGCGGCCGTCGGTCTCGTCGAGCGCGCCGTCGAGGCGGCGACGGTCACGGCGCGGGCCGGAGGGGAAGCGGTCGAGCTCGCCGAGGAGCCCGACCACGGCTCGGCCGAGTGGACTGCCCCATACCGGACCGACCCGACGCAGGTGCCGCTCGCCGACAAGATCGGCCGCCTCGCCGCCTGGAGCGCCGACGTGCTCGCTGCACAAAGCGTCGACCACGTCACCGCCTCGCTGCTGTGCGTCGCCGAGGACAAGTACTTCGCCAACCTCACCGGGACGACGACGACCCAGCGACGCGTCCGGCTCCAGCCGAGCCTCGAGGCGCTCGGCCTCGCCGACGGTTCGTCGGGTTTCGAAACGATGCGGACCGTCGCGCCGCCGGCCGGGCGGGGCTACGAGTACCTCGACGGGGACGGGTGGGACTTCCGGGCCGAGCTCGCCGAGCTCCCCGGGTTGCTCGCCGACAAGCTGCACGCGCCCTCGGTCGAGCCCGGCGCCTACGACCTCGTCATCGACCCGACGAATCTGTGGCTCACGATCCACGAGTCCGTGGGACACGCCACCGAGCTCGACCGGGCGCTCGGTTACGAGGCGGCCTACGCGGGCACGTCGTTCGCGACGCCCGATCAGCTCGGTCGCCTCCGCTACGGGTCCGATCTCATGCACGTGACCGGGGACCGCACGGCCCCCTACGGGCTCGCCACCATCGGCTACGACGACGAGGGCGTCGCCGCGCAGCAGTTCGACCTCGTCTCGGGCGGGATCTTCGTCGGTTACCAGCTCGACCGGCGCATCGCCGCGGCGACCGGAGCGGCCCGCTCGAACGGGTGCGCCTTCGCCGACTCGCCGCTCAACATCCCGATCCAGCGCATGGCGAACGTCTCGCTCCGCCCGGCGCCGGGTTCCGGCCCGACGACGGACGAGCTCGTCGCCGGGGTCGACCGGGGCATCTACGTCGTCGGCGACAAGAGCTGGTCGATCGACATGCAGCGTTACAACTTCCAGTTCACCGGGCAGCGGTTCTTTCTGATCGAGCACGGCCGCCTCGCCGGCCAGCTGCGTGATGTCGCCTACCAGGCGACGACGACCGATTTCTGGGGCGCGCTCGCCGCGTTGGGCGGCGAGTCGACCTACCTGCTCGGCGGGGCCTTCAACTGCGGCAAGGGACAACCGGGCCAGGTCGCGCCCGTGAGCCACGGCACTCCGTCCGCCCTTTTCCGCCAGATCCGGGTGCTGAACACCCGGGCGGAGTCGGGACGATGAGCGGGGACGGGTCACCCGGTCTGCCGGCGGCGTCCGACGTCGTCGACGAGGCGCTCGCCGTGTCGCGGGCGGCGGGGTGCGTCGTCTTAGTCGACGAGGTGAGCGACGCCAACGTGCGCTTCGCCAACAACCAGACGACGACGAACGGCGTGCGCCGGGACCGCCGCGTCACGGTCGTGAGCTTCGTCGAGGACCGGTCGGGGGTCCGCTCGGGCGTCGCCTCGGCGTCCGGCCCGGTCGAGATCGGCGCCCTGGTCGCCGCGTCGGAAGCCGAAGCCGAGGGTTCGGAGCCCGCCGAGGACGCCTCACCGCTCGAGCCGGCGGGGACGGACGCCTCGTTCGCCGAGCCGCCGGAAACGACCGATCTCGGCGTGTTCGCGGGCGTGCTCGAAGACCTCGGACCGGCGTTTCGCGCGGCGCGCGCCGAGGGCCGCGTGCTCGCCGGCTTCGCGATCCACGAGCTGCGCACGACCTACCTCGGCTCGTCGGCGGGCGGGCGGCGGCGCCACGTCCAGCCGACGGGGGCGTTCGAGCTCGTCGCCCGCAGCGCGGACGGCGCGGCGTCGTCGTGGGCGGGCATGGGCACGCCGGACTTCGCCGACGTGTCGCTCGAGCGCCTCGACGAGCGGCTCCGGCGGCGGCTCGGGTGGGCGCAGCGCCGGTTCGACCTCGAGCCTGGCCGGTACGAGGTGATCCTCCCCCCGGACGCCGTCGCCGACCTCGTACTCGAGCTCGACTTCGCGGCGAGCGGCCGGGAGGCCGAGGACGGCGGCACGGTGTACTCGGCCGGACCCGGGCGCACCCGGGCCGGCGAGCGGCTGACGGGGTTGCCCTTCGACCTGTGGAGCGACCCGTCGGCGTCGGGGATCGAGTGCGTGCCTTTCGTCGTCGCTCCGGTCTCGGGCGCCGACACGTCGGTGTTCGACAACGGGCTCGCCGTCCGCGAGATGCACTGGATCCGCGACGGCGTGCTCGAGCGCCTCCGCTACCACCGCGCCGGGGCGCGGCGGTCGCAGGTCGAGTTCGCCCCGCCGGCCGACAACCTGCTGCTCGCCCTGCCGGGGGCGGCCGGATCGCTCGACGATCTCATCGCCCACACCGAGCGGGGGCTGCTCCTCACCTGCTTGTGGTACATCCGCGAGGTCGACCGGTCGACGCTGTTGCTCACCGGGCTCACCCGCGACGGCGTCTACCTCGTCGAAAACGGAGAGGTCGTCGGTGCGGTGAACAACTTCCGGTTCAACGAGAGCCCGCTCGACGCGCTGTCCAAGACGGTCGAGGCGGCGCGGAGCGAACGGGCGCTCTCGCGCGAGTGGCACGAGTGGGCGAACCGCACGGCGATGCCGGGGCTGCGCGTCGCCGAGTTCAACATGAGCTCGGTCAGCCCGGCGAGCTGAGCGCGATGCGACGCCCGAATCGCACGGCGGGCCGCGGAGCTCCGGCATGCTAGAGACATGACGACGGCCGGCGCGACCCCGCGTGCGCGTGCGACGCGTACCCGTAGCGCGAAGGCGGCGCCGCAGGCGGTTCCGCCCAAGCGCGTCGCGGTCAGCCCGCGCCGGCGCACGAAGATCGTCGCGACGATCGGGCCGGCTTCGGACGCCGCCGAGACCCTCGTCCAGATGGCGAAGGCGGGGATGGACGTCGCCCGGGTCCCACTCGCCCACTCGTCGATGTCCGAGGCGATCGAGCGCATCCGGCGGATCCGGGCCCTCGTCCCGCACGTCGCGGTGCTCGCCGATCTTCCGGGCCCGAAGATCCGCTGCACGCGCTTCCCGGACGGCGGTGTCACGCTCACCGCCGGGGACGAGATCGTCCTCGCCCCCGGGTCGGCGGCCCCGTCGAGCACGGCGAAGCGCGTCGGCGTGGCCCTCGACCAGGCGGTCACCGACCTCGAGGAGGGCGACCGGGTCGCGATCGGCGACGGGGGCGTCGCGCTCGTTGTCGTCGGACGCCGCGGCGACGACGCCGTCTGCGCCGTGGTGGGCGGCGGACGCGTCCAGGGCCAGCCCGGGGTGACGATCCCGGCGAGCCGGATTTCGCTGTCGACGCCGACCCCGGAGGACATCGAGCGGATCCACGAGCTCGTCGCCGAGGGCGTCGACCTCATCGCCGTCTCTTTCGTCCGCTTCCCCGGCGACATGGAGGCCGCCCGCGCCGCCCTCGGGGGCGACAAGACGATGCTCATCGCCAAGATCGAGACGCCCGACGGCGTCGAGCACCTCGACGCGATCTTGCGCGCGAGCGACGCCGTCATGGTCGCCCGCGGCGACCTCGGCGTGCGCGTCCCGCTCGAGGACGTGCCGCACATCCAGAAAGAGATCATCCGCACCGGAGTCCGGCTCGGCATGCCGGTCATCACGGCGACCCAGATGCTCGAGTCGATGATCAACCTGCCGGTCCCGACCCGGGCCGAGGTGACCGACGTCGCCAACGCCGTCCTCGACGGCACGAGCGCCGTCATGCTCTCGGCCGAGACCGCCATCGGCCGGTTCCCGGTCCGGGTCTGCGAGACGATGGCCCGCATCGTGCTGCGCACCGAGGAGGACTTCGACTACCTCGGATGGGGATCCCACCTCGACCCCCAGGAGGTCGCCGGGGACGCGGCGGCGCCGGCGCGAGTCACCGCGGCGATCACGGCAGCCGGGTGGCGCGCCGCGCTCGAGATGGATGCCGTCGCCATCGTCGCCTGCACGCGGTCGGGCGCCACGGCACGGGCGATCTCGCGGTTCCGGCCGCGCATGCGGATCGTCGCCGCGACGACCTCGCGGCGGGTCCAGCGCCAGCTCGCGCTGAGTTGGGGGGTCGAGACCGTCATCGTCGGCGACTCAACCTCGACCGACGACGTCATCCGCCAGTCCGTCGACGCGACGGTCTCGACGGGCGCCGCCGCGCCGGGCGACGTCGTCGTCGTCCTCGCCGGCTCGCCGCACTCCGAGGTCGTCGTGTCGAACACCCTCGAGGTGATCCGGGTCACCTAGCGCTTCCGGCCCCGGCCGACCCCGGCCCGCGCCGCCCGCGCCGGCCGCGCCGGCGGGGCAGGACGGCGATCCCGCCTTCGCCGTCGTCGATGACGCGCAGCTCGGCGCCGTAGTGGCGGGCGAGCGCCGCCTCCGTCAGGACCTCGCGTGCCGTACCGTTGGCGATGATCCTCCCGCCGGCGAGGAGCGCGAGGCGGTCGGCGAACTCGCCGGCGAGGGTGAGATCGTGCATCGCCGAGACGACGGTGAGCCGGTGCTCGTCGCGCAACTCGTCGACGAGCTCGAGGACGTGCTGGCCGTGGCCGACGTCGAGCGCCGCGGTCGGCTCGTCGAGGAGCAGGACCGGCGCCTCCTGGGCGAGCGCCCGGGCGAGCACGGCGCGCTGGGCCTCGCCGCCCGAGAGCGAGCCGAGGGTCCGGGCGGCGAGCCCGTCGAGGCCGAGACGGGAGAGGACCCCGGCGGTGACGGCGCGGTCGTGCCGGCTCTCCGTGCCGAAAAATGCGATGTGCGGGGTCCGGCCGAGCGCCACGTAGTCGGTCACCGTCGTCGCCGCCGGCAGGACCGGACGCTGGGGGACGTAGGCGACCGCCCGCGCGAGGCGTCGCCGGCTTGCCGTGTCGATCGTCTCGTCGTCGAAGCGCACCTCGCCGTGGTGGGCGACGAGGCCGCCGAGGGCGCGGAGCAGCGTCGTCTTGCCGCCGCCGTTCGGCCCGATGAGGCAGAGCCAACCGCCCGAGTCGACCTCGAGCGAGACGCCCGCGACGACCTCGCGGCCCTCGTAGGCGACGCGGAGCCCGGTAGCTGTGACCTTCACGACGCCCGCCTCGACTGGCGCAGGACGACGAGGAAGAACGGCGCACCGACGAACGCCGTGACGACGCCGAGCGGCACCTCGGCGGGCGACAGGACGGTGCGGGCGACGAGGTCGGCGAGGATGAGGAACGCCGCGCCGCCGAGGATCGAAAGCGGCAGGATCCGCCGGTAGCTCGGACCGACGACGAGCCGGACGGTGTGCGGCACGATGATGCCGACAAAGCCGACGAGCCCGCTCACCGCGACGACCGCCGCCGTGGCGAGCGTCGAGGCGGCGACGACGAGGAGGCGGACGCGTCCGGCCTTTACGCCAAGGCTGTCGGCCTCCTCGTCGCCGACGGCCATCACGTCGAGGAGCCGGCGGCAGGCGAGGAGGATGGCGCCGCAGACGACGACGTAGGGGACGACGAGCCCGACCTCCTGCCAGTCCGCCGTGGAGAGCCCTCCGAGGATCCAGGAGTAGACCTGCTCGAGCGTCGGGGTGTTGCGCTGTTGGGTGTAGGTCTGGATCGCCGTGAAGAACGAGCCGACGGCGACGCCGGCGAGGATGAGGCTCGTCGTCGTGCGCTGGCGCTGGCCGGAGCGGCCGAGCACGTAGGTGAGGGCGACGGCGACGAGCGCGCCGGCGAACGCGGCGAGCGGCACCGGATCGACCACCCACGACGTCGCGCCCGGCACGGCGGCGACGGCGATCGTCGCGCCGAGCCCGGCCCCGGCCGCCACGCCGAGCAGGTAGGGGTCGGCGAGGGGGTTCTGGAACACGCCCTGGTAGGAGGCTCCCGCCATGGCGAGGGTCGCGCCGACGAGGGCGCCGAGCACGACGCGGGGGGCGCGGATCTGCCAGACGATCCCCGAGTCGAGCGCCGAGACGTGGCTGTGGTAGCCGAGGGGCAGTTTCGAGACGAGCACCGAGAGCACCGTCCCGGGCGACAGGTCCGCCGGACCGATGAGCACCGACACGAGGGCCGCACCGGCGAGCACCAGGCAGGCACCGACAAGGAGCCACGGGCCGAGGCGGGCCCGCGCCACACCCGGCGTTGGCCCGCCCGCCCGTCGGGTCAGGCGCCGCGGTGCCGCTTGATCCGCCACAGCGCGGCTTCGATGTCCCGGGCGAGGTCGACGACCCGGGGGCCCCAACGCGAGGCGATGTCGTCGTTCAGCCCGACGACGGCCCCGTCGCGCACGGCGGCGACGTTTCCCCATCCCGGTCGGGCCGCGACGGTGCGTGCCGACTGACCGCAGCAGATCGTGTCGGCGAGGAAGATGATCCGGGGGTCGGCCTTCACGATGTACTCGTCGGAGAGCTGCGGGTAGCCGCTCGACGCGCCCTTGGCGGCATCCGCGATGTTCCGTAGCCCGAACATCTTGAGCAGCTGGCCGACATAGGTCGACGACGTGACCGAGTAGAAGTCCGTCTCAAGTTCGAAGTAGTAGGTCTCGGGCGGGGAAAAGCGCGGCGCGCCGGCGATCGCCACCGCGATCTCGGCGCGCATGCGCCGCACGAGTGCGGCCGCCCGGCCGGCGTGGCCGGTGACCCTCCCGAGCGCCTCGATCTGGGTGTAGGTGCCGGCGAGGTCCGTCGCGGCCGGTTCGAGCAGGACGCGCACTCCGAGCGCGGCGAGCGACTTCACGAACCCCTCGGGGTCGTAGGAGACGACGACGAGATCGGGGTTGTAGTGCGCGATCGCCTCGACGTTCGGTTCGAGGCCCGAGAGCTTCGTGCGCGGGGCGTCGGCCGGGTAGTCGGAGTCATCGTCGACGGCGACCACCTGGCGGCCTGCACCGATCGCGTAGAGCATCTCGGTCGCTGTCGGCGAGAGCGAGATGATCCGGTTCGGTGGCTTTCTTTTCGCCCCGATCGCGGCCGCGCTCGCGTGGCGCGTCGCGTGGTCCGGGCGGATCGCGGCCTGGGTGGCTGATCCTGCGAGCAGCGACGCCAGGACCGCGACGGCGGCCCCGGCGGTGAGAAGGCCCCTCGGCGGGCGGGCCCGGCTTGTCCGCACCCGGGATCGCGGCGCGCGCCACCTCCCAAGACGGTCGAACGTGTTCACATCCCGCTCCTTCTGGCCGAGCGCGCGGCCTGTCGGTCGGCCTCACCCTCGGAGCGGGGACACCCCCGGGAGGGTCCCAGGGGCGCTGCACCTTGCAGCCGCCAACCTTGACGCGAGGCTCGACATCTCCTCCCGAGGCAGGTCTCCTGACTCCCGGATCAACGCTTCCCCGTGCCTTCCCAGGACCGGTGTCCCAGTGGCGTCGCTCGGGTTCGCTCCCCGGTCACAGTGGCGCGACCGTGCCGGACTCCCACCGGCTTCCCTTTTCGGCCACCGGCTCAACGTCGCCGGCGGCTACCTCGGGTGCTACGCAATTCGTGCAGCGGCGACATTCTGCACGGCACCCCCGACGGGTGCAACCACCTAGGACGCCTCGTTCGTTGCCCGGCCGCCCGCGCCGCCCCGGCTGGCGCGCCGGACCCGGGCGTCGCGCCGGCTGAGGGTGACGAAGACGGTGACCGCGGTCGCCGCGTAGGCGAGGTAGGCGATGAGCTGGAGCGCCGTCGGCTGGTCGGCGTAGCCGACGAGGGAGTGGAACACGTCGCCGATCGAGGAGCCCTCCGAAAGCTGCCGGCTCGTGTCCCACAGGTGGCCCGAGAGGATGTGGACCCAGCCGAGCTGCTGGAGGTTCTCGACGATGTCGGCGACGAGGCCGGCGGCGAAGATCATGAGCAGGGTGCCGACGACGGTGAAGAAGATCCCGAGGTTGACCCTCCGGCCGAGCCGGTAGACGGCGAAGGAGAACCCGAGCGCGCCGACGAGCCCGGCGACCGCCCCCACCAGCGTGCCGCGGGTGCCGGCGGCGAAGACGATCGCCAGGGTGAACACCGCCGTCTCAAGGCCCTCCCGCCCGACCGCCTGGAAGGCGAGGAGGCCGAGGCCGTACCGCTCGCGCCGCCCGAGCGCGCGGTCGGCGCGGGCGGCGAGGTCGCGGGACATCGATCGGGCGTGCGAGCGCATCCAGAACGTCATGTAGGTGAGCACGACGACGGCGAGGGCGTAGGTCGCCGTCTCGAAGATCGTCTGGACCCGCGATCCGCTGTAGGAGTGGATCGTGTAGTAGGCGGCGAACCCGCCGGCGGTGGCGAGCCCGGCGGCGAGGCCGACGCCGACGAAGATGTCGCGGAAGTGGCGGCGCTGGCCCGTGCGGTCGAGGTACGAGAGCAGGATCGCGACGATGATGCTGGCCTCGGTGCCTTCGCGCAGGAAGATGACGAACGTCGCGAGCAAGCGGCCCCCCGAACTCCCAATATCAGGTGTACCTGATATCTGATATCCAGTCAACCTGATATTCGTGGTTAACTGGAAATCGGCGGGGAACAGCGCCGCGTCGTTTGCCTATGGTGGATCGCGGGCACGTTCGGTGGACAGGGGCCGGCCGACGAGGAGGAGGACGGACTTGACGATCGCTGTGGGGCAGCGCATCCCCGATGTCGAGCTGCGCACGATGGAGTCGAACGGGCCGCAGCCGGTCCGCAGCACGGACGTGCTGGGGCACGGGCGGGTTGTCGTCTTCGGGTTGCCGGGCGCGTTCACGCCGACGTGCACCGACTTCCACCTCCCGGGATTCGTCATGCGCGCCGAGGAGATGAAGGCGAAGGGGGTCGACGTCATCGCCTGCGTCTCGGTGAACGACGCCTGGGTGATGGACGCCTGGGGCTCCTACCGCCGGGTCGGCGACAAGGTGCTCATGCTCGCCGACGGCAACGGCGAGTTCACCCGGGCGCTCGGGCTCGACGAGGACCTGTCGGCGAGCGGGCTCGGCGTGCGCTCGCAGCGCTACGCCGCCGTGCTCGACGACGGCGTCGTCACCTACCTCGGCATCGAGCCCGGGCCCGGGCTCTCGGTGAGCGGCGCCGAGGCGGTGCTCGAGGCCCTGTGACGTCCCGACGCCGGGACGCCGGGGAGGAGTTGACATGATTGTGAGTGGTCACTAACGTTGTTGACGTGACCGCCGACCCGGGTCTTGCGACACCGGTCCCGAAGCGCAGCGGGCTGCGGATGACCGCCGACGAACGGCGGGCCGCCGTCCTGCAGTCCGCACTGAAGGTCTTCGCCCGCGACGGCATCGCCGGGGCGTCGACCGAGGAGATCGCCGCCGCGGCGGGGATCTCCCAGCCGTATCTGTTCCGGCTCTTCGGGACGAAAAAGGAGCTCTTTTTGGAGACCGTCGCGCTCGGCTGCGCGGCGATCATCCGGTCGTTCCGGCAGGCGAGCGAGGGTCTCGAAGGCGCCGAGGCGCTCGAGGCGATGGGCCGGAGCTACCCCGCGCTCATCACGAACCACGACCTGCTCCTCATCCAGCTGCAGAGCTACGCGGCGTCGGGCGACTCGGAGATCCGCGCCTTCACGTCGGGCCAGTTCGCGAGCATCGTCCACTACGTCGCCGACCGCACCGGACTCGGGCCGGCGGCGATGCGGGAGTTCTTCGCCCAGGGGATGCTCTGCAACCTCGTCGCCGCGCTCGAGCTCGTAGGCGTCGAGGAGCTCTGGTGCGACCTCGAGGACAACCCGTTCGTGAAGGCCATGCACGGCCCGTTCTTCGCCCGCCGCGGCGCCGCGCCGCCGACCGCCGACTAGCCGCTCCCGCCTCCCCGGGTTTCGTTGTGAAATCGATAACTAGTGACTACTCAATACCAAGATGGCAAAGGAGCGCAACATGACCGCCCGTGTCGCAGCACGAGCCCGGAACGCCGGATCCGCCCGCCGGCCCCGTTCGACCGTCTTCTGGGCGATCCTCGTCACCGGCGTGGCGCAGTTCATGGCGGCGCTCGACAATCTCGTCGTCACGACGGCGCTGCCGGTGATCCGTCGCAGCCTCGGAACCGGTCTCGCCGGCCTCGAGTGGACGGTCAACGCGTTCACGCTGAGCTTCGCCGTGTTGCTGCTCACGGGCGCCGCGCTCGGTGACCGCTTCGGCCGGCGCCGGATGTTCGTCGTCGGGCTCGCGCTCTTCACCGTCTCGTCCGCCGCGGCCGCGCTCGCGCCGAACATCGACGCGCTCGTCGCGGCCCGCGCCTTGCAGGGAGCCGGTGGCGCGCTCATCGTGCCGCTCTCGCTGACACTGCTGTCGGCCGGGGTGCCCGCGGCGCGCCGCAACGTCGCCCTCGGCATCTGGGGTGCCCTCGGCGGGCTCGCCGTCGCCGTCGGGCCGCTCGTCGGTGGCGCCGTCGTCCAGGGATTGTCGTGGCAGTGGATCTTCTGGATCAACGTCCCGATCGGGATCGCGCTCGTGCCGCTCGCCAGGTTCCGCCTCGCCGAGTCCTTTGGCGACCACCGGCCGCTCGACGTCGCCGGCGTCGTCCTGGCGAGCGCGGGGCTTTTCGGGGTCGTGTTCGGCCTCGTTCGGGGCGGTGCGCTCGGCTGGGGGAGCGACGAGGTGCTCGCCGGCTTCGCCGCCGGAGCCGCGGCGCTCGCCGGGTTCTTCATGACCGAGCACCGCTCCGCCCATCCGATGCTGCCGCTGCGGCTGTTCCGGCTGCGGAGCTTCTCGGTCGTGAACGGCGTCTCGGTGTTCATGAGCTTCGGGATGTTCGGGTCGATCTTCTTCCTCGCCCAGTTCCTCCAGACGGTCCAGCACTACTCGCCGCTCTCCGCGGGGATCCGGACGCTGCCTTGGACGGCGATGCCCGTCGTCGTCGCGCCGGCCGCGGGACTGCTCGTCGAGCGGCTCGGCGGGCGCGCGCTCATCGCGACGGGTCTCGCCCTGCAGGCGGTCGGGCTCGGATGGATCGCCGTCGTGCTCACGCCGACGACGCCGTACGCGGACTTCATCCCGGCCTTCGTCTTGTCCGGCGTCGGGATGTCGCTCTTTTTCGTCCCGGTCGCCTCTGTCGTCCTCGGCGCGGTGCCCCGTGTCGCCGAGGGCGTCGCCTCGGGAACAAACAACGCCCTGCGCGAACTCGGCGGGGTGCTCGGGATCTCCGTGCTGGGCGCAGTGTTCGCGAGCTTCGGGAGCTACGCGAGCGGCGCGAGCTACGTCACCGGGCTCATGCCGGCGCTGCGCGTCGGTATCGGCGTCGTCGCCGCCGGCGCGCTGCTCGCGCACCTGCTTCCGGGCCGGCGCCAAACCGACCCGCTGCTCGCGGCGTCGGCGCTGGAGGCGGCGTGACGCGCCTTTCCGCCGGGGTCGGGGCGCCTTCGGGTCGCGTCGGCCGACCGATTAGATTCAAGGCATGGCGAGCAAGCGCGGGACGAGAGGTAACGCAGCGGAACACGTGACGGGGACGGACCGGGTGAAGCGCGGCCTCGCCGAGATGCTGCGGGGCGGCGTGATCATGGACGTCGTGACCCCCGAGCACGCGAAGATCGCCGAGGACGCCGGGGCCGTCGCCGTGATGGCGCTCGAGCGCGTCCCGGCCGACATCCGTCGGGACGGTGGCGTCGCACGCATGAGCGACCCGGCCCTCATCGAGGCGATCAAGGCGGCGGTGACGATCCCCGTCATGGCCAAGGCGCGCATCGGGCACTTCGCCGAGGCGCAGATCCTCGAGGCGCTGGAGGTCGACTACATCGACGAGAGCGAGGTCCTCACCCCGGCCGACGAGGCGTACCACATCGACAAGTGGGCCTTCGAGGTCCCGTTCGTCTGCGGCGCGACGAACCTCGGCGAGGCGCTGCGGCGCATCTCGGAGGGCGCGGCGTTGATCCGCTCGAAAGG
>Ga0208692_1000424_pt1 | contig 32173 bp, 33 predicted proteins | sample June2015DPH_20_1_3_FD_184721 | JGI IMG/M metagenome (GOLD analysis project Ga0208692, IMG submission 184721) | Peatland microbial communities from SPRUCE experiment site at the Marcell Experimental Forest, Minnesota, USA - June2015DPH_20_100... | ecosystem: Environmental > Terrestrial > Soil >... | reverse complement strand
CGAATTGCAAAACACGCCTATGGTGCGGGACAGGATGAAGTTTTCAAGCCGTGCTGTCAGCCAAAGATAGCTGCCGATTCGCGTCCGGGCCATCCGCGCCAGTTCAGCCATGTTTCCTTGAATGGTCACGACGTTGGGAAAGCCTGAAAGCACGGCGCTGATCGCGCATTCCCGCTCCGTTCCGATTCCCTGCACAATGTCCGGTTTGATTTCTGCAAGTTTTTTTCGCGTGGCGCGGATGCAACCCTGGTAGCACGTGCGCAGCCAGCCGATTTTCGGAACGTGCAACCCGTGATACCAAATGTTCCCAGCCAGTTTTTCCGGCGACCGCATGGGTTGTTGGATGCAGGAGACGATATGCACTTCCACTTCAGGCAGGGACGCAAAACCTTCGAACAAGGAAGCATTGCCTGCTGGAAAACGAGGTGTCACCTCAGCATAGCTGCGATAGTTCTCACGGAGGTCCATGACCAAAAAGGCGATCTTCATTTCGTTGCACAGCTATCAGATTGCATCTTGGTGTGCAAGCGCTGCCCATGCGAAGAAGCTCACAAATCCAGGATGCATTCACCAACGAACATTTCACCAACAAACCCATTGGGCAGATTATGTTTCACAAGACCGTTTGATGATGTAAAACTCGCGTTCAGTGAACGCGCTAAACAAAATCACTCTTTACTTGCAAGCGGCCGCCGCACTTCGATCACCGCACTGGCTTGGACTTCCTTTGATTCCCAAATCACTTTGTCCCGCCATTCCTTACTCAAGAAACGCATACAACTCATTCATTATTTGGATCAAGCGGCTTGATCTGCCTTCTGCCAGGATGATTGTGGATGTCGGCGCAAATCACGGCGATTTCGCGAATGCGGCAAGTACTTGTTTCCCGGAGGCGGAAGTCGTGGTGGTAGAACCCCTGCCAAAGATGCAGCTCTGTCTGGAGCAAATCATTCGTGCCTGCCGGAAAAAATGGCGTCTGCTGCCATGCGCCCTTGGAGCGAAACGCGGACGCCTCCCGCTCTTTGTGGATGAAGGTCACGATGACATTGCCAGCTTGGCGGGATTCAGTGAGGAGTACTTGAAAGTAAATCCCCGCGCCCAGCCAGCTCAGGAAATGCTTTGCGAGGTAAAGACCCTGGACGAAGTCGCCTTGGAAATGGGCCTGGAACACATCGACCTTCTGAAAATTGATGTAGAGGGTTTTGAATTCGAGGTACTTAAAGGAGCCAGCCAAGTTCTGAAAAAAACCACTGCGGTCATTGTCGAGGTTTCACTCGTCAGAAAAATTGGAACGTCGAATTCGCTGGTGGACATGCTTGACCTTCTTGCCCGGCATGGTTTCCACGTGGTGAACATCATTCCTTCGCTCTTTGACACCAATGAACCATGGAAGCCTTGCGAGTTCAACATTCTCGCCCGGCGGGAAATATAATCGTTCTGAACGGCTCATCGGTCCGTTTGCTTGGACACGCCCACGTTTCGGCGCGACGGCGCCATGATTCTGGACAATGATTTTTATCATCCCATCGAAAATTCCGGCTGGAGAAGCGCCCCGGCGCATCTGGCCAGACCGGTGATGTTTTTATCCGAAATCCACAGCCTAGCCAGCGCGTTTCTGGCCTCGAATGCCTTGGCGGTAATGTGCCAAATGCCAGCCACCGCAGGTGGCCAGCAGGATTTGAGGTGGATTTTTTGGCAGGCATTTTACCATCCAATCACATTCAACAGGCGCTTCAAGCGGAGTACGCTGGCTCCCAGCGAATAACGCTCACACACCGCTGACGGGTTGAGCCTCTGCCTGACGGTGGGGAAATGTTCGATGACCTCTCTCATGGCGGCGGCCAGCGCCTCCGGAGCTTCGCCCTCGTAGTAGAAACAGGCATTGCCGCAAATTTGTTCCACGCAGCTGCCCTTGCTGCTGATGACCAGCAGTCCGGCGGAGAGATAGGTGAAAACTTTTGAGGGGAAAGTCACGTTGGAGATTGGATCCGAAATTCTTTGGCAATTCAGCCCGACATGATTTGAGCCGAGCAATCGTTCAAAAACTTCCGGCGGCATCGTTGGACGATACTCCACCCGGTCCCGCCATCGTGGGTCTTGTGCCCGGGGAATCACTTGTTCTTCCAACGGTCCCTGTCCGGCGATAATCAGGTGCCAGTCTCGCTCCGGCAAATGATCGAGCGCTTCGAGCAGCAAATCAATGCCGTGGCTGTAAGCCAGTGCTCCGGCATATAAAAAACGCACTTCTCCGTCCGGCGCCGCCGGCCCTGGGGGCAGCTCATCCGGCACAAATCCTGGCACCAGTTCCTTGGGCATGGCATCCGGCAGACGGTTCCCGAGTGATGGATTCGACAACAACACGCCGCTCAAAAGCGAACGCCCCAACGTTTCCGCCAGCCAGCTCAAAATGCGGGGCCACGAATGATCAATCGCGTGCCTTCCGTCCAGATAAATCAGAACGAATTTCACCCGGCGAAAAAAAACAAGCAAGCGGGCGGCGACAATGGAAATGAATGCATAATTGTCAATCACCACCAGATCGCCGGAACGAACGTGGCGCAGGACGTGGCGGGCGTAAAAAAACCATGAAAGCGGGATGCGCAACCTGGGAATGTCCCAGTTGCAGCAGAACAATTGGCGGTGGGTGGCAAACTTCGTTTCCACCGGCGGCAGCCACTTTCCGGTGCGCCTTTCCTTCGCCTTGGGGGGAGAGGAAAGCACGATCAACTCCCGGCCTGAAGCCATTTCCAAGCACCGCAAAACGTCCCGCCGGTATGGGACCGTCAGACATCGCTCCACTTTTTCGCCGCGCAGGTCGTGATAGTGCTGGTCAAAAATGTCGCTCAGGCAAACGATTTTCGGACAAGGTCTTTCTTCCATTGAACAAACTCGGATTGCGTTTGACTGGCAGAAACACAACACGATTAGTCACCTGGAGTCGAGCGCAATCCTCGAAGCCAATATAATAACGGTCGTGACGTATTCCAAGCTTTACAACGAAAGCGAAGCACTTACATTCATACCCTCAATTCAACCACAACTTTCGGAATACGTTGACCACCTTATGACAAACGATTTTGAAACACGTCTGGCTGCACTGGATGCCACCCTGTTTCAGCACGTCTTCAGCCAGATGCCCGGTTTTGTCTGTCCGTGGTCGAGCCGGATGGCTGCATTGCGTTTCATGATGCCAATCTGATTTATGGTGCACTGGACACGTTCATCAAGGAACTGAACCAAAGCGGCCGATCTTTCCGCCCTTATGTCCTGCTGGAGACGATTTTTGTGGTTGACTTGGGGGCGGCCAACTACGGCGAAGTGGAACCGGTAAACCTGCGCCGGGCCGTCAACTACAAGGCCTATTGGGGGAGCATGATACGCAACAAATGGGATTGTTACAACTATCATATCCCGGCGGCCTACCGGTTTCTGCGAAAAATCCACCATTTGTTCCCCCGGTTCTGAACCGGGGTGTTTGGCCGGTCCCGGAATTCAATGCCTTCAAACACTTGTTGAAACAAACAGGCGGGAATGACAACTCACGATTCGGCGACGGGCGGCCGGCCAAAAATCTTTGCGAGCAGACGGCCGGCCTTTGCCGGGGCGCGCTTTTGAAACTCCGCCTGAAGATCAGCGGGCACCCCGAAACGCAGCAGCACGAACAAACCCAGTGTTGCCGCCAAACCGACGGCGATCGCAAGCCGCGGCAACGGCTTCAGCCCGCCGGTTGCCCACCAGCACAACAGGGCCGGCGGCGCAAAACAGAGCAACACGATGCCGGCGTGCTTCATCCAACGAAAGATCACCTCACCCAACGGAAAACCAAGATAACAGCTGGCCCGCCAGGCGCCATACGCCCCGGTGAACGTGGCGTCACAGAAAATAGAGCACGCAATCAGCGCCGGCAGGCCGCCACCGGGCACCGTCAAAACGGCGAGCACAACATAGACCGCGCCTTCAATGAAAAAAACGAAACGCATGAAACCGATCCGCTTGGTCGTCATGATCAGGCTGCTGTGACAGGCTTGCACGGAATTGACGACCAACCAGGCGCCCAGCAGCAAATCATTCAGCGGCGGCCAGAAGATCCGCCCGGAAGTCCAGACCGTGACAAACACGCTGTTGCACAGGGCAAAACTCACGCCCATGAACACGCTCAAGCTTGCGACGAGGACAACCAGGCTGCGATAGCGCTCCCGGAGCCGCGTCCGTTCGCCACGGACCATCATCTCGGAAAACGCGCTCAGCGGCGAGAACTCCACGCGCCCCATCGCCTGGAGGAGCAGGTTGAAGGTCCTGGTGGCTACGTTCCACACCGTCGCATTTTCCAGACCCAGCAGGCGCGTGATAATCATCGTCTGACTGCCTAAAATCACCTGCGTGCCCACCGAAATCAGAAAGAGGTCGCGACCGTAGTTGAAAATTTCCTTGAACCGGGGCCACGAAGTGGTTCCCCAGCCGCCACGCCGCGGGAAGAACCCCCACATTTCACAGGCAATCCACTGAATGGCGGCATTGACCAGCGTTGAGCAAAGCATGGCCCACACCAGGCTGAACACACCGAATCCAAAGTAAAAGAAAACCCACAGCGCTGCAAAGTTCACCAAGGGGGCCACCGTTCCGGCGTAGTTCGCGAGGTCCATCCGCTGATGCGCGGTGAGCAGGTGGCCAAAAATGCGCACCGCATAGCCCAGCGCCACGATGCCGCATTGCAGGTCCATCAATTGGATGAATTCCGGCCGCAGGTTTGCCGGTATTGCCATTAACTGCGCAAACGCATTGGCGAAAATCAGCCCGGCGGTGAAAACGATCAGTCCCTGGGTCAGCAAGACCAGCCACCCCGTCTTGATCAGGCTGCCATAGTGTCCGCCGTCACGGTCATCCTTGAAATCAATCAATAAACGTGCGATCGAACCCGACATCCCCATGTCAACGAGATTCAGGTAGCCGACCAGCGTCATCATTAACGCCCAAAGGGCAAATTGCTCATTGCTGAGGTAATGCAGCGCCACCGGCACGGAAGCCAGTCCGCTAACCGCGGTCACCGCCAGCATCACGTAGCCTGAAGCCACACCATGAATCGCGCGTCGGAACCGGGACATATTTCACATTTTCTGAAAACAGCCGCAAAACAAACGGTCCCGTGTTTTGTTGGGAAGGCTTATTGTATCCGTGTCGGCGACGGTATTCGCGGCTGAAAGTTTACTCGTTTCCATGCGGGTTGTGCAGGGCCATACTCTTTGAGGCTGGCCGGTCTGTAAACGCCAAATTTGTTTTCCGGTCACCACCAGCTTTCTCAAGTCGAAATTGAACCGGACATGAATACCCCATCCAGCAGAAATTGGATGGATTTTCAACCATGTCGTTCAATCATGCGAATGAATGACGCAAAAACGCCTGGACCATAAAAAATGCCCCACAATGGGCTTGCCCTGTTTGGTTTGTGCTTCTGTACGGCAGTTTGAATCCGGGGCATTTAACTTGAATGTGCTTGCAGTCCAATGCCGCTCTGTTTCCCTTCCGCAACCGCCTTTGGCGGCAAGGAAAAACAGGCATTGGGTCATTGGTTCCGGGCCGGCGGACGCGTGTTTCCCGGCTCACTGCAATTGGACCAGATACCAGTCGAGCGCGCCCCGCGACGCGCGCAGGTTGAGCGGAATTTTTTGGACGACCCGGGCGTTCATTTGTTTGAGCCAGTCATCCAGCGAACATTTAAACCAAGGCGCCAATAATTCCTCGCGTACCAAAATGTATTCCACCCCTCCCTGTTTCAAATCCGCCGGCGTGTCCTGCGGGCAAACGTGCTCGATGCGGCGCGAGCCAAATGGCCGCCAGAGCGAAGTTTCCGGGTCATCGAACGTGACCACTCCCAAAACTTTCAGGCCCGGAGGCAGCACGGCGCGAGCGGGCGCAAAACCGTCGTCCCGGCCGCGATAAACGGAATAAACCTCCCGCATGCGCGCCAGCAGGCGTGAATCCGGCTGGCGCGCCTGAAGTTTTTCCACAAGGGTCAGCGCCGGAAACAAGGACCGGGCCGGGGAGAGCACCAGTAATCCTGCGGCCATGATGAAAACGGCAAACGCCGAAATCTTCCACCAGCGCCGTGTCACCACCCATTCGTGTCCGGCGCACACCAGCACCGGCGGCAACAGGAAGGCATAATAGGCGATAACCAGACGGCTGGTGACACCCATGTGGGATTGGGACAGCAGCGCAACCAGCGAAACAATGGGTGCAAGCCGCACGCACGTTTGCCACATCAAGCCACGGTTCCTTTGGCGGGTATCACCCGGATGGTTTCGCCCCGCGAACATCGCAGCCACCATGCTGGCCAGCAGCAAAGCGCAAACGCCAAAGCCGAGTCCCGAGCTTTCCTCCATTTGCATTTCAGGCAGTCGCAATTTGCTATCAGGCCACAGGATGGTTTGTTGCAGCCGCTCGCCCAGCCCCGCCGGCATCACCCGGTCCGCGAATTGATTCCATTGGCCGGCCAGCGGGAAAACCGGCGGCACAAAATTTTCAATGGCCAGCAACACCGTATTTGCCCCCGCCTGAAATACCGGGTCGTTTCTGAGTCCGCTGGTTTCCAGCACCAGACCGGACCAGTCGCCGCAATATTTGAAGTTCATAACCATGGTGGGCAGCGCCGAAGCCAGCAGCGCCCAAGCGCCGACGGCCAGAACCATCAACGTCCGGCGGCGCATCATCCATCCCAGCGAAGGGAGGATGGCCACCGCCCAAGGCAGCAGCAGCGGGAGGTTGTTCATCTTGACGCTGGTCATCACCGCCGCTGCCAGCAGTGACGCGAAAAAATCACGCGGCAGCCTGGAACGGTTTGCCCGCAGCGCAAAGTCCACCGCCGCCAGCGCAAAAGTCGCGCCAAAAAGATCGTTGCCAATGCTCCCGGCCTGCAACAAAAAGCCGTAGCCGGTCGGCACAATCCACATCCAATACCACGCCACGCGCCGCCGCACACCGAGCCGCGTGAACACACTGAACACCAGTCCCGGCAGCAGCAGAAACGAAATGAAGTTGATGAGAAACAACCACCGGTCGGTTCTTAGCAACGCAATGACTGGCGCGGAAACCCATTCGATGCCGCATGAACGCGTGTTGATGCGCGGGAAAACAGTGTGAATCCAATGCCATTGGCCCGCGGCCAGCCAATGCAGCACGCGCGGAGTACGATAGGCCAGCGCGTCGTAATTGGTCGGTGCGTAGAGTACGCCGCCCAGAATGGCCAAGCCGGCCAGAATCAAAAACGCCAGCGGGAACGGCCGCCGGAAACGGCGGCGGAATTTCCGCCAACGCACATGCGGCAGAATTTGCGCGGAAGTTCTTTTCCGCCAGACGCACAGGGCGATGAACCAAATCAGCAGCGCAACGGCGTAGCCGCCGGCGTTCAGTTCGTGAATTGCGGAAAGCGCCCAGCCCGCGCAATTGAGATATGCGCAAAACCACACCCAAATCACAACTGCCGTTGGCATGAGTCAAATCTCCACCACCTGTTTGTATTCCGGCACGATAACTTCGGCTTTTGGCTTCATTTTGCGGAGTGTTTCAGCGTGGGCAAGGCATTGCGATTCTTCGCCGTGAATGCAGCAGATTTTTTTGATGTCGCCGGAGATTCTTTCGACGTAACGCTTTAATTCATTTTTGTCCGCATGGCCGGAGTAGGTGTCCAGCGAAACGATTTTGGCGCGCACCGCTTGCGGTTCGCCAAAAATGTTCACCGGGTTCTGCCCAGCCACGATTTGCGCGCCGAGCGTGTGTTCCGCGCAATAGCCGATGAACAAAATCAGATTGTTTGGGTCGCTAATGTGGTTCTTGAGATGGTGGCGGATGCGCCCGGCTTCGCACATGCCCGACGCGCTGATGATGATGGCGGGTTCCTTCAAATCATTCAGCTTCATCGAATTTGCGACCTCGCGGATGTAAGTCAGGTTTTCCATGCCGAACGGATTTGCCTTTTCGTGCAGGAATTTGTTGATCGTGTCGTTGAAACATTCCGGGTGCAGACGGTAAATCTCCGTGGCGTTCACGCTCAACGGGCTGTCCACAAAAATCGGCACGCGCGGCAATTTTCCGGCGAGCGTGAGCTGGTGAAGCACATAAACAATTTGCTGCGTGCGCCCGACGGAAAACGCCGGGATGATGACCTTGCCGTTTTGTTTCAAGGTTTCAAGCACGAGCCGGCCAACAGTTTCGTCGGCGTCCGTGCGGGGGGAATGTTCGCGCCCTCCGTAAGTGGATTCGATTTGCAAATAGTCCACGTTTTCCACCGGCTCCGGGTCGCGCAAAATTTCGTCGTTACCGCGGCCCACGTCGCCACTGAACAAATAACGGAATTGCCGCCCGCCCTCACGCACGTCCAGCACGACCTGCGCCGAACCAAGAATGTGCCCGGCGTCATGGAACGTGACAATCACGCCATCCACGACCTGAAACGGACGCTCATAGCCGACAGCGACGAATTGATGCAATGTTTTCTCGGCGTCGGCGATGATGTATAGCGGTTCGACCGGCGGCAGATGTTTTTTCGCGCGCTGTTTCGAGACGAATGCGGCGTCGTCCATCTGGATATGCGCGGAATCCACGAGCATGATGCTGCAAAGGTCGCGCGTGGCGAAGGTGCAATGGATGTTGCCGATGTAGCCTTGCTTGACGAGGTTCGGCAGGTTGCCCGCGTGATCCATGTGCGCGTGACTCAACACCACCGCATCAATCCGCTTCGGGTCGAAGGGAAAGCAACAATTGCGCTGGATGGATTCCTCGCGGTGGCCCTGGAACAGGCCGCATTCGAGCAACAGCCGTTTGCCGTTGATCTCGAACAGATACATCGAGCCGGTGGTCGTGCGTGCCGCGCCGAAGAACTGGATTCGCATGGCGCAAAGATGCCGCACTTCCGGTGAAAGTCGAGAGATGAAGAAACGCGGTTGTGTCCTAATTTGCCTCCGGAGCGCGGGCTTCAGCCCGCTTCGGCACACAAATGGCAAGGGACAATGAAGCGGCATAAATGCCGCGCTCCTCAAATTAGGACATCACCAGAAACGCGCTCCCCTCCCCGCCAGGCAGAAAGAGGGTGTCCGCAGGACGGGTGGAGGAAAACACTTCGTGGCCTTCGCGCAAAATCAATTTTTTACGCTGCGAGAACGCACTGGACATCCCCCGCCGATTCGTTAAACTTGCCGGACTCGTTATGAAATACGAAACAACAAATACGGTTTTAACTTTTATTCTGGGTGCGCTCGTGCTCTTGGGCGTGATTTTTGCGCTGAAAACGATTAATCACACACGCGAACTGCGTTCGCTTACGAGTCAGGCCGTGGTTGCAAACACGATACTTATTCGTGAGCAGGCCTTTTTCAACGATTGCCTCGATTATGGCAAGACGCATCCAGACATCAATCGCATCCTTCAACCCTTTGAGGCAAAATCCGCCACCCATTGATTGCCATGAATAAAACTGAAATGGATCCCACTCCATCGGCCGAACTGACGGATCAAATCACGGCATTGCGTCGCCAAATGCTCACGCTGCTGCTGGCGCTCATCGTCGTCAGCGGCACGCTCGCGGTTTATTTGTGGTATCAATCCCGCATCACCGGAAAGGAAATTAATGATGTCGTCCGACCGCAGGCGATACAGATTGTGCAAATGTACAAACAAAGAAGTTCCGTCATGGAAAAACTTGTCCCGCAACTCGTTGCTTACGGGCAGACGCATCCGGACTTCCAGCCCATCCTAAAAAAATACAGAATCCCGTTGACCAATTCCGTCGCCCCCAATCCGGTGGTTAAGAAGTAGCTGTTTGTAATTTCGCGCCGCAATTCGGGCAGAAATTGGATTGCGGCGGACAGCTTTTTCCGCAGCCGGAACAAGCCGTGTGCGCCTCTTTGTGCTGTTTATGAATCATGAGATTCCGGATATACGGAATCCATGTGAAGATGTAGGCAAAGATAAACACGGAATCCTGCTGATGCAGTGAATAGGTCAGCAACAAGAGGGAACCCGTCAGGCTCAGCCACCAAAATGCTGTCGGCACGACAACGCGTTTTTTCTTTTCGGTGGCATACCATTGAACGAAAAAGCGTGTGAAGAAGACAAAATTGCCCAGCCAACCGATGACCTTCCAGACGCTCCATGCCACGCCAAACAATTCGCCGTTGTGCCAGATCAGATTAATCAGCCAGTCCATAACGACCACAGCTTAAACCCGCGCGCCAAAATCGAAAGCGCAAACTCCGTGTCTTGGCGTACTGGCGGTTAAAACAGATCAGCCGCCCGCGACAATCTTTACGATTTCCAGCCGGTCGCCGGTATTCAACTGCCGCCGGGAAAATTCCGACGGCGCGACCGCCTCGCCATTGTGCTCCACAACCACGCTGCGCGGCAGCAGTTGTTGCGCGACCAGAAATTCCTCAATCGAGCATGGCAGCTTTGCTTCGACTGGCTTTCCGTTGGCGGTGACAAACGCTGTATTCACAATTCAAACTTCGCACTTCAAGCGGTAAGCGCCACATCCCAATCCTTCCACACCGGCTCGTAACCGAGGCGGCGGATCAAGTCCGCCACTTCCTGCGGCGGGCGCTCGTCGGCGATGTCAAATTGCCCGGTCGCGTGCCGGACGTTTCCGCTGGGCGCCCATTCACTCGCGCCTTCGCTGCTCATTCGCAGCTTCGGCGACACAGGCGCGCCGGGTTCCACAATTCGTCCACGCACGGTTTGATGCAATTTTTCCCTGCCCGCGCCGGTGTAACCGCCCGGTTCGGTGTGGCTGCCCGCGCTCATCAGCGTGATGCCCAGCGGAATCAATCCATCGCGCAGTTTCGCCGGTTCGCGCGTCGAAAGCACCAATCCCACGTCTGGAAACAGGATGCGAAATGCGCAAACCAGTTGCGCCAGGTCACGATCACTCATGCGCGTGAGCGGCTGAAATTCCCCGGCGCACGGGCGCAGTCGCGGCAGCGAAATGGTCAGCGCCGCTTTCCAGCAATTCCGCAGCAAATAATCCGCGTGCGCCGCAGCGCAAATCGCCTCGTAACGCCAGTCCGCCAATCCGTAAAGCGGGCTGATGCCGAGCCGCCGAAAACCGGCGGCATAGGCGCGTTCGGGCGTTTCAAGCCGCCAGTCAAAATTCCGTTTCGGGCCGGCGGTGTGCATTTCCGCGTAAACGCCGCGGTCGTAGGTCTCCTGATAAACCACCAGGCCGTCCGCGCCCGCCGTCACGAGCGGACGATAATCCGCCGTTTCCAGTGGTCCGACTTCGAGCGAAATGCCCGGCCAGTCGAAATGTAACGCGGCGATGCAGTCGCGCAGATAATTGTTGGAAACAAATTTCGGATGTTCGCCCGCAACGAGCAGGATGTTGCGAAAACCCCGTTCGCGCAGCACATCCGCCTCCTGTTTCACTTCGTCGAGCGAGAGCGTCACGCGCAGGATGGGGTTGTCGCGCGAAAAGCCGCAGTATTGGCAATTACTGACGCACTCGTTGGAAAGATACAGCGGCGCGAAGAGGCGAATGACCTTGCCGAAACGCTGCTGCGTCAATTGATGCGACCGCCGCGCAAGTGTTTCAAGAAATTCCGAAGCCGCCGGGGAAATCAAATGCGCGAAATCCGTCAGTGACAATTTCGATTTTGCCAGACTTTTGTGGACGGAATCGGCGTGGGCGTCGAGTGACCGCCGCAAGAAAGTTTGCACGGGCAGTGAATTGAATTCAGCGATAAAACTCACGGCTCAAACGTAACAAACCGATGGGCAAAGTCGAGTGAACGAAGTGGGGGACAACGTATCTTTTTTATAGATAGTGGCAGGCAATGGCGATTTTTGGCAGTGTCCAGGAATGTTACACCATACGTCAAAGCCGGACATACTGGTTGCCATTGCCAAAAAATACGGGGGAAAGCCGTAAAATTGCCGACAGCAACTCAAAAACGGAGCTGGCGCTTATGTTTTGCTTTGTGGCATTGGGGTTGCTACCTCTTAACAGTGCGGTTGCAGCAGGCAATAAGTGAACAAGGCTGAAATCATAAATAAACCCGCCTGCTGCGCGGTTCACGCCGCGAAAGAAAAGAAAGAGAAGTAGTATTATGAAAACAAAAACCTCCCGCAAAGCGGGTTTCACACTGGTGGAAATCATGATTGTGGTGGCCATCATCGGCCTCCTGGCCGCAATCGCGATTCCCAACTTCGTCAGGGCCAGGTCCACTGCACAAATGAATGCTTGCATCAACAATCTTCGTCAGATTGACAGTGCCAAGCAACAGTGGGCCTTGGAAAAAGGAAAAGCGAGCACGGATACACCTCTTGACGGTGAAGTTGCCGCTTACATTGGTCGTGCCGGCACTTTGCTCAGCTTGCCCAGTTGTCCGTTGAGTGGACAACCGGCGGGACAGGCAGGGTTTGACGCCAGCTACACGATCAATCAGTGCGGCACGGCACCGACGTGCAAAATCCAAGGAGTAGGAATTGGGGATCAGAATTATATTCACGTGTTGCCGAACTAAGCGTGTTGGGTTGATAGTGTAAATTCAAAAGGCCTGAAGCCATTGGTTTCAGGCCTTTTTGATTTTGGCGGCCCGGCGATTGAGATTTTGAATGATTATTTTTCTGGCCTATCGAATTAACTTTGGTATTTGGAGGATAATGATGCGCTTGTTGCGTGGTTCGCGCCATGAAGGAAAAGAAGGGGAAATAATGTTATGAAAATAAAAACCTCCCGCAGGGCAGGTTTCACACTGATAGAAGTCATGATCGTGGGGGCCGTTATCGGCCTCCTGGCTGCAATCGCGATTTCCAACTTCGTCAGGGCCCGGGCCACTTCACAAATGAACATCTGCATCAACAATCTGCGCCAGATTGACAGCGCCAAGCAACAATGGGCGTTGCAAAACAATAAGGCGGCAACCGATTTGCCGGAAGCCGCTGATATTGCGCCCTTTTTCGGCCATGGCTCGGGTGGCAGCTTGACCAGCGTCTATTGTCCGCTTGATCCGGCACAGACATTCGCCACCAGCTACACAATCAACGTGTGTAACGTGGCGCCGACGTGCAATATCCAAGGAGCAGGACATGGAGATAGTAATTATCCTCATGCATTGCGGAACTGAACTCGTTGGGTTGGCTGTGTAAATTCAGAAGCCTCGAAGTCTCCCCGGTTTCGGGCATTTTTGATTTTATGCGGCCCGACGGCTGGGGTTTTGAATGGTTATTTTTCTGGCCTGTCGAACCAATTTTGGTATTTGGAGAATACATGGATGCAATTCTGCGGACGGAAAACCTTTGTGTTGAATATCGCACGCGCGGTTTGAGGCTGGAAATCACGCCTGCCTTAAAGGAGTTGAATCTGTCCGTTCGCGCCGGCGAAGCCTTCGGTTTCCTCGGTCCCAATGGCGCCGGCAAGACCACGGCCATCAACGTGTTGCTCGGTTTCATTCCGCCGACGAGCGGCACGGCGTATCTTTTTGGCATTGATGTGCGCCAGCCCATTGCGCGCCAGCGCATTGGTTATCTGCCGGAGATGACGTATTACTATAAATTTCTCACCGCCGAGGAACTGCTGCACTTTTACGCAAAAATTTTCGGCCTACCACGATTGGAAGCGGACAAACGAATTGATGAATTGCTGAAGCTGGTCGAATTGGAACAGGCGCGCAAACATCTCATCAAAACTTATTCCAAGGGGATGCAACAACGCATCGGTCTCGCGCAGGCGCTCATCAACGATCCCGACCTGCTGATTCTGGACGAACCCACCAGCGGTCTTGATCCGCTGGGGCGCATGAAAGTGCGTGAAATCATTCAGCGGCTGAAGAACGAGGGCAAAACCGTTTTCTTTTCGTCTCACGAATTGGGTGAAGTTGAAACGGTTTGCGACCGCGTCGCCATCATCGACCAGGGCAGGTTGAAGGCCGCCGGGCGCGTCAGTGATTTGGTGGCGCAGCATGGGACAAATTTGGAAAAGGTTTTTTTGGACATCATTGGTTACCAACCCCGACAAGCTTGCCGGGATCAACCACAATCCACACCATGAACACCATTTGGGCATTGGCCGGCGTTGTCATCAAAGAGCTTTACCGCCGCAAGGATTTTTATGTGCTGTTTGTTCTCACGGCGGTGATCACCATTGCCGCGGGCATGGTTCATTTTTTCGATGACCCCAAAATAGTGAATTACTTGAAAGCCATTTGCGTATTGCTGATTTCCGTTTCGGCGCTGCTCATCGCCATCGTGACGGCGGCGCGGCAACTTCCTGCCGAACGCGAAAGCCGGACGATTTTTCCGTTGCTGGCCAAGCCGGTCACACGCGCGCAGGTGATTCTTGGAAAATTTTTTGGCTGCTGGCTGGCCTCCGGCATCGCACTGCTGGTTTTTTACTTTTTCTTCGTGGTTGTCATCGGCACACGCGAACAAAGCTGGCCGGTGCTGAATTACCTGCAATCCTTCTGGCTGCAATGGGCGTTGCTGGGCGTGGTGACGGCGATGGTTTTGCTTGGCTCCGTCATTTTTACCGCGCCGTCGTCCAATGTGACGATTTGTTTTATTGTCATCGTCGGCATTTTGTTATTGGGACAGCATTTGAACACCGTCGCGCTGCATCATTCCGAGCCGTTGCGCAGCGTTATTTACACGATTTACTTTTTGATTCCGCACTTGGAATGGTTCGACGTGCGCGACCGGCTGACTTACAACTGGCCGTTGGCGCTTTGGATGGATTGTATGCTGGCCACGCTTTACGCGGCAACGTATGCCGGACTGTTTTTGCTGCTGACCTGGCTGGGTTTCCGGCGCAAAAGTTTGTGAAAATGCAATTGAAAGCTTCGCCCTGCTGGATTTTGATTTTGTTGCTGGCGGTTTGTTTCACACTGGCGACCTCGCTCCGGTTGCGGGTGGCGAAGTGGAACAATCCCGGCCAATCCAACAACGTTTTCAAGTTGCTGTTGGGAGAAGGACGGCGGCTGTTCGCGCATGAATTTTATGTGATGGCCGACGTGTATTTTCACAATGGTTATTACCCGTCCGTCTTTGACAAACAAGAGGGGCAATCGGATGTCCTGGGCGCTGTTCGTGGACAAAGTGATGATGACGAAGATACAACGAACGTTGTTTTTTTTGGAGCGCCAAAAGATTGGATTGACACCTTTGGCTGGAAATTCCGCTTCAACCAGCACACGCATTTGTCCAACGGCAGAGAGCGGGAAATTTTGCCGTGGCTGCAACTTGCGGCGGACATGGATCCGCAAATGGTTCAGACCTACACCGTCGCCGCCTATTGGCTGCGGACCAGCCTTCACAATCCAAAGGAAGCCGAAGCTTTTTTGCGGGAGGGCTTGCGCAACAATCCGGACAATTGCGAAATCCTGTTCGAGTTGGGGCGGCTTTACAACGAAGACTACCATGATGTCAATCGTGCCCGGAACGTTTGGTTGGCGGCTCTGCGATACTGGCGGGCGCAAGGCGATGACGCCAAAAAGGGCGTGGAGAACAAGCGGCTTTACGATGCAATATTGGTAAACCTTGCCCATTTGGAGGAAAACGCCGGGAATTGGCCGCAGGCCATCGAGTATTTGGGAATGGCCAAACAAGTGTCGCCCGACCCGGACGCCATTCAAAAGCGAATTGATGAACTCAAAAAGAAAATGACCGCGAATGCTCCGGCGGCCCATTACTAAATAGCATGGATAACGCGCCGCCGCTGTCCGGACGCCGCGGCGCGGCATCCCTACTTGATCAAACGCGCGATTGCGCTTTGTTTTTTGCGGGTCGCTTTGGTTTAATGGCTGTAATGAAACTTCGTCAGGCAAAAATCGTGAGAAACACCAAAGAAACCCGCATCGCCGTCAGCATCAATCTCGACGGCAAGGGAAAATCTTCGGTTAAAACCGGCATTCCTTTTTTCGATCACATGCTCGCGCTGTTCGCCAAACATGCGGTTGTGGATTTGCGCCTGCGCTGTCGCGGCGATTTGGAAGTGGACGCCCACCACACGATCGAGGATTGCGGCATTGCGCTCGGCCAGGCCTTTGCGTCAGCGCTTGGCGACAAACGCGGCATTCGCCGCTACGGGTGGTTTGCACCACGGCCACCGGGGAAAAAAATGGTGGGCGCACCGCCAGCGGTGGCCTGCGCGGCTCGTGCCGAAGCCTATGTGCCGATGGATGAGTGTCTCGCCCGTTGCGTCATTGATTTTGGCGGACGACCTCATCTGGTCTGGCGCGGGCTGGATGCCTTTTCTCAAAGGCGTCTGGCCAAGTCTGAAAAAAATCAGGATATGTCGAGCGCGTTTCGTTTCGGCCTCGCGCGCGAGTTCTTCCAATCCTTCGCCAACGAAGCCCGCTGCAATTTGCACTTGGAATTGCTTTACGGCGACGAACCGCACCACATCGTCGAGGCGCTGTTCAAAGCGTTTGCGCGCGCCGTGGATGCGGCCTGCCGGCACGATCCGCGCATAGCCGGACAATTGCCGAGCACCAAGGGCAAATTATAAAAAAGGAAACCGCTCCATGTTTTCTCACGGGACGGTTTTGATTTTTGGTAGGGGCGCGTGGCCCGCGCGTTCGCCGGACGGTTGGGATAACCGTCCCTTGTATCTACATTTTTGTTCTTCACGGAAATTCAAAAGTGACCTGCTACTGAAAAATTCTCGACAGGAAATTCTATGAGGCGTACACAATTCGATGAAAATCATGGGAAAACAATGACGCCTAACAAATCTGCCCAACAATTTGCGGAACAAGGATTGAAGTTATGGCGCGATGGCCAGCACAGCCAAGCTCTCAATTGCTACAATCAAGCTATCGTGCTTGCACCCGAAGATGCCATCTTCCTTGTCAATCGGGCAAATTTGCAAATGGAGTTAGGAAATCTTGAGGAAGCAATGCAAGATTTTGAGAGAGCGCAAAAGGTACATCCACAATTGCCGGATTATATGTTTTCTGGATTAAATTTATGGAAATCTATGACGCCTAAAGCCCGACAGGCATGGATCGAAAAACGCAGAAATTCAAAATAAGCAGGTCAATACGCCATACTTGACCAACACACATTGGAGTCCATCGAGGACAAGGAAAACGATCGATCTGAACAATATCGAGAACGATGGTTAACCGCCAAATTATCCCTTTACGGTTCATTTTTAACCTTCTCCGGTCTCACGCTTGCTGCGTCCGCATTGTTCGCGCAGTCATCGAACAACGCCGTCAAATATATCGCTAGCGCAGTTATCTTCCTGACCATGATTTCATCTCCCTTTGTGTTCTTGCAATATCATTGGCTGGTGCGGCTCTACGATAAACTTGGATTTTCGACAGCGTGCTTTAAGAGCGAGCAAGATGTAGAGATATATTTAAAAGACCGAGAAGAAAATCTCCGCGAGTTTGTGAGGCGCAAAAGAACAAGAAAGATCATAGACAAGTTGCTCTATACCATCGCAATCGTTCAGATAATCTTGCTTGGTATCGCAAGTTTACATTTTTAATTCCCCCACAAAGGACAAACTGTGAACAGAAAACGCCCCGCGGTTTCCCACGGGGCGTTTGAGTTTTTCAGATTTTTTTCAAGAATCGGTGTTCTCCACTTCCTGGCCATTCTCGACGTTCACGATTTTGAACTGCTCGGCGTGCATTGCCGGATCGGCGCGGAACGACAGTTTGCCGAAGTAGCGTTTTTCCATCTCGATAAGGTGTTTTTCGTCCTCGGTGCGAAGGCGTTCCAGCACGGTCGGATGCACGACAATGCGCAGTTGAAAGTCCGATTCATCGCGCGTGCGCTTTTTAAGGATTTCCTGAAGCTTGCGCTGAATTTCCACGCTCATCGTCAGGACGCTTTTCACCTTGCCGCGGCCTTTGCAATACGGACAGTCGTCATAAACCGCCGCGTGCACGCTCTCGGTGTGGCGCTGGCGCGTCATTTCCATGAGGCCGAGTTGCGAAATCGGCAGGATATGCGTCTTGGCCTTGTCGCGACGCAGCCCTTCCTTCATGCGCTGATAAACCTGCTGTTGGTCGCGGCGGGATTTCATGTCAATGAAGTCGAGCACGATCAGCCCGCCCATGTTGCGGAGGCGAAGCTGGCGGCAGATTTCCTCGGCGGCCTCGAGGTTCACCTTCCGAATCGTGGCTTCCTGATCGCGATTGCCCTTGTGCCGGCCGGTGTTCACGTCAATCGCCACCAGCGCCTCGGTCTCGTCAACAACAATGTAGCCGCCGCTCTTCAAATGCGCCTGACGCGAGAACGTGTTCGCCAGTTGCTTGGAGATGTTGAATCGATCAAAAACCGGCTGCGCGTCGGCGTATAGTTTCACCTTGTTCGCCGAACGCCTGGAGATTTTTGAAATCATGTCGCGCATCCGGTCGCAAGCCTTTTGATTGTCCACAACGATGCGTTCGACGTCTTCGGTGAGAAAATCACGCACGGTGCGCTCAATCAAATCCGGCTCCTGAAAGATGCATGTTGCCATCGGCTGTGATTTCATGCGTTCCTGCACGCCGCGCCATTCTTCGAGCAGCAACGCGAGGTCGCGCACGAAGTAGCGCTTTTGCTGGCCTTCGCCGGCAGTGCGCATGATGACGCCCATGCCGTCCGGGATGGACAATTCGCGCAGGATTTTTTTGAGCCGTTTGCGTTCCTCCTGATTTTCGATTTTTCGTGAGATGCCGGATTGATCCGAATTCGGCAATAGCACAAGGTAACGTCCCGGCAAAACGAGGTTCGTTGTGATGCGCGGGCCTTTCGTGCCAATCGGGCCTTTGGTGACTTGCACAAAGATTTCACTGCCGGGCGGATACAAACGCGGGATGTCCCTTTGCGTGATTTTGGGCCTGTCGCGTTTGCGACCTTCGCGTTCGACAATTTCCACGCCGCTGTCGAATTGGTTGGGCACAATGTCCCAGTAATGCAGAAACGCATTTTTCTCGAAGCCGATGTCCACGAACGCGGCCTTGAGGCCATCTTCAAGATTGCGAACTCTTCCTTTGAAAATGCTGCCGACGAGGCGTTCCTCGGTCGTGCGCTCGATGTTGAATTCCTCGAGCTTGCCGTCTTCGATCACGGCCACACGCGTTTCGAGCGTCTCGGCGTTGATGACAACTTCCTTGTGAATCTTTTGCTCCGGACGGATGAGCTGCTGGACTTTTTTTACAAGATTCGTCGCGGCCAATTTGATGGTGTCCATGACCCCTTTGGGCTGTTCCGGCAATGCCACCGGTTCGAAAGGTTTTTCCTCCTCAATGTGCGCGGGGGTATCGGGATGCGGCTCGCGAAAATCCTTTTTGCCTGCGTCCTCCTTCTGTTCGACATTTTCCGGCACTCCGGACGGGGGCAAACCCGCAGCCAGATTTTCGGCGCGTTCAATTTCGTGCGCGTGGCGTTTTTCAAACACGTGCTCCACGCCACCCTGTTCGCTCACCACATCGGCACGCGCCTGAATGGCTTCACGGTCGGACTTTTGTGTTACTTGGCCGAGACCACCTTTGGGGCGGAAATGCATTCCACGCCGGCGCCGCGAAAAATTTTTATTACTCATATTCAGTATCCCCTTCGATGAATGTAAACGTTTTGCATCAGGCCCACGGCGATCAACGAGCAGAGCACTGAAGATCCGCCGTAACTTAACAGCGGCAGTGGCACGCCCGTCACGGGCATGATGCGAATGTTCATGCCGATATTGATGAACACGTGGCTGAAGAAGAGCGTCACGATACCCATCACCACGAGTTTGCCCAGGCGATCACGCGCCTGGCCGGCGATTCTCAATCCGGTGAAAAGAACCACCGCATACAGCGTGAGTACAATCACGCTGCCGACAAATCCTTCCTCCTCGGCAATCACGGAGAAAATAAAATCGTTGTGCGCCACGGCCCGCGGCAAATAACCCAGGGCATTCTGCATGCCCTGCCGCCAGCCTTTGCCTGTCAGCCCGCCTGAGCCAACGGAGATCAACGCCTGCCGAACGTTGTATTCGTCATCCAGTTGCTGTTGGCGGAGGCGTTGCAACTCCACCGGTGTGGCGTTCGGCGGAGCGAAATCCGTGTAATCCCGTCCAAAATAAACCAGCAACCGGCCGCGCTGATAGGGTTCCATTGTAATCTGCCACCAGCCTGGCGGCACGAACAGCACATCCACCAAAAACAGTGCGGCAAGCAACCCCATCCCGCCGATAAGGCGCAGCAGATATTTTTTGGGCGTGCCGGCGACAAACATCAACACCAGGCCGGTTGGCAGTAATACGAGCGCCGAACCCAAATCCGGTTCCTTCAAAGTCAGCACAAACGGCAACAACAAAAGCCCGATGCTTTTCCAGAAGTTCAGCGGTTGCCTCAATTCATCCGCCGGGCGGCTGAGAAAATGTGCCGCCGCCAGAATGAACGCGAGTTTTGCAAATTCCGACGGTTGGAATTGAAATGGCCCGAGGTTGATCCATCGCTGCGCCCCGAAACGCATTGAGCCAATGTGCGGCACCAGCACGGCGATCAAAAAGAAAATGGCCGCCCAATAAGCCACGAACGACCACCGCGCCAGCGTGTGGTATTCCACCAGGCAAATCGCGGCACCCGCGCCAATGCCGAGCGCATACCAGATGATTTGCCGCACCCAGCTTTGGTCATACCATGGCAGGGCCGCCGCCGATGCGTTGGCCATCGTGGCGCTATAAACAAACATCGTGCCGATAAACATCAGTCCGGCCAGTGCCACCAGTTGCGGCCGGTCAAGTTTTCCGTGACGTTCGTTGATGGATGGGTCGACCATTTTAGTCTGCCTGTTTGCCGCGTTGCAGCACGGCGAAAGCAGGCGTTTTTTCACTTTTCAAAATTGCTTCGTAAACGTCGTGCGCAATTGGCGTGCACATGGCGCTGGAACCGCCGTGTTCGACCATGACCACGACGGCGTAGCGCGGGTTTTCATACGGCGCGAACGATGCAAACCAGACTGTGTGGTCCACCACACGGTTTTGTTCGTCCATGATCTGCGCGGTGCCGGTCTTGCCGCAAATGCGCAAACCGGGCACCACGGCTGCGCGCCCGGTGCCCTCCGGGTCCTCCGTTTCCGCAAGCATCGCGTCGTGAAGAATTTTTAAATTGCGCACATGCACGCCCAATTCGCCGCGCACAATACCCGAAGGGAAAACCTCCGGCGCTTCGCCGGACACGGGATCCTGCGGTTCGATGCGCTCAACGAGCCGCGGCCGGAGCACTTTGCCGCCGTTGGCTATGGCAGAAACCGCGACGGCCATTTGCATCGGCGTAACGGCAATGTCGCCCTGCCCGATGCAAAGGTTGGCTGTATCGCCGTCACGCCAGTCGGAATGCACACGGGCAAGCGTCGGGAAGATGCCTTTTGTTTCCTGCCGTGTTGGCAAACCCGTGAGTTCGCCCAAATAAAATTTTTCCCCCATCCGGATGATGTTTTCAACACCCGCTCGCAGGCCTTCGGTGATGAAATAGGTGTTGCAGGAACGGATGATGGCACGGCGAAAATCGTATTCACCCGGGGGGGCGAGGTCCCGGATTTGTCGCCGCCCGACTAGGGTGTACCCGTGGTTCGGATTTTCGGGCGACGGCGGATTATAGATTGTTGCGTTGGGATCGAGTCCGTTTTCCAGACACGCCAGTGCGATGACCATTTTGAAAATGGATCCGGGCGCATAATTTTCCTGCGTTGCCCGATTGATTTGCGGGCGCAATTTCAGATCGTCCAAATGCGCCAGCTCATTTGGAGGGAAACCTTCGGCAAAATAGTTCGGGTTGATCATCGGCGACGAAACCATGGCCAGCACATCACCAGTGTGCACGTCCATGACCACCACCGCGGCTCGTGCGTCCGTGCCAACGTGACGTGCAAGCGAGCGTTCAGCCGTTTCTTCAATGTCGACGTCCAACGTGAGCACGACATTGTGTCCCGGTTCCGGCGCACTCCACACATTTTCCGTCTGGCGATAACCGAGATTGTTCACAAGCACCGCCTCCGCGCCTGCCCGCCCGCGCAACTCCGCATCGAAGCCGGCTTCGACGCCGACGGCGCCGCGATAATCCGGCAAACGGTAGGAAAAAAATGCATCCTCGCCTTGGGCCGAACTGTCGTCGCGCTGGAGATAGCCCAACACATGACCGGCGGTTGTGCCGAACGGGTAAGTGCGCACGGGCTGCATCTCCAAATCCACGCCGAGTCCGCCGGAGTATTTCTCCTCAAACCTCGCGATTTGCGCCGTGTCGAGATTTCTGAGCACAGGATAGGGCAAGGCCCGCTGAACTTCATAATGACGGCTGAATTTCGCCTGATCGAGGGTCAGCGATTGGCCGAGCCGTTCTCCGACTTGCATGACGATGCCGCTGGCCACGCCGAAACGGGCCTGCTCGCGGAGTTGTGCGCGCTCAGTCTTTGTGAGTGCGAATTGTTTTCGCTCGGCCTTCGTCAATGGGCGTCCAAGTTTTTTCTTCTGCGTGGCGATGAGTTGCGCGTGTTCGGCCAGCGCATTCATAAGCGCCTGATTGTCGGCCGCCTCGAATTGTTTCCGCAAATCATCAAGATAGAAGCTGAGGTTGTAACGCGGACGATTTTCAGCCAGCACGCGGCCATTACGGTCGAGAATTTTCCCGCGCATGGCTGGAACGCGCACCGTGCGGTAGGACTGTGTTTGCAAATGGCTTTCATATTCGCGCGCGGAAACAATCTGCACCCACCACAGGCCCGTGAGCAGAATACAGAGCCCCACTGCAAGCACCACCGCCACAAGGCGGAGCTGCTGGTCATTCTTTTTTAATTCATCAAAAATGAGCATCGTTTTAATTGTGACCGCGACGGATTTCACGGTCGGGGCGAAAACTCGTTTCCACTCTCGGCTGATAACCCAGCGCGCGCTGGCACCAGCCGAAAAACTCGAATACAATGGGTGTGGCGACCGCGCCGCCCGCCGTCATCACAAGCCATTGCCAAATCGAACCCCAGCCGAACAACGGCTCCTGGCCGCCGGTGAGCAGCAGCAAAATGGTCAACGCGGGCGTGACGGCGCTGGCGATGGCGCCGAGGACGAATTGTGCGAACGGCAATTCGCGCAAAATCAATTCGCGCTGCAAATAAATCACAAACCCAACGGCGAAGAGCGGCATGACGCTGGCGCCGAGGGGATTCGCCGACAGCGCGTCAAACCACAGCCCGCCGGACACAGCGAGCAGTGAAACGGTCACAATATCCGTGTTCAATGCCGAATAAACCATCAGCGCTGGCAGCAAATCCACCTGTGCGCCGAGCCAATGGCGCAGCACGGAAAAGGCCGCTTCGCCGAATACTGCGAGAAAAGCGGCAGCCAAAATCAAAGTTGTGTTCAACGCGTTCATGGGAACAACACCCAGACTTGCTCGAGCCCACCCAGTTTCGCCGACAGTTTTACACGCGCCTCGGTGTAAAGGCCGAATTCAACAGGACGCGAATCCACAATCTGGCCAATGGGAATTCCCGGCGGATAAATTCCACCCTGGCCGCTGGTCACCACGTTTTCACCGGGTTTCAAGTTTGCACCGCCGGCAAGATAGGTCAGTTCGACCAATGCATTGTCCAGCGGCCCGCTGGCGCTGACAATGCCCATGTCGTGCGCCTGGTTTTCAACGCGCGCCGAAACACGGCAGTTCGGATCACCGAGCAAAACGACTTGGGAACGCGTGACACCGACGGACGAAACGCGCCCGACCAGGCCGTCAGGCGTCAGCACGGGCAAATTCTCACGGAGTCCGTCGCGGCTGCCGAGGTCAATCTGGACGGTGCGCCACCAATTCGCGGGGTCTCGCAGGACGACGTTGGCAAGCTTGAGTTTCCACGGCATTTGCCGCTGCCGGTTGAGGAGCGCGCGCAACTGGTTGTTTTCACGCGCGATGGCGGCGGCTTGCAACTCTTGAACGCGAAGCTGCTGGTTTTCGCGGTGAAGGTTTTCGAGTTCCTTTAGTAATTCGCGCCGGGGCAGAACGGCAGTGGCGGCGTCGCCGGGCAGTTGTTGCGTGGCGTTGAGCAGACCGAACAGCGGCAAAAACAAACCGCCGACAGCAAGTTTGAAGCGGGAAACCTCGCGCTGTGGCAGGCTGAAAATCAGCAATGCCACCAACGTCACCGCGCCAAGCGCGAGATAATGTTTCTTTCTAAACATCCTGCAACTGCGGCTTTTTCAGCCGTGTGCAGGTGAACGCGGCGAACCTTCGCCACGCTAGGCGGGAAATCAATACTTGGCGTTTGTCGCGACGCGTTTGAGGAATTCGATTTCCTGCAAAACGCGTCCAGTGCCTTCGGCAACAGCGCTCATGGGATCATCCGCCAAGTGAACCGGCAAGCCGGTTTCCTCGGCGACAAGCCGGTCAATGCCGCGCAACAGCGAGCTGCCGCCAGCCATGACCAGGCCGCGATCCACAAGATCGGCGGCGAGTTCAGGCGGACAGCGTTCCAGCGTTAGGCGGATGGACTCCAAGATGCTCGAAAGCGGTTCCTGCAACGTTTCGCGAATTTCCTCGGAACGAATGGTCAAGGTTTTTGGCAGGCCGGAACCCAGGTCGCGGCCTTTGACATCCATGGTTAATTCCTGTTCCAACGGAAATGCCGAACCGATGCGTATTTTGATTTCTTCCGCGGTGCGTTCACCTATCATCATGTTGTAGGTGCGTTTCATGTGCGCAATAATCGCTTCGTCAAATTCGTCTCCGCCCACCCTCAGGCTGCGGCTGAAGACGATGCCGGCGAGGGAGATGATTGCGATTTCGCAAGTCCCGCCGCCGATGTCCACGATCATGTTGCCCGCCGGTTCATGCACCGGCAAACCGACGCCGATGGCACAGGCCATCGGTTGCTCGATAAGATACACTTCGCGCGCGCCGGCATGAGTGGCAGAATCTTTGACGGCCCGTTTTTCCACTTCTGTGATGCCCGAAGGCACTGCGACCACGACTCGTGGCGCAATCAATTTACGGTGATGAACCTTCTGGATGAAGTGGCGGAGCATGGCCTCGGTGATTTCGAAGTCGGCGATGACGCCGTCTTTCATCGGGCGGATGGCCACGATGTTGCCGGGCGTGCGGCCCAGCATTCTTTTGGCTTCTTCACCGACGGCCAGCACATTGGTCGTGCCCGCCTGAATAGCCACCACAGAAGGTTCGCGCAGGACGATTCCTCGATCCCGCACATAGACAAGGGAATTAGCTGTCCCCAAGTCTATTCCAATGTCATTGGAAAACAGGCTTTTAAGTTGCGCTAACATGAATATGCCCTAACGCGGGCGTATTTAATCCTTTGCGCCCGAAAAGGTCAAGCAGCGATTAATTGGTGCCAGAGGAGGGATTTGAACCCACGAACCAGCCTGCCATCTTCCTCGCGTGAGCGTTGACACAACTTCCATGCTTCTGCGAGAATCACTGTTACGATATGCGGATGCCGAATGGCCATTCGTACCGCCCTTCCCTCGGGTCAGCCTTGCTGGCCATCCTCCTGCTTTGCGCCGGCTGCCAGACGGCCACCAAAAGACTCTTCACCGCCTCCGGCCCCGGCTGGCGCGTTCAGGAAGGCCAGGCCCTCTGGCGTCCCGGCCGTGATCTGCCGGAAATCGGCGGCGACCTCGTGCTGGCCGTGCACGAGGACGGCCGTTGCCTCGTCCAGTTTGACAAAACACCGCTGTCGCTGGTTTCGGTCCAGACCACCCCCACCGAATGGCTGATCCGGTTCTCGGCGCGGCGGATGGGTTTCAGCGGGCGCGGGCCGGGGCCCACCCGCTTTGCCTGGCTGTATCTGCAAACGGCCCTAGCCGGGGAACCGCTCCCGCCGCCCCTGCGTTTTGAGTGCCAGCCGGACGGAAACTGGCGGCTGGCAAATCCGCGCACGGGTGAAACTTTGGAAGGCAAATTTTTCCCATGAACCGCCATTGGTTTCATTGGTGGTGGCTTTTGCTGCTCATTCCGGTTGTCGCTGGAATAGCGCGACTGCATTTCGACGCCGAAGTGCTCGATTTACTGCCCGGGACGGTTCCCGCTGTTAACGGCCTCAAAATTTATCAGCAGCATTTCATCAACGCCCGCGAACTTATCGTCACTGTCAAAGCGCCCGATGCGGAACTTGCCACCTCCACCGCGCAATCCATCTCCGGGCGATTAGGCGGCGAAACCGATCTTGTTGCCGACGTGACTTGGCAGCCGCCGTGGCTGGAACATCCCGAACAAGCCGCCGAACTCATTGCCTACCTGTGGCTGAACCAGCCGCCGGAAATCTTTAACCGGCTTGCCAACCGTCTGGCGGAAACCAACCTCGCCGGCGTTCTCGCTGAAACGCGCGACCAGCTCGCCACCACACTGTCGCCGGTAGAAATCGCGCGACTCGGTTATGATCCTTTTGGCCTGACGCGATTGCCGGAAAGTCTCACCAGCGTCGCGCCCGGTTTTGGCCAGGGACGGGACTTGTTCACTTCGGCCGACGGCCGTTTTCGCATCATCTTTGTCAAAGCGCGCGGTGAATTGGCCGGCTACCGCGCATGCACCGACTGGCTCAATGCCGCGAAACAATCCGTGAACACCGCGCTGCCGACAACGAACGGCATTGACATTGGCTACACCGGTCGTCCGGCTTTCGTCGCGGAAATTTCCAACAGCATGAAACACGACATCACGCTGTCCGTCGGCGGCACGTCAATCATCATCGCCGTTTTGTTCTGGCTCGCGCACCGGCGCTGGAAACCGATGCTCTGGCTGCTGACATTGCTGGCGTTGATTCTGGTGTGCACGCTGGCTCTGGGTGGTTTGATTTTCGGCACGATCAATGTCCTCAGCATGGGTTTTGCGGCGATCCTGCTCGGCCTCGCGGTGGACTACGCGGTCGTGCATTATCAGGAAGCGCTGGCGCATCCGGATTTGTTCGTGCCGGAAATCCGCCGGGCCATCGCGCCGAGCATTTTTTGGGCGGCGGTCACGACCATTTCGGCGTTCCTCGTTCTGAATTTTGGCGGATTGCCCGGCCTTGCCCAACTCGGCTCGCTCGTCGGCCTCGGTGTGGCACTCTCGGCGCTCGTGATGATTTTCGCCTATTTGCCGCCACTGTTTCCCGACCGCATGAAACCGCAGCCCAACCGCATGGTTGCGGAACCCAATGTCAAAAATCCAGAACCGCTCAATCCGCTTCGTGCCAAAACCGTTCTGGCCTTCACTGCGGCGTTGATTTTGTTTTGCGCCGTCATCTTGTTTTCCGGGCTGCCGAAAATGGACGCAACGGCGAATGCGCTGCAACCGCGCCACAGCGAGGCCTTCGCCGCGCTTGACGCCATCAAGGAGAACCTCGGCCAAAAACGCGAACCACTCTGGCTGGTTATCACCGGAAAAAACGAAAATGAGGTCGCGCGAAAACTCGACGCCATTGAACCGATCCTTGAAAACGCCGTTTCCAACCGGACACTCACTGGGTTTACGTCGCCGGATTTGTTCTGGCCGCGCCCGGAATTTCAATCGGCCAACCGCGCGGCAGCGCAACGGCTGGTTGAAGAACGCAACGCCATTCATGCTGCCGCGCTGACCAATGGATTTTCCGAAAAAGCGCTCGGGCTGACCGATGGTATTTTGGACACATGGCAGCACGCAACGGCGGCGACGAACATTTTCTGGCCGACAAACCCCCTCTGCACATGGATTTTTGAAAAGCTCGCCGCGCGAGAGACGACCCAGGCTTCGCCGAGGCGAGACCGGTTTCTGGCCGCCGCATTTCTCTATCCCGCAACAGACACTGTCTCACTCGCGTCGCTCGAATCGCAATTGCCACACGACGGCGTCTGGTTGTCGAGTTGGGAATTTTTGGGCGGCATGGTCCTGGCCGCCGTCAAAAAAAATATGTGGAAGCTCCTGCTGCCCATGATTGGCCTGATTCTGCTTTCATTGTGGCTGGCGTTCCGGCGGATTGCGGAAGTTTTTTTCAGCCTCGGCATTTTGCTGCTGAGCGGATTTTGTCTGCTGGCAGTCATGAAACTGGCGGGTTGGCCGTGGAATTTGTTGAACCTCATGGCGTTGCCGCTGATTCTCGGCACGGGCGTGGATTACAGCATTTTCATGCAACTGGCGCTGCGACGGCACGGCGGTGATCTGCAAGTCGCCCATCGCTCGGTCGGTCGTGCCCTGTTGCTCTGTGGTGCCACGGCGGTGGCCGGCTTCGGCTCGCTTGGCTTTTCCAGCAACGCCGGTATGGCCAGTCTCGGCCGGATTTGTGCCATCGGCATCGCCGGTAACATGTTGATCTCGGTTTTCCTGCTGCCGGTTTGGTGGAAAATTTTCTATCCGCAGTCCATCCGCCTTCGCCAGGCTTCGGCGCGACGAAAAGTCCAAAGTCCAAAGCCAGAATCGAAGAACGAACAAATCTCTTCCCCATCTGCACTTTACCGCGTGCGTTTCTGGCAAATCGGCCTGGCATTGGTGCGTTGGATGCCATTGCCGGTTTGCGTCGCAATCGCAAAATTCTCCGCAGCCATTTACTGGCGGCTGGCGGCGCAGCGCCGCGAGGTCGTGATTCAAAATCTGCTGCCGGTTCTCAACAACGACCGGGCCGCAGCCACGCGTGCTGCGCGGGAATTGTTCACCGAATTCATGCTGAAGGTCGCCGATTTGTTGCGTTACGAAAGCGGCGTGGCGGCGGGCCATTGGACCGGAGGCTGGAGCGGGTGGGAGCATTTTACTGTCGCGCAGGCGCGCGGCAAGGGCGTGTTGCTCGTGATACCGCACCTCGGCAACTGGGAATTGGGCGGTGCGTTTCTTGTCCAGCACGGCTACAAACTGCTCGTGCTCACGCAACCTGAACCGGACCAAAAATTGACCGACCTGCGCCAGTCTTCGCGCGCGCGCTGGGGCGTCGAAACACTGGTCGTGGGCGAGGACGCCTTTGCCTTCATCGAAATCATCAAACGCCTGCAGGAAGGCGCGACCGTGGCGTTGCTGGTGGATCGACCGCCGGCGCCAACTGCCGTCACGGTGGATTTGTTTGGCCGGCCCTTCCCCGCCTCCATCGCCGCCGCCGAACTCGCGAGGGCATCGGGATGCGCGATTGTTCCCGGCTACATTGTTCGTCAGCCCGACGGCTACCTCGCGTGCATTTTGCCGGAGATTTCCTATAACCGCGCGGCCATCGGTCATCGCGCCGCGCGCATCCAGTTGACCCAGGAAATCCTGCGTGCATTTGAACCGGCCATCCGGCAGCATCTCACGCAATGGTATCACTTCGTGCCCATCTGGCCTGAAAAACCAAAATCATGAGGAGCTTCGACGATTTTCAAAGCGGCAGAGGGCTGCCGCAGTCCAAAACCTGGCGGCTGTTCGGGAGGATTTTTTTTGCGTTCGCGTTTTTGTTTGCCGCGCAAAATTCGTTTACAGCCGACGTCCCGCAGAGCGGGACCGTGCTCGACGCCTGGTTCGCCGCGCAAAAAAATCTCCAGACATGGTCGGCGGATTTTGTCCAGACGCGCGTGCTCCAAACGCTCACGCAGCCGCTGGTTGCCACCGGCCACGTCTGGTTTGCCATGCCCGCCTGCGTGGCCGAAGCCGACTCCGACACAACAAAGCAAACCCCAGCCAAGTCAGGAGCCAAGGCGCAGAACCCAAACACTCCGGCGCGGCGAAGGCCCGACCAATTTCGCTGGGAACTCGGCCAGCCGGCACGGAGCATCGCGGTGCGTCACGGCGACGAAATGCTTGTAATTTACCCGCTGTTGAAACGCGCCGAGCGTTACCCGATGGGCACAAACGCCCCGCGTGAATTGCGCGACGCAATGTCGCTGTTGCAAGCCGGCTTTCCGCATAGCCGGAAGGAATTTGAATCGCAATTTCAACTCCTGTCGCTCGTGGAAACCAACGGTCTCTGGCAATTCGCGCTTCAATCCAAAAGCCGGTTTGCGCGACAAATGATGACGGAATTGCGCATCACCCTGGCGACTAATGATTTTTCACTCGCCAGCACGGAACTGGTTTTTGTGGACGGCTCGCGGATGCGAAACGATTTCACCAACGCCGTCTTGAATCCGCCGCTGGACGAAAAATTGTTTGAGTGGAGTCCGTCCGCCGATTTCAAAGTCACTGAACCATTCAAGCAATAATGAACGACCTTGCAACAGCCTTGAATTTTCTGCCGCACGGCGCGGAATTCCGCTTCATTGACCGGCTGACGAGTTTGAATCCTGGGCAAAGTGGCGCTGGCGAATACCATGTTCGCGGCGACGAACCGTTTCTGCGCGGCCATTTTCCCGGTGAACCGATTTTCCCCGGCGTGCTGTTGGTGGAAGCGGCGGCGCAACTGGCGGGTGTGGTGGCGCAAAGTGATCCCAAAATCCCACCACTGGCCGGACTCAAGCTCACCGCGCTGCGCAACGTGAAAATTCTCAGCACGGCGAAACCCGGAGAAACGATCTTGCTTGAAGCAAAAATCACCGGTCGGCTCGGCAATTTGATTCAGGCGCAGGCAACGGCGCGCGTCAGCGGCCGGGTTGTGCTGACGGCGGAATTGACGCTAAGCGGAAGCTGACAAAAATGGTGGGGCTGCGTTGCCGCGCAGCCCAAATATGGAGACCTTCAAATATGAGTTTTGTCCTCGTAACGTTGGCGCCATTCGGCGCGGGAGATTTTTCCGCGTGGGTTGGCAGATAGTGACTTGACGAACCGCCATTCGCGCGGCACCTGCCAGGCCGGCAGGGTCTGAAGCAGAAATTGTCTCAGTTCCATTTCGGGGACGTCCGATGCGACGACGGCGACAATGACCTCTGTCCGATCGGCGTCGCGGCTGGGCGCGCCGAAGACGAGGCATTCGCGCACCTGCGGATGTGCGAGCAACGCGCGCTCGACAATTTCCGGCGACAGTTTGCGGCCCGCCACATTGATCTGATCGCTCAACCGTCCGCGCAATAAAACCAGGCCATCTTTCAATTCCGCCAGGTCACTTGTTTGAAAAATGCCGCCGCCGAGCGATTTTAGTTTTTCCGGCCAATAGGTTTCGCCGACGGCACGACTACGCACCACCAGGCAACCGTCATCGTTGAGCGACAATTTCACGTTCCGCATCGGTGAACCGGCCAATGCGGCGTCAGTGCGTGCTGTGTCGCTCGTGTCGTAGGCGATGCCGCCGCATTCGGATGAACCAAGAAAATTGTGGATTTTCACGTTGTGCGTTTGGAACACGGCCTGTTCCAAACCCAGCGGCAGCGGCGCCCCGGCGGAAATCGCGAGGCGCACGTTTGGCGGAATCGCATTGGCTTCGTGCCACGCGCGCCACATTGCCGGCACCGCCGCCAGCGTGATGGCCGCCTCGTTTTCCATCGCGCGGCGGACGATTTCCGGCAGCGGTGACGGCGCGAGTATCAACGGAATGCCATGGAGCAGCAACGGCAGCACCAGGTTGGAAAAACCGTAGGAATGCGCCATCGAAATGACGCCGAGGTTCGGCCAGTCCGGGCGCAAATTCATCGTCGCAACGATGTTTTCCGCGTCGGCGGCAAGCTGCCCGGCCGTGAACGCAATCACACGCGCCGCACCAGTCGTGGCGGAAGTGCATTTAAGATGGATTATGGGTGGGGCGAGGCTACTGACGAGCCAGCTCGCGAGGACGCTCGCCCCACCTTGTCCAGGTTCGAGCGGGCAAACAATTTTGTTTTCACGCCACGCCGCGAGCATATCAAGAATGAATTCCGGCGAGTGGCCTTGTGGAAAGGCCGTGCCGGTCGGGCCAATGGTTCGCGTTTCACCAGCCACCAGCAGTTCGCCGAATGTCCAGCGGCGGCCGGATGCGGCGTCGCGTAACGCGGGTTGATCACACCGTTCCGCCGCAATTTTGCGCCAGCGTTCGTAAAGCATTGTCAGCTTGTTAACGCAGCCTTAACCTCTTTCCAAGCGCGATTATTATGGAAGTTGCAGAAGAAAAACTTCAACACGCCGCGTCGCAGCAAGGCGGGGACGGGCGCGCTCCACGCCGGTTTGATTTTCAAAGCGATACTTTTGCCTTCGCCAACGAATTGATCTGGGAATATCAATTCGACACGGCCACGGGCAAAACTACATTCCGCCGGCGTGAACCCAAACCCCACTATGCGCATCACTGCTTCGTGCTGACACGGGCGGCGCGACAGTTTTTGTATCACGCGCGCTTTGATGCAACCCGGCCGGTCGTGGATGACGAGACCTACCGCCGCCTGATCCGTAAA
>Ga0208692_1000420_pt1 | contig 32399 bp, 29 predicted proteins | sample June2015DPH_20_1_3_FD_184721 | JGI IMG/M metagenome (GOLD analysis project Ga0208692, IMG submission 184721) | Peatland microbial communities from SPRUCE experiment site at the Marcell Experimental Forest, Minnesota, USA - June2015DPH_20_100... | ecosystem: Environmental > Terrestrial > Soil >... | reverse complement strand
AACGTTGGTCGCCTTTTGCAGTTGGCTCTCACCGGCGAAAGCCGTCGCACAGAACGTCAGCGACAGAAGAATCCAAGTAAGTCTTTTCATTTAAAGCTCCTTTTTTGCCATCACACCTACTGACCGGAGCGTCCGGTGTTCCCATTCAGAACTGTTGGACTACTGGCCGGCATTGCTATTTTTCGAGGGCTTTCTCCACCTGGCCGATTATCCCTTGAACCTTCCCGGCCGCCTTTTCAACTGTGCCCTCGGCTTCCAAACCGGGATTATTCGTCAGTTGTCCCGCTTTCTCCTTGACCTTGCCCTTCATTTCGTGAAACTTGCCCTCGGCCTTATCTTTGGTGCTTGGCTCCATCACGGTTTTTCCTTTGGCGGGATTCTGGGCCGCAGCCCCACTGCGATCCACCCGAGAAAGTCCATAGGCCTCCTTGCTTGAGCAGACGATGCGACACCTGCCGCCTGTCTCCTGCCGACTATGCCTTCTCTCGGCTCCTCTCGGCTAGACACTCTCGCGAGTCTCCAGCCCATTATATTTATAGCCCGGGGTGATTCGCGTGTCTGTTCAGCATGGCTCACGTGTTTGGTCTGAATTGCTCACTCCAGTTTGCGAGTGGAAATGGCGCGGTGGGACCGGCGGGAATTACAAAGGATTTACCATCAAAGCTATTCGTGTAGCACCACGCTGAGGAGACCGCTATGGACCGTTAACGCGCCGTTGCCATTGTAATCGACAAAGCCCAGCTTCCTGAACTTGTTCATGAAATGACTGACCCGCGACCGGGTGGTGCCCACCATTTGGGCCAAGTGTTCCTGATTGAAGCCGCGATGTACAGTTTCGGATCTGCTTTCCTTGCCAAAATGCGCCAGCAGTAAGAGAATCCGGGCCAGGCGTTTCTCGCTGAAATTGAAGAGTCGATCCACGAAATCTTCTTCGATTCGACCCATACGAGAAAGCAGGTATGAGATAAAAAGCTTTGCAAAGGTAGGCTCTTGATGGATTAGGCGAACAAGAGGCCCCTTATTCACGCGGGAGATAGTGGATGGTTGAATCGCCGTTGCGGTCGACATCCGCAGTGATTGTTTTGCCAGACAACCCTCTCCAAACACGTCGCCTGGCCCCAAAATGGCGATGACTGCTTGTTTGCCGCGCGGCGACGCAACCACCAGCTTCACGCTGCCATTCTGGATGTGGAACATCGCATCAGCCTCGTCCCCTTGCGAATATATGACCTGTCGGTTTTGGTACTCCCGAGTCGTCTTTTGAGTGCCGATCCTTCTGACGAAGTTCCGGGAATTGAAAGTGAGCGTATGTCTGCTCAAGCTAGATGCCTCCAGAGGCCCGATCTCGCAACCGGGCCGCGTCACCCTCGTCAGCGCGTCGCGCACGGGGCGCGAGTCGCCTTACGCGGGCTCTGAGCTTTGGATCAAGAATGGTACATGGGCCTCACAGTAGACACAGACGGCGGTCCGCTCCACCGTCTTATTCTCAGGCGTACCTGTCACCTGGAATAAGCGCAGGCAGCCCGTGCAGGTCAAAACGAAATAACCGTCGCCGCCCGGGCGTGTCCGAGCGGGGGTACTGATAACTTGCGGGAGGTCAGCGCAATCGGGCGTTTTTCGTGCCAGATCGTGGACGGCCTGCAAGAGTTCGGGGACTTGTTGCACATTCTTTCTGAACCAGCGGTCAGGCCTGATTTCCTCAGGAAGTTCGCGTTGGATTGATCCCGAGAGGACAATTACCGGTATGGAAGGGAAGCGCCGGCGCACCACCGATATGAACTCGAATCCTGACATGCGGGGCATCTGAAGGTCGGAGATAATGACCTTGGGAAGCTTTTCCCGGAGTTTCACCAGACCGTCGATTCCGTCCTCAGCTCGTTGTGCTTTGAAACCCGCTTCTTCCAATTGACTTGATAGAAAGTTCTGAATGGTAGGATCGTCGTCCACCAGCAAAACACTATTTGCGGAAACGCCGCGCATAACATTCTCCTCGATAGACACTGCGCAGCCATCCTGTACCCCCAAACAGTTTATAAATCGTGGGTGACTCCCGTGTCTGTTCCGGAAGGCACACACGTCTGGTCAATTTTGCTCACCTTAGTTCATGCGGGGGAACTACCGTCTGGGGTTGGTGGGAATTAATGAGGATGTTCCATGAAGACTCGTTGGCGGCGGTCCATTTACACCCGCCGCATCGGTTACGAGGAAGTCAATCCCGCAGGGCGGGACCGAGCGGCTTGCGCAAGACCTGGCCTTCCGGCTAATTGGTTCCGAATCGGCCTTTCAGGACTCACCGAAGCGCGGGGACAAGCCAAGGAGAAAAAATGTGCTCGAACGGCTCAGTTGGAAGCAATCGGGTGTATATTCTTGACTGCCAGAATGCCCGGGCGGAATTTCGGGCTTATTCTACTTGGCTGGCTCAACATGGTGTTCGTCTCCGACATCCACGTACTCTCGGCCGCATTTTTCATGGGATTGGCGTCGGCCGCGCCCATGGGCCCGGTCAACATGCTGGCCATCCGCCGCGGCATGATCGGCGGTTGGCGCCGCACCCTCGCCTGCGCAATCGGCTCGGTCGCCGGCGACCTGATCCTCTTCTCCCTGGTCCTCCTCGGCGGTCACTATCTCCTCTCCGACCTGTCCAACCCGACTCTCCGGACCGTCCTCGCAGCCATCGGCGTAATCGTCCTGTTGCCGCTGGGGCTCTACTTCCTTGTCCGCGCCGTCAAGGAACCCCTGCGAGCCTACACCAGAGCTCGCAAACGCTGGGACAAAGGCGCCGTCCCCGAGCATCTGGCCAGCGATGTCGCCTCTGGCGCCGCCCTGACCATCTTCAACCCCGCAACCATGGTTTACTGGGTCGGCGTCACCGCCAACTGGCTCCCCTTCGCCCATTCCATCTTGGGCTCCAACGCCCCCGGGTGGGGAATCCTGATGGTCGCCGCCGGGCTGATGACCTGGTTCACCACCCTGATCTTCGTCGTTCGCTTCATGCCCCACCGCATCGGCCCGACCTTCTTCCGCCTCGTCAACGCCGCCTTCGGCGTCATTCTCCTCGCCTTCGCCACGTTCTGTGCAATAGTCCTGTCCCGCCATTTCCTGCACTGAAACGCAGGGTTCCCAACACTTGTGGTTCCCGGAATCAACCTTTGCTCGCCGTACGGCTACATTGTTGCCAGATCCTTACGGCCAATAAGCCGGCCGCCCATAGTGGTCATAGAGCCTTTTCTCAAACTCGCGGGTGATGGGCATGGACTCGATGTACTCCGGGCCGTTCTTGATGGTTTCCCGGGTGAGGCCGACGTAGACTTTGGAGTCCGGCCAACTCACATTGTCGATCCACTGAGGCGACACCAGCACCTTTTTGCCAGGCCACCAATTCCGCGTATCCACCTCGAGGTATCGAATCGCCCAGGTTTCATCATCGACGATGAAGTCCTCCACGTGACCGATCTCAGCATCAGCCGCCTCGATGTGATAACCTGTAACCTCGTCGGTGCTGCGCAGATGTGAATCGGCCGACTCTTTTCCCGCCCTGGCTTGCGCCGCTTCCGCTTCCGTCACCACTTCCCTTTGGACCGCCAAGCCTGCCGGGTAGGACGAAAGACCCCATAGATTTGGCCCACCCCAATAATAGGGGTAACCGTAATATCCCAAGTACACGGCCTCGTGCTGCCGTGAGACGGGCTTGTGCGTATCGATGGGGGGGCTGTCCTCGATCTGCTTTTTCGTCAGCGCCACATCGAGCCGCTTTGATTGCCACTCCGCCTGGCGGAGGGCCATGGGCGAGACCAGCACAAGCCGGCCGGGAAGCCAACTCCCGGTATTGACCACGAGGTAGCGGATGGCCCAGGTCTCATCGTCGAAATAGAACTGCTCCACTGTTCCAATCTCCCCATCCCTGGCCCGGATCGCAAAACCCTTTAGATGGATGACATTTCTTAACATCGTTTTATCCTCCTTGGCATTTTGTAACTTAACGCAGGATTACATCGCACTGACTGCGGCGTGTAGTGCAACTTCCGCCGGGCGCGTCGTCTGCAAAATGTCTTTCACCTTGGCTACCTCGTCCGCCGTGCCGTGAGCCAGGACGAGAAATTTGTCAGACTTGAGCGCCGCCTCGTATTTCACGACGCTGTCCTTAGGGATGCCAATGCTGTACAGCCCCGCGCCGAGCGCGCTCAATCCGCCTACCACCACGGCACCCTCGAGAACGCCGACAATCCAGGCGACGAGAGGGCCGGCTACCAAGACCGGGCCGAGGCCTGGAATGGCGAAGAAAGCGGCTCCGAACAACATCCCCCAAATCCCACCCCAGAAGGCGCCCAGCTTCCCCCAGTGCTTCATGCGGTCGCCGGTATTGTAGTACCCTACCACGTGCTCTTCAGTGTGATAGTCCCTGCCGACGATGGACAGTTTCTTCATGTCAAACCCAGACCTTTGGAGCTCCTTCACGGCTTCCTCTGCTTGGGAGTGGCTGTCGTAAATGGCTACAACTGCGTTCGTTCCTGACATGGCCTATTCTCCTTTCTCTCCGGATGGATTGTGTTGCTTGTCTGGGTGATTTTCATTCTTAACCTGGATTAACGAGGCACTCTTCTTATCTTGTAACGTTGCGGCGTTTCCAGTTCTCTCGCGTCTTTTAGGGCACTACAAGACGTGCACGGCGTTGGTTGGCAATCTCGTATGCCCGCTGAAAATAGATCCGGAAAAGCGCAGGGTTCGAACAGCGAACGCTGCGCTACATTACTCCCGTTCTTTGGACGAGGCTAGCGGGGAGGTTTATGCTCTTCCTTAGGCGCTGCTGCCGGACGCGGCGCGCTCTTCGGCTGCGCTGCTGCCGGACGCGGCGCGCTCTTCGGCTGCGCTGCTGCCGGACGCGGTGCGCTCTTCGGCTGTGCTGCCGCCGGACGCGGTGCGCTCCTCGGCTGCGCTGCTGCCGGACGCGGTGCGCTCTTCGGCTGTGCTGCTGCCGGACGCGTTGCGCTCTTCGGCTGTGCTGCTGCCGGACGCGCTGCGCTCTTCGGCTGCGCTGCTGACGGACGGGCTGCGCTCTTCGGTTGCGCTGCTGCCGGATGCGCTGCTGCCGGATGCGCTGCGGTCCGCGGTTGCGCTGCTGCCGGATGCGCTGCACTCCGCGGTTGCGCTGCTGCCGGATGCGCTGCGGTCCGCGGCTGCGCTGCTGCCGGATGCGCTGCACTCTTGGGCTGCGCTGCTGCCGGACGCGCTGCACTCCGCGGTTGCGCTGCTGCCGGATGCGCTGCGGTCCGCGGCTGCGCTGCTGCCGGATGCGCTGCGGTCCGCGGCTGCGCTGCTGCCGGATGCGCTGCACTCCGCGGCTGCGCTGCTGCCGGATGCGCTGCGGTCCGCGGCTGCGCTGCTGCCGGATGCGCTGCACTCCGCGGTTGCGCTGCTGCCGGACGCTTTCCACCACCGGCCGGATTTGGACTCCGAGCAGCGGCGCCTTTTGCAGCCGCCGGGGCCGCAGGGTGGTACGGAGCCGCCGCCTTGGCTGCTACCACTCCACGACCGCTAAACGCTCCCGGCTTGGCAGTCGCGGCGATCGGCGGTTTGCCATGGTTCACCGACGCCCGTAGCGCGCGGTTGGCGCTGGCGGCGTGCTGGTGCTGTGCCTGTTCGCCGGTTGGCTGGATATGCCGCCCACTGGCCGCAGTTCGTTCTTCAGAGGTCGGTTGGCGAGATATTCCGCCATGGCCGCCGTTATAGCTTACGTTGTTGACCGTGACGTTGTTGACGACGGTCTTGGTGTAAACGTTGGTGATGTTCGTCACGTTCCTGACATTATTCACCGAGCGGTTGTAGAAGAAGGCTCCGTTCTGCCAACGTCCGCCTTCATAGCCGGAACCCGTGTAGCCGAATCCATAGTTGACGCCGCCGTAGAAACCGACTCGCGGGCCCCAGTACCCCTCGTTCCAGGCGAACCGGTTGTCGCCCCAACCCCAATAACCCGGAGTCCATAGAACCCCAACCTCGGGCGGCTGCACCCATGTGCCGGGGACCCAGTAATAGTCGCCATCATCGGGGCTCCACGCCCAGTAACCCGGCGTCCAGAGATAGCCGTTGCCGGGAATAACAGGCTGCTCGTACACGGGCAGCGGCGGCGGACCGATAGTAACAGACACGCCAAACTGTGCGAACGATGGGGCTGGCACCGCCAGCGTCACCAGTCCGAATATCACTGGCGCGAACAACAGCGAAAGAACGAAGCGGATGTTACGCATTTTGGATCCTCCTGAGAGCATTTTTCTCTTGCGTGGAAAACGTGAACAAATAGGCCGTTCGAACCTGCTCGATTTCATAGATAAAGTTAAGGCTCGCAACAATCTCACCGACATGTCCGATCTAGCGCTCCGACCGATATCATCTTGTACCGTCTAGACGGCGTCGCCGCGCACGAGCGTATTGGGCACGCCACCAGCCGATATGCTTATACCCCAGCGGCCCTTCCCGTAGCAGCCCAGTATTGCTCACCTATCTGGTCAAGATTGCTCATCCAGTTGAGCCAGGGTTTCCTGACTGATGCAGGGAAGGATCGTCTCGGCCCTACTTTTGGCTCTGTGACAGTTCCTTTCGATACCAGTTCCTCCAGACCGCGCATCCTTTCTCTATGCGATCTTGAGGCGATTGAACACAGGGACTTTGGCCAAGTCCAAGACGAATGCAAAGACCGCTGCCGCCACGAGTATTCCTCCCACAGCGAATATAGGCAGAGGAGTCATGGCGATTCCGCAAGTCGCCAGCGTTGAGGCGATCAGCAGATCAACTACAGACGACCCTATGAGCCACCGGCTTGGACAAGAGGACCCCAGGCGCCGGCGTTCACGATTCGTATAGGTCGTTGCTTGATTGCCAAACACTATGACCACGAAGGCCAGAGTTCTTAGCGTTTTGATTCCAAGACCCAGGCGGAATTTGGCGATGGCCAGGATAGCGGTGCAAAAGACCAGCTCGGAGATTCCCATGAAGACACCCGCGACCGTCAATTCGCCGATTCGCCAGGCATTGGGCATCGGGGACGGGCGCACGTTGTCCGTCGTCAAGGACATGCCGAGGAGGTCGCCGGTGAGCATGATAATAACCATCAACATGGGAGTCAGGATGGCGTGTCCGGTCATGACCAGACCCACCGCCAGGAAGAGCACCTGGACAGTTTTCTTGGTAAGCGAGTTTAGCGCATAAGTCAGGATGCGCTGGAACGTCACGCGGCCTTCCTTTACCGAAGCGACGATACCGCCGAGTCCTGGTCGGGTCAGCACGATGCCGGCCGCTGACTTGGCGACATCGGTCGCAGTTGACACCGCGATTCCCATCTGCGCCTGGCGCAGCGCCGGCGCGTCGTTGGCGCCGTCGCCGCACATACCAACGCGGGCACGGTCACCCAAACATTATCGCGACGCACCGCCGCGTTCAGCGTCAGCCGCGACTTCAGCGCGGCAAGAGTCGCCTGAGCGCGCCCTTTCTGGAAGAACCCGAGAACCGCGTTGAAGGCCAGGAGAGCCGCGATGATCGCAGCCTCGACGTACTTGCCGAGGACAATCTCGAGCACGATCGCGGCCTCGAGCATCCATGGAACCGGCGCCCAGAACTTGGTCAGCGCCCTGCGTAGTGGATGCAGAGCCGTGTCGGGCACTGCGTTGGGACCGAACTTTTCGAGCCGGCGGCGGGCTTCATCGCTCGTGAGGCCGGTCGAGAGCGGGACATCCTTAGGCGAAGATTGCGGAGTGGTTGGGTCATCCATAGGGTGCAGGCCTTTCGAGTCTTCCCGTTTCGTGTGGCCGTTCCACAGCCCCGGCAGGGGTCCCGCAAGGCGGGATAGCCCAGGGCGCCAGCCCTGGGGGAAGGAGCCCTCACCCCGTCCCGCAGAGCGGGACACCCCTCTCCCGCGCGGGCGGGAGAGGGGACGGGGATGAGGGAGGGTTCGCATACCCACGGCTGACGCCGTGGGCTACCCTCTTTCGCCCCGACAAGTCGGGGCTGACTTCATCAACGAACTGCTGACTCAGGACGTGAGCAGCTTGCGGATGGATTTCAATTCCCGCCGGCGTTTCGCGGTGGTCTTGGGATATGCCATCTTAAGTTCCTTGAGCGCATCAAGGACAATTTGGGAAACAATCAACCGGGCATTCTCCTTGTCATCGGCGGGAACGACGTACCAGGGCGCGTGATGGGTGCTTGTCGCGTTCAGGCAAGCCTCATAAGCCTTCATGTATTGCTTCCAGTATTTCCTCTCGTGAATGTCCGCGAGGCTGAATTTCCAGTTTTTGTCCGGCTCATCAATGCGCTCGAGGAATCGCTTTCGCTGTTCTTCCGGCGAAAGGTGGAGGAATACTTTGATGGTCCGCGTTCCGTTACGATAAAGGTGGCCCTCCAAGTCCACGATGGAGCGATACCGCTCCTCCCAGATGGTTTTCTCGTCGCGTAACTCTTCCGAAAGCCCCTGGCTGCGGAGAATCTCCGGATGCACCCGAACGATCAGCACTTCCTCGTAATAGGAACGGTTGAATATGCCGATCTGCCCGCGTTCGGGAAGCCGGCGCGTCGTGCGCCAGAGAAAATCATGTTCCAGTTCCTCGGCGCTCGGCTGTTTGAAACTGCAAACCTGGCAGCCTTCCGGATTGACCCCAGACATGACGTGCCGGATGGCGCCATCCTTGCCGGCAGCGTCCATCCCCTGAAAAATCAGGAGCAACGCATAGCGGTTGGACGCGTAGAGAAGGCGTTGCAGCGAGCTCAACTCCTCAACGTGTTCTCCCAGGAGTTTTTGATACCGCTTCTTCGACTTGCAAAACGGCTTCACAATCGTCGGCCACTCTCTGAGTTTGACCTTTTCTTCGGGCCGCACACGGAAATCCTTGGAATTGATTTTCATCTTCATCCCTTCTCAATTCCGCAAAAAAGGTGGGTTTTGGGCCACTTTTTTGGCTTTGATTTGGGGTTGTTTGCACTCAAAAACCAGTTTGTTTTTGGCCTCTGAAAAAGTTAAGTCCTTTGCTTTCACTAGATCGGTAGCTTCGTTCCGTCGAAATAGTATCTTTTTTCCATTTCCCGCCGTTTTTCCCCGTCCGCTGGGTCGATTTCGAAATCCCTTCCCGCGCCCGCTTGCCAGCGCTCTCTTACGACAACTCACATAGGCTAGCATGTCTCGGTTCACATGTCAAGAGCAAAGTGGGAGGACTTTCCCCATTTTTTGTTCGTGGGGCTCGCGGCCAACAGACAAGACTGAAATCAGGCGGAGCCGATCACTCTCAAAAAGCTCGGCGCGGCGATAGGTGCTTCTGGTCAGGAATCGCAGCTCCCCGGGCGCAAATTGGCGTTTCTGGGGGCACGACCAGGGCCAATGTAGCACGCTGAAGCTCAGAGCTGCGCTCTGCGCCAGCCCGCGCTTCACCAGTCCCTTCCGCACGGGATTCATATGAAGCTATTTCAGCAGGCTATGCCCATGTCGTCAAGGGAAGAACCCACGGTCAGGACTGCATTGACCGTGGCTACCCGCTTTGACGCAGGTTTCGTGAGTTACGGGATACCTGTTGTCATGCTCATATCTTTTCCAACGCGGCACTGTATTCGCCACGGCGCGCCGCCCGGTTGCACCTGGCTCGATGATACAGAGCTTGCTGTGCCGCCAACACGTGGGCCTCCTTGCCTTGCCAAATCTCCAAAGCCGGTTGCTGGATGGCGCGGGCAAACGAAAAGGCCAACGCCCAAGGCACTCGCGACTTGAATCTAACATTCATGGCGTTCAAACGGGCCGAGGCCAGTTCACTGGATTGGCCGCCTCACAAGAACGCGATCCCCGGAACGGCAGCGGGGACGGCTCGCAAGAGACACCTCACCGTGGCGTCGGCCACCTCGTCCACCGCTTCTTGCTTGGGGCAGGTCAATCCCGGAAGCACCATGTTGGGCTTCAGGATCATGCCCTCCAGCGTCACCCGTTGTGTGTAAAGCTGGTTGAAAACCGTTCGCAGGACTTCCTCTGTTACCTCGCAGCACCGCTCCAGGGTATGCTCGCCGTCCATGAGCACTTCCGGCTCGACGACGGGGACCAGTCCGGCTTCCTGGCACAACGCGGCATAGCGAGCCAACGCCTGCGCGTTGGCCTCGATGCAACCCCGGCTGGGAATGCTATCGCCTATGGCAATCACCGCGCGCCACTTGGCAAAACGGGCGCCCATTTGAGAGTATTCAGCCAGGCGCTCGCGCAATCCATCCAGACCTTCGGTTATTTTCTCTCTGGGATGACCTGCCAGGTCCTTTGCACCGGTGTCAACTTTGATGCCGGGAATGATTCCCGCATCGGTGATGACTTTAACAAAGGGGGTGCCATCTTTCTTCTGCTGGCGGATCGTCTCGTCGAAGAGGATCGCGCCGCTAATGCACTCACCGAGACCGGGCGTGGTCACAATCAACTCCCGATAGGCGCGCCGGGCCTCCTCGGTCTGGGGAATGCCCAACCTGGCAAATCGTTTGTTGCAGGTTGGATGACTTTCATCCATCGCCAGCAGGCCCTTGTCGCCGGCCACCAGCCTCCTCGCGGTGTCTATAAGCTTTTGCGCATTCATTTGGGGTTGCTCCATTTCCAGTTCCGGATTTCCGGCAGGTCTTGGCCGTTCTTGTCGATGTACTGCTTGTGCTCGATGAGCTTGTCCTTGAGCTGCTGCTTCAGGTAGACGCCCTTTTCGCCGGTCTGCGGCAGGCGGGCGATGGTATCCATCACGAGGTGAAAGCGGTCCAGATCGTTCAGCACCGTCATGTCGAAGGGCGTGGTGATGGTGCCCTCTTCCTTGTAGCCGCGGACGTGGATGTTGTCGTGGTTGGTGCGGCGGTAGGTCAGCCGGTGGATCAACCACGGGTAGGCATGGAAGGCGAAGATGACCGGCTTGTCCTTGGTAAAGAGATCGTCGAAATCCATGTCGCTCAACCCGTGCGGGTGCTCGGTTTGCGGCTCCAGCTTCATGAGGTCCACGACGTTGACCACCCGGATTCTCAGTTCGGGCAGATGCTCGCGCATGATGCAGACGGCGGCGAGCGTCTCCAGCGTGGGCACGTCGCCACAGCAGGCCATGACCACGTCGGGTACAACGCCCTGGTCGTTGCTGGCCCACTGCCAGATGCCGATGCCCTCCGTGCAGTGCTTGAGGGCGGCGTCCATCGTCAGCCACTGCGGCGCCGGGTGTTTGCCCGCGATCACCACGTTGACGTAATGGCGGCTGCGCAGGCAGTGGTCCATCACCGACAGCAGGCAGTTTGCATCCGGCGGAAGGTAAACACGCACCACCTCGGCCTTCTTGTTGACGACGTGGTCGATGAAACCGGGATCCTGGTGTGTGAAGCCGTTGTGATCCTGGCGCCAGACATGCGAGGCCAGCAGGTAGTTTAGCGAGGCGATCTTGCGCCGCCACGGCAGTTGCGACGTGACCTTCAGCCACTTGGCGTGCTGGTTGAACATCGAATCGACGATGTGGATGAACGCCTCGTAGCAATTGAAGAGCCCATGCCTCCCGGTGAGCAGGTAGCCCTCGAGCCAGCCCTCGCATTGGTGCTCGCTGAGCATTTCCATCACGCGCCCAGTGGGCGCGAGAAATTCATCGTTCGGCACGGTGGCGGCGTCCCATTGGCGGTCGGTCACTTCAAAGAGGGCTTCCAGGCCGTTGGAGAGTGTCTCGTCAGGGCCGAAGACCCGGAAATTCCGCTGCTCGGTGTTTAGCTTCGCCACATCGCGCAAGAAACGCCCGAGCACATGCGTGTCGCCGCTGCCGGGCGCCCCCGGCGCGGGCACGTCGACCGCGTAGTCGCGGAAATCCGGCATCCGCAGGTCGCGCAGCAGCATGCCGCCGTTGGCGTGGGGATTGGCGCCCATGCGTCGTTCGCCCTGGGGCGCAAGTTCGGCCAGTTCCGGTTTCAGGCGGCCCTGCTCATCGAAGAGTTCCTCCGGCCGGTAGCTCCTCAGCCAGTCTTCCAACTGCTTGAGGTGTTCGGGATGGGTGGCCGGGTCGGAGAGCGGCACCTGGTGCGCTCGGAACGTGCCCTCAACTTGCAGACCATCGACGAATCTCGGTCCCGTCCAACCCTTGGGTGACCTCAGGACGATCATGGGCCAGCGCGGCCGAGTGGCGTCGTTCTTGTTCCGTGCATTGCGTTGGATTCGCCGAATGCCCTCGATGGCCTTTTCCAAAGTACTCGCCATGAGTTGATGCATTTCTTCCGGCTCATCACCTTCCACAAAGTGGGGCGTCCAGCCGCAGCCGCGTAGAAATTGCTCCAATTCCTTGTGCTCGATGCGGGCCAGGACGGTCGGGTTGCTGATCTTGTAGCCATTGAGGTGCAGGATCGGCAGCACGGCTCCGTCGGTAATTGGGTTGAGAAACTTGTTGGAATGCCATGCCGTGGCCAGCGGTCCGGTTTCCGCCTCGCCATCGCCGACGACGCAGGCGACGATCAGATCGGGATTGTCGAACACCGCCCCGAACGAATGGCTGAGCGAATAGCCCAGCTCGCCGCCCTCGTGGATCGAGCCCGGGCACTCCGGCGATGCGTGGCTGGGAATCCCTCCGGGAAACGAAAACTGAATAAAGAGCTTCCGCAGCCCGGCCTCATCCTGGCTGATGTTGGGATAGACCTCGCTGTAAGTGCCCTCGAGATAAGTGTTGCCCACAACGGCCGGGCCGCCGTGACCGGGGCCGGAGACGTAGATCATGTCGAGGTCGTATTTTTTGATGACCCGGTTCAAGTGCACGTAAATGAAGTTCTGCCCGGGGGTCGTGCCCCAGTGTCCCAGCAGCATGTGCTTCACATCCGCGAGCGTCAGCGGCCGCTTCAGCAGCGGATTGTCGTAGAGATAAATCTGGCCGACCGACAGATAGTTGGCGGCGCGCCAGTAGGCATCCATCTTGTGGAGCAGTTCCGGGGAAAGAGTTTTTGTCTTCATGGTTCATTCCTCTCCTGGACAGAACGGTGCGGCGTTGGTGTGGCCGGCCTGGCGGACTGCGACCAGGGCGGATAACACTTTCCTTGCACGCAGGCTCAGGTTGATGCGTTGGGGGCGGACAATCGATACGCCGTACGGGGGGCGCGTGGTGACCTACAAGCTGCGAGTGTCGGGTACTGGTGTCATTTGCGGAACATAGGCGTTGCAAGCCGTACTCATTCCCGCGAAAGCGGGAATCCACGCGCCGACAATGGCGCTACCGCTCTGCACAAGTCCGCCTGGCCTAGAGCAGTCATTCCCGCGAAAGCGGGAATCCACTTGGCAAACCTTCGGAATTGCACTGTCGACGGACTGGATTCCCGCTTTCGCGGGAATGACCGGCGTTTCGAAAGGCATCCCAATCCCAAATGACACCAGTAGCGAGTGCCGTGACAGAATGCCTTTTACTTGGTTTTCTGCTCGGCAGCAGTCTCCTCCTGCTGCTCTTCAGGCTTTTGCCAACTAGACTTGGGGCTGTATTCCTTCAAAGCTTTGGCGAGAACATCGGTCTTCTTGCCGAGATCCTTCTGATACACTACTCCATCCTCGTTAACGATGAATGTCATCACGCCGGACGACCTGTATTCCGCCGGATAGGCCACGAAAGCGAAACCCTCGGTCATCTTGCCGTTTACGATGTAACTTTTCGCGCCGCCTGGGCCATTTTTCCCCTGACGCGTTAGGATGCGGTAATAGTAACCGCGGTAAGGAGCCGGAGCGACGGCTTGGCTCTTGGCGTAGTCCTTAGCAAAGGCCGATGCCACCAGTGGCCCGACGGGGCTCTGGGGTTCGCCCTCAGCAGCTTTCCAATACAGGCCATTGTGCTGCCCTTCATCACTGAAGATTTCCTTGGCGTACTCGTTGTGCTGCGTGGAGTAGTATTCCTTTTGCGCCGCCACGAGCTCCTGGCAAACGCTAATGGCCGATAATTCATTCCGGCCAACTCGCCTGTACAAAATTTCGTCCTTGCCCGCCCCGGTGTCGAAATACCACAAATTACCTTGGTTCACGAGCGGTATGGGCGTGGGCCAATTCTCCGCGCCGATATACAAGACGGTGGTTCCATCCGGTTCTTTCACCAGACGGTGCATTTGCTGATATCTCCGTACGAAATTAGCGCGGCTTTCGGCGTCCTCGGTTTCGTCTCCCGACGAGACGATTTGCTTTCCATCTGGTCCGAGGATATCGAGCATCGCTTTTTCGTCGTTACTCTGCGCTGCCGTGAAGAGTGTGTTGCTCGCGTCTTCCGGCGATGAAAACGTTTTCTGGCCCGGTTGCTGCGCCACGGAACGGGTGGGAAACATCAAAAGGATAGCGACCGCAGCTAGTATAGGAAGATTGGTCAAATGAAATTCGTGGAAGTTCAGCTTCGTTCGCCGCATACGGATTCTCTCCATTTCCAAGTTTTACGAGCAACTAAGAACATAACGGAACTTTGATTAATGATGCCCACTACCGCCGCCACGTGCTCCTCCGCCACCGCCACCGCGCGCTGCTCCGCCACCGCGCGCTGCTCCACCACCGCCGCCACGCGCTGCTCCGCCACCGACGCTGGCCTTTCCCCGTGACGAATAGCTCTTTGCCTGTCCGCCCTTCTCGATGCCGCTGAAGGCGCCCGAGCGGACGCCGCTCTGACCGCGGGGTGCAGCGTATCCTCGCGCCGCCTGCCTGTTTCCGTTGAAAGCTCTGGCCGTTGCGCCAGGACGGTTGGAAACTCCGCCGCCCGTGCCCCCACCTCGGTTGATGTTGCCACGGTTGGAAACTCCGCCGCGCGCCCCCCCACCTCGATTCATGCTGCTTCGGTTGGAAGCTCCGCCGCGCGCGCCCCCACCTCGGTAATAGCTGCTCCGGTTATAAAACGTGTTACTCCGCGAATAGTACCTGCCGCCGCCAAAAGTTGCGAATCGGTTATGCCAATTGAATCCCCAGTGGTTCCAGCCCCATCCAAAACCTCCGAAGAAGCCGATTCCGTAGCCCATTCCGAACGAGAGGTACGGGCCGCCAAACCAAATTCCGGGATACGGGTACCATCCCGGCCACGCCATGATGGGACCTCCGTAAACCAACCACGGATCATACGCGGGGACGTAAACGACCTCGGGGTTAGCAGGCTGAACGACAATCGACGAGCCTTGCGTCGTTACGGTTTGCTGCGGCGTGGTCTTAAGATTGCCGGCATTTTCCGCCCGCTGGCGCATCACCTGTACGGCATCCATCACATCCTGTTGCTGGTTGTAGTAGGCGTCGCCTAGAGATGACGTCCAGGAGAGGTTCTTGTCCATATTTCCAAGGACGGATGGAAATGCGGTGAGCGCCTTGACGCTCGGGTCCCAGGGCTGTTGGTCCGCAGCTTGGCCCAAAGCGTCGCCCTTCAAATCAGGATGCTCTTGCACCCATCTGTCGGCCTCGACGATTTGCTCGGGAAACGTGGACGCCGCCAGGATCTGCGCCACCAGCGAATCCGGATACAGCGCAATGGGCGCTACCAACTGCTGCAACTGCTCGGGAGTCTGTTGCGTGTAGGGCGGCGCCGGCGCGGCCTCCGGCGGGGCTTGCGTGTCTTGATGGGCCAACAGGCTCTGAGGGCAAGTCGCGAACAACAGAGCCAACGACAACAGGGAAATTAAAATCTGCTTGCCCCATCGAGGCCTTGAGAACCTTGCGCCACGTCCGAAAATGTTCATGTTCTTGAACCTCCTCTGCACCTTCATCCCCTCTTCTCGATCTGCCGAGGTAAGAGCGACACCATCAGGGACACCACGAATTCACCCTCCTCGGGTACGGCCATGATCACAATAAACCGCCATAGGGTGCCTGTCTGTTCAAAATTGACCACCTTCCGGTTCAATGTTGACCACGTTCCATTAGATGCCCCTTGGCTTGAAAAGGAGAACGACACTGGGGGCTCGGGGTTGGGGGCTAGGGGATAGGGATTAGGGGTTCGGGGTTCGGATTCCACGGGCGCTGGTGGAAGTGTAGGGGTCGCCGCGGCGACCGTTCGGCCTCGGGGCGGGCGCCCCTCGCCTTTGTAGCGCCGACCTTCAGAGCTTGCCCTGAGCTCGGCGAATGGGTCGGCATTTTTCGCGCGCGCTGGCGCAGAGGGCCGCTTCTTAGCGTCTGCGCCAGGAGGCGGCTCGATTGCATTGCTCAGCCTGGCATCGGCGTACTCGCCTGCCACGCTGTCATTCTGAGTCCTTCGCTGTCATTCTGAGCGAAGCGAAGAATCTCGCTCTGTCCGCTCAGGATAAACTGCCGAAGAATCTCGCTCTGGACTTTTCTGCCGAGAAACAGCAGGGCCAGCAGCTCCCGCATGCAAGGGCAAAGGCCCGGAGGGCCGATCCCGCCTGCGGGATAGCCCAGGGCGCCAGCCCTGGGTCCAGAAAGCCCTCTGGTTCGCGGGAGCCCCAGCGGGGCGAAAGAAAAGGTCTCGACGCGGACACTCTCCCCGGTTCTGCCGCCCCTTGCGGGGCTTGACCGGCGCTGGGGCTTGGTTTCCCAGGGCTTGCGCCCTGGGCTAAGTTCTATCGCCCGCTACGCGGGCTGGCGTGACACCGCCCATCTTCCGGCCCCTTGACCAGCCATTTTCGCGCGGAATTCAACTATCCCAGCAGCCTATGCCTTCGCCATCAAGGGAACAAGTGCGTTACCTGCTCCGCATCATAGCCCGCCTAGCGGGTCCCGCCGCAACCAATGACCAGGTTTTCATTGCCGATTGCTGATTGCCGATTGTCGATTGAAGAAGTGGTGGGGCAACTTCCTCCCCTGTCAATCAGTCCCGCCTCGGCGGGATTAATCGAAAATCGGCAATTGGGCGCCGAGGCGGGCGCCTGCCCTACGTGCATCCTACGGGCTCCAGACTCCTGAACCCTGACTGCTGCATTTTGTCTCTTGACAGGCAGAGCAAGATAGGCTAGCATAGTGAGTGTCCGCTCCGCGGGTGCCCTTGGGCATTGGCGGACGCTCTTTTCGATGCGACCACGCAAATCAGTCCTCAACCGTAATCCAGGAGGTATGAAAGCAGCAGAAGAGTCCTCTTCTTCAACTGGACAGGAAGTCTGCTTCCGTGAGGAAGAATTCTTTTTTTTGACCGAGCAACGCGGGAATGTTATTGAAAACAAAGGACGGCTGTGGACCCCCCCGGGCCTAAGCTGGAATGTATATGAAAACAAAGGAGATGCGAGTGGAAAGAGCGAATGTTAATGAAAAGAAAGGGTGTTAGCCGGGACTTCCCACCACGCTGGGACACTCTTGGGGGCAGGCGGAAGGGAGGGGTTTTACCCCCGCCGAAATCCCGGCTCCCGCCATTTTCCCTAGTGGTTCGGGTATCGATAGATCATCCGTTGCGTTTGTCTTGTTCGTTTTCACGATCATGCTCATCTTCCAGGGCAAGACCCAAAACGCGACAGACCGTGTTCGCGATCATCCATTCCTCGTCCGTATGAATGACGCGGACGGGAACCCGGCTGGTCTCCGAGGAAATCACGCCCTCATTCGCTGCGTTTCGCTTTTCTTCGAGTTCGATTCCAAGGAATCCCAGCCCGTCGCAAATCCGGGCACGGACTATGGGCGCGTTCTCTCCGATGCCGCCAGCGAACACCAGCGTGTCCAGTCCGCCCAGCGCCGCCGCGAACGCGCCGATCCATTTCTTGACCTGATAGCAAAACAGCGCCACGGCTTCCGCCGCCCGCACGTCCTGCGTTTCACGCTCGAGCAAGTCGCGCATGTCGGAACTGGTCTCCGACACGCCGAGCAGCCCGGACTGGAAATTGACCATCTCATTGAACCGTTTTGCATCGAGGCCCTGGGTGCGCGCCAGATACCAAACCAGCCCAGGATCGAGATCGCCGGAGCGGGTGCTCATTGGCACCCCGGCTGTCGGGGTGAAACTCATGCTTGTGTCCACGGGTTTGCCGTCACGCACCGCCGCCAGGCTCGCGCCATTGCCGAGGTGGGCGAGGATGACCCGGCCTTGTGCCGCTTCCGTTCCGGCCAGGCGGGCCAGTTCTCCCATTAGAAACGCATACGACAACCCGTGAAACCCGTACCGTCGCACCCCCTGCGCTTCGTAGCGGCGCGGGATCGGCAACAACCGGGCCACGCGCGGCAGGTCATGGTGAAAAGCCGTGTCGAAGCACGCAACTTGGGGCAGGTCAGGAAATCGGCGATGAAACGCCTCGGTCAACAGGATCTCCTCCGGCAAATGCTCAGGATCGAATGGACTGAGCTGGCGCAGCTCCTCAACCATTTCCGCAGTGATTCGCTGGGGCTTGCTATACTTCGGTCCGCCATGCACCACGCGATGCCCCACCGCGGTCAATGCATCACGCCCGCTGCGTTCTTCGATCCAATCCATCAGAGCACCCACCGCCACCGTGTGATCCGGCGCCGACACTGACCGCGAAAAGTTGTCCGCCTGGTTCAAGCCTTTCACCCGCAAGGTGGCCTCCGGCAGTCCAATCCGCTCAATCCCGCCCTCCAGAATCCGTCGGAGCGAATCACCGGCCTCGAACAGCGCGAACTTGATGCTCGACGAGCCGCCGTTGATTGTCAGGATGCGTGGGTTAGCTGACTTCATGGCTGACTCCTTCGTCATACTGCAATCCGAACGAAGCCAGTTTCGCGCACGTGGACCTGTAATCCGTGTGAAGAATGCTTGGAATCCCCAAACCTTCCGCGACCTGGACGAACATCGGGGTGTTTTCGATATAGACGACCTGCCGGGCTGGCGCCTGGGCGATGTCCAGCGCCAGCCGAAAGATGTCCGCGTCGGGCTTGCGGACGTGGACGAAGCAAGAGGAAACAAAGGAATCCACAAACCTGTCCAGCTTGAACTTTCGAATCCGATACGCATTCAGTTCGCGCCCTTCGTTGCTGACCACGACGATCTTCAGCCCGTGCCGGACCTTGAGCCGAGCGACCAGCTCGATCATCTCGGGGTAAGGTTTCGATTGCGCGAACATGAAGCGCCGAAACTGTGCCCGGGTGAACGGTCGCTTTTGGTAGAAGACCACCCGACCTAGATATTCTTCCAGCGTGAGCTTTCCCTCCTCGTGTGTGTCGAAGGTCAGGTGATGCCGAGCCTCCATCTCGGCCAACTCCAGCTTGAAGTTCGTCGCCGCCCGTTTGCGGGCACGATGATCCCACCCGTCGGTGAGTAAGACACCACCGATATCCAGAAACACGCAAGTGATTGCAGTCGCTTTCTTCATCATCTTTCCTCCCGTCGATCGGATCATCGCTGCCACAGGATTCGTGCGTCTTCCAGTGGGATCGCAACCCCGTCGCAGTGCGGTATCACTCGCGCCGTATAGTCCGCTGCGAGACGGGTCGCCGGGACCGATGCGCAATAGATCCCCCCACGCGCTTCGCCAGCGGGTGGTTGGACGCGCATCATCTCCTGTCGGATCGGACTGCTGCCATTGATCCCATCGGCATACAGCTCGACTCGCACAATGGTGGGATCGAGGTCATTGAGATACACCTCTGCCTCAAAGGAGTGCTCGGCCGCATTTGTCTGCACCTTCACGTCGCCAAAGCGGAGCGTGCCCCATTTCTCTTTCACAGTTTGTTCCCAATTGACGATGTTCCTGCCCACTGCGCCTTTATCGGCAGCGCGCTCATGGTAGGCGGCTGCAGCCGGAAGGTAATGTTGCTCGGTGTATTCGCGCACCGTGCGGTTAGCGGAGAAGCGCGGTGTCAAGCGCGCCATGCTTTCCCGCATCCGCGCCACCCAAGCCGTGGGGATGCCCTGCTGGTCACGGGCATAAAACTCGGGGATCACCTCCCGCTCGAGCAGATCGTAGAGCGCGTCGGCTTCGACAGCGTCCCAAGCAGGATCGTCGCCATGCTCCCGTCCGTCCCCCAACGCCCACCCGACTTCGGGGGTGTAGGCCTCCGCCCACCAGCCGTCTAACTCCGAAAGATTGATGCCTCCATTGACGAGCACCTTCATGCCGCTCGTCCCGCTAGCTTCCCAAGGCCGCCGTGGCGTGTTGATCCAGACGTCCACGCCTTGCACCAGGTGCTCGCTCAAGAGCATGTCATAGTCACTGAGGAAGATCGCATGGGGACGCGCCTCGGGCTGCCGGATGAAATGTATCCATTCCCGAATCAGGGCCTGGCCAGCCTGGTCCGCAGGATGCGCCTTGCCGGCGATGATGAGTTGCACTGGGCGCTGCGGATTGGTCAAGAGACGAAGCAGTCGCTGAGGGTCATGCAGCAGTAAGTTCGGCCTCTTGTAGGTCGCAAAGCGGCGTGCAAAGCCCAGTGTCAATGCGTGGGGATCAAAGAGATGCTTCGCGGCTTCGACCTCCTCGGGCGGCGCGCCTATTGTTTCCATGTCCAGCGACAATCGTTCGCGAGCATACTCCACAAAAGACTTGCTGGCGGCGGTACGAAATTGCCATAGCCTGGCGTCGGAGACGCGGCGAATGTCCTGTTCCAGGGGCTCCGTCGTCCCCAGCCAGCGGGCCTTTCCGCAGGCTTCCATCCAAAGATCATCGGCCGGGGCCGAGTCCCAGGTCGGCATGTGGACTCCGTTGGTCACATGTCCCACCGGGATTTCGTCCTCTGGCCAACGCGCAAACAGAGGCAGAAAGAGGCGCCGGCTGACCTTCCCGTGCAGGCGACTTACACCATTCACCGCGCTGCTCCCGCGGATTGCCAGATAGGCCATGTTGAAATGCTCCGAAGAGTCGGCCGGGTTCTGGCGTCCAAGGGCCAGCAAATCGTGAAGTGCAATGCCGAGCTTCTTTTCGGCATACCCCCCAATGTATTGCTCGATGAGGCCGGGAGAAAAACGGTCGAAACCGGCGGCCACTGCCGTGTGGGTGGTGAAGAGATTGCCCGCTCGTGTGACCGCCAGTGCGACTTCGAAGGGCTGCCCTGTCTCTTCCATGAAGTTGCGGGCACGTTCCAGGACGGCGAACGCCGCGTGCCCTTCATTCAGGTGACAGACCTCCGGCTGCACCCCCAGCGCGCGGAGCAGCCGCCATCCGCCGATCCCGAGGAGCAGTTCCTGCTTGAGCCGCAAATCCGGCCCGCCGCCATACAGCTCGCTGGTAATCCCCCGATGAACAGGGAGGTTCACCGCGTCATTGCTGTCCAGCAGGTAAAGCTTCACCCTGCCGACCTGGACTTGCCAGGCGCGCAGCCAGACCGAGTATCCCGGCAACGTGATCTCCAACCGTAACCACTCCCCGTTGGGTTGGCGCAAAGGCGTGATCGGCAACTGTCCGGGATCGTTATACGGGAAGAGGGCTTGTTGCGCTCCGTCCTTGTCGATCTCCTGGCGAAAATAGCCCTGCTGGTAGAGCAGGCCCACGCCCACCACCGGCACGCCCAGATCGCTAGCGGCTTTGAGTTGATCGCCGGCTACATTACCCAGGCCGCCCGAGTAGATGGGCAGAGCTTCGCTCAGCATAAATTCCATGCTGAAATACGCGGCGCAGGTCAGCGGAGCCCCCGAATGATTCCGCTGAAACCACGCGGGCGCCGCCAGCGCTTGCCGCCTGGTCTGCACCAGGCCCTCAACGTTTTTGCGAAAAACAGGATCGGCCATCACACGCTCGATCTGGTCGCGCGAGACCGTCTGAAGGACCACCCAGGGGTTATGCGTGATCTCCCACAGTTTGGGATCAAGCTGCCGCCACACTTCGTCGGTGGCATGATTCCACGACCAACGCATATTCAGGGCCAGCTCCGCCAGGGAATCGAACCCCTCGATTTCCGTGGGTAGAAGACCGTATATGGGATGGCTGACGCGGGTTTGTTCGCTCATGATTTCTCCTTTGGTTCCGGCGCCGCCGCCAAAGCATCGCTGACAATCGCCTGGGCTTCCTCCAGGATGCGGCTCAGATGATCCTCTCCACGGAAGCTCTCCGCATAGATCTTGTAGATATCCTCGGTCCCTGACGGACGCGCCGCGAACCATCCGCTCTCGGCCACCACCTTCAACCCGCCGATGGGAGCGCCGTTGCCCGGCGCGTGGGTGAGGACAGTCTGGATTTTTTCGCCCGCCAGCTCGGTGAACTTAACCTGCTGGGCTGAGAGTTTCGCCAACAGTTCCTTTTGATCCGGAGTGGCTGGCGCGTCAACGCGGTCGTAAACAGGCTCGCCGAACTCGCGCGTGAGTTCGCGGTAAATCTCGCCGGGATCGCGGCCCATCCGCACCGTGATCTCCGCCGCAAGCAAAGCCGGGACGATGCCATCTTTGTCCGTCGTCCAGACGCTGCCATCCAGACGAACAAAAGACGCGCCCGCGCTCTCCTCTCCGCCAAAACCAAGCGAGCCGTCGAGCAGGCCATCAACGAACCACTTGAAACCCACCGGCGCCTCGTAGAGCCTGCGGCCAAGCTTCGCGGTGACCCGATCAATCATCTGGCTACTCACCACGGTCTTGCCAACCGCCGCTTCTTTGCGCCACTTTGGACGGTGTTGGAAGAGGTAGAAGATGGCGACCGCAAGGTAGTGGTTGGGCGGCAGGAGCCCTGCGCTTTTGGTGACAATTCCGTGCCGGTCATGGTCCGTGTCGCAGGCGAAGGCGATCTCGAAGCGATCCTTCAGGCCGATTAACCGCTGCATCGCATAGGGCGAGGATGGGTCCATGCGGATCTGGCCGTCCCAATCAACCGTCATAAAGCGGAAGGTCGGGTCGACGGCCTCGTTCACGACCGTGAGGTTCAACCCGTAGCGCTCGGCAATCGGTCCCCAGTAGTGGACCCCTGCGCCGCCGAGGGGATCTACCCCCAGGCTGATCTTCGCGCCCCGAATAGCATCCATGTCGATCACATTGCCGAGATCCCTGGTGTAGTCTGCGAGATAGTTGTGCCGGTGCGTCGTGGAGGCACGAAGAGCTTTCTCGAAAGGAATCCGATTCAATCCCCGAAGGCCCGTCTCGAGAATCTCGTTCGCCTTCGCCTCGATCCAAGCGGTGACGGTGGATTCTGCCGGCCCGCCATTGGGGGGATTGTATTTGAAGCCGCCGTCATGGGGCGGATTATGGGAGGGCGTGATCACAATACCGTCAGCGAGTCCTGCGGTGCGCCCCCGGTTGAAAGTGAGAATCGCGTGAGAGATAGCAGGGGTCGGGGTGTATTCATCGGCCTCCGCAATCATGACTTCCACCCCGTTGGCCGCCAGCACCTCAAGCGCGCTGGCAAGAGCCGGCACGGAGAGCGCATGCGTGTCCATACCAAGAAACAGCGGACCGTCGATGTTTTGTTGCGCTCGGTACAGGCAAATGGCCTGGCTGATGGCAAGGATATGCCATTCATTGAAAGCCTTGTCGAATGCGGACCCACGATGCCCCGAGGTGCCAAAAGCAACCCGCTGTTCCGGCACTGAAGGGTCAGGGATCTCCGTGTAATAGGCCGTCACAAGTCTGGGCACATTCACCAGCATCGAGGGTTCGGCCGGCTTTCCTGCAAAGGGGCTCACTTTCATCGGTCTTTCGCCTCATGTGGCAGGGATTTTCTCTCTGCCGATGGTTTCATTTTACGACCGTCTGTTTCTTCGGGTCATTCCCATCGGCTCAGTCTGGGAAGGGTTCTTGCTCGCTGCGGGGCACGATCCAGCACCTTCTGCCTTTCGATGGCCTTGCTGCCTTGACCCACCAGCACGAAAGCAAATTGCTCTCCCCCCAGGTGGGCCAAACCACACTCGAAGGAATTGCACGCCGATACTTCGAAACCCTGGCTTTAATGCGCATACCGTTCTGTCAGCAGTGTGAGGCCCACTCGGCATCATACGCGACACCTGTTAGGTTCCGGCCACGCCGGGTTAGGACAAGTCTCAGGCCCCCGGCCTGAGAACCAGGATGCCAAGGGGCGGAATTGTCAGGCTTAGCGAGTAAGGCCGCCCATGCAGCGGCAGGGGAACCGCTTCCACACGGCCGCTGTTTCCCTGGCCGCTGCCGCCGTAAATTATAGCGTCGCTATTCAGGGCTTCTCTCCAATCGCCGTTCACGGGCGCCCCGACGCGATAGTTGTGCCGAGGCACGGGAGTGAAATTGCAGATGAAGAGAGTCACGTCGGCAGGATTCTTTGCCCGTCTCAGGAACGAGATGACACTCCCTTCACAATCGCCGCAATCCACCCACTCGAATCCGGAGGGTTCGAAATCCACCTCGTACAGTGACGGTTGCCCCCTGTAAAAAGTGTTCAAATCGCGCACCCACCGCCGCAACCCGGAATGCAGCGGATGCTCCAACAAGTGCCAATCCAGGCTGCTATCGTGGTTCCATTCGCTCCATTGCCCAAATTCGTCGCCCATGAACAACAGCTTCTTACCGGGATGGCCCCACATATAGCCGTAAAGGAGCCGCAGGTTCGCGAACTTACACCAGTCATCGCCTGGCATCTTGGCAACCATCGAACCCTTGCCGTAGACCACTTCATCGTGCGAGAGAGGTAATACGAAATTCTCCGTGAAAGCGTAAACCAAGCTGAAAGTGATCTTATGTTGGTAATAACGGCGATAAATCGGGTCCATCGACATGTATTCAAGAGTGTCGTGCATCCAACCCATGTTCCATTTGAGGCCGAAGCCGAGACCACCGAGATACACCGGTCGCGACACCATCGGCCAGGCGGTGGATTCCTCGGCAATCATCATTGCATCTGGAAATGCGGCGTAAACTTGTTCGTTCATTTGCCGCAGGAACTGAAGCGCGTCAACGTTCTCTCTGCCTCCATACTGATTGGGGATCCACTGTCCTTTGCGGCGTCCGTAATCAAGGTACAGCATCGAGGCGACGGCATCCACCCGCAGGCCGTCGACGTGATACTTGTCGTACCAAAACATAGCATTGGCGATCAGAAAACCTCGAACCTCGGAACGCCCATAGTTGAATACGAACGTATTCCACTCGGGCTGCTCGCCCTGCCGCGGGTCCGAATGTTCGTACAAATGCGTGCCGTCGAAATACCCGAGCCCGGCTTCGTCTTTGGGGAAATGAGCCGGGACCCAATCGACTATCACTCCGATCTCACGTTGATGAAGGCAATCCACCAGGTACATGAAATCCGCGGGCGTGCCGAATCGGCTAGTTGGTGCGTAATAGCCGAGGACTTCATACCCCCAGGAGCCATCGAATGGGTACTCCATGACGGGAAGAAACTCGACATGAGTATAACCCGCCTCATGCACATAGTCTGCGAGTTGCACAGCCATTTCCCGGTAAGTCAGCGGACGGTTTCCCTCCTCCGGCACCCTCCTCCAGGAGCCGAGATGGACTTCATAAATGGAGACGGCGCAACCCAGACCGTTTCTCCTGGCGCGGCTCGCCATCCACTCGCTATCTCCCCACGAATAAGTGCTGAGGTCCCACACCCGGGAGGCGGTTTGCGGCCGGATTTCCGCGGCAAATGCGTACGGATCGGCTTTATCTACCTCAAAACCCCGGTACTGGGACGTAATGTGATATTTGTACCGCGCCCCCGGTCCCACATCCGGTACAAAGCCCTCCCATACCCCAGTTGCTCCCCGCGATACGAGGGCATTCGATTGCGGGTTCCATCCGTTAAAGTCCCCGAGTACGCTGACCTGCTTGGCGTTGGGCGCCCACACGGCGAAATGAACGCCGCGCTGCCCGGCCGACTCGCCGAGGTGTGCCCCCATCTTCTCGTAGGCACGGCAGTGCGTGCCTTCCTCCAGCAGATATATATCGTAGTCGCTTATCCATGGAGCTTGCTTTGACCTTCGCATCGCCTCTCACCTAAAGATAGCTGAACGTGGTCTAATGACTTCGGTTACCAATGAAATTCCTACCTATCCACCCTGGTTGGCTATCCTGACTTAAGCCACCTTTATAAAGGGAGGTGGCTCGCGAATCAGTTCAAAAACGCTCAGAGGGGTGTTCAGAATTGCTCAAATGGCCAGAAAAGCAACTGTGGTGGGGACGGGAGCCAAAGCTCTTCACGGGGGATACTGATTCTCGTGCATTGACGGAATAGGCGAAACTGAGACCGTGAGCAATTCTGAACAGACGTGCAATGCGTCATCTGCCATCATCTGATGTACTGTTCCTGGAGAGGAAAGCCTGTTCCCAGCGTTCTGTCTCCGGGATGAACGTTCCGTGAGGAGTAGAACAATCATGAAAGTAGCATTAAAGCCTATTATCGAAGCACTCAAACATGATGGCAATCAACTGGAACACCACGCCCGGAAGCTGAGAACAATCTCTCCCAATCTCGAAGCGGAGGCCGAGGATGTAGACGACAGGGTGGAGTCCATCAGAAAGCAGATCGAGATTTTGGAACAGTGGGAATAGCCACAGGCCCGAGGGGACCGTTGATGTTCTATTCCATCTTGAACTACTCAGGTTCGCCACCGCCATATGACATGGACGGGTGAGGGTGGCGGGTCTGTGCAAAACTGAACGTCTTGCAGGGCGGAAATGAGAGACCATAAAGATATGCCAAACACAGGTGAAAGGCGAGAGATCACTGCTCGCGCGAATGCGAAGGAAGCGGAAACCGTTCAGGAGTCTCAGAAGCTGGTGTCGAAAACAAAGCAGCTCTCCGCAAGCAGGGACGCGAAGAGCCGGGTGCGAAGCGCCAAAGCACTGAAGGGCCGATCTCGCAGACGTAAAGCGTGATGCCCGGTTTCGTCGGGCGATGGTGAAGGACCGCGCGAAAGTGAAGAGCATCGCCGCGACCAAGACGCCGCCTACGAATGTTGGTGAAATTCATCCAATGAGTAGCCACTGTTCGGCACTCAATTCTGGCGCTCTGGGGAGGTGTCCATGGTGAAACGTAAATTGCGGAATGACGAGGTTCCGATCGATGAACTTGGAAACGATCCGGAGGAACTAGCTTCTGACAGCGCCGGGCAATCGGGTGATGCCCAGGGGCTTTCGCAAGTTGCGGACGTTGACGAGGAGAGCGTCGAAGAACTCGCCGAGACGGATCAGGCATACGAGGCCGAGGCCGTGGAGGGTGTCGAGGATGCTGGCGACCACCCCGAAAGGCCTGTACACACCCGTGAGGATAAGGGCCGGTAGCTGACGTTCCGCCGGAACGAGAATCAGGGTTCGTGCCATACCCTGACTCAGCCGATCCGGAAGTCCGATTACAGCAGCGCCAGGCCCACAGCTTGCGCGCCGGGGACACGCCGTTAGGTCAATTCTGTTCTGGCATAGCAGAAGGGCGGAGTCTCCAACAACTCAGCCAAGAGAGCCGCACGCGGCATCAGGTTTCCTTTTGCTGACCGTGGTCTGGTGGAGCAGGGTGGAGTGGTGTCCGAGGTATCGGCTACACGAACGCCAGATCATGATCCCGAAGTGATTTCCCTTCAAAGTGAGCAATATTGAACAGACACGCCGCCGCCGAGGACGCTTTAATCGGTGCGCGGGGCCTAAAAATGGAAACCCTGAGTCTACCGCTAGCCACTCGGGGACCCAAAATGGAAATCCTGAAAGAAATTTCAGTGTGGCTCCCATCCATGGCGCTTCGGATTGCAGGCTGCTTGAGTCATCCGAAGTTTAGAGGAGGTTTTCGTGAAGGTTCTATTGGTCTACCCAGAGTTTCCGGACACGTTCTGGAGCTTCAAGCACGCTTTACCATTTGAAGGGAAAAGGTCGGCATTTCCTCCCTTGGGTTTACTCACCGTGTCCGCGATGCTGCCTTCGCACTGGGAACGCCGGCTCGTGGACCTGAACGTACGCCGCCTCAAGGACTCCGACCTGGCCTGGGCGGACGTCGTCTTCCTCAGCGGCATGATTGTGCAGGGACCATCGATGAAGGAGCAGATCGCGCGAGCCAAGCGTCACGGAGTGCGCACGGTGGTTGGCGGCCCGATTGTGAGCGCCAAGCACACCTCCATCGCCGAAGCCGACCACGCCGTCGAGGGGGAAGCCGAGGAGATTATCCCCCAGCTTGCGGCGGACCTCGAACGGGGGGAGGCACAGCCCCACTACTTCAAGAAGCAATGGCCCGACGTCACGCAGGTGCCGCTCCCGCAACTGCATCTCGCCCCCCTGCGGCGCTATAGTTCCATGTCGCTTCAGTACTCCCGGGGCTGTCCTTTCACCTGTGAATTCTGCGATATCATCGAAATCTACGGCCGGCGGCCGAGAACGAAGACGCCCGATCAAGTGTGCGCGGAACTCGACCAGCTTCAGCGGCTGGGCTGGCGCGGCTCTGTTTTCATGGTGGATGACAACTTTATCGGTAACAAGAAAAACGTTAGGCTCCTGCTTCCCCGCCTCGTGGAGTGGATGCACCAACACAAGTCTCCGTTCACGCTTTATACGGAGGCTTCCTTGAACCTCGCCGAAGACGAAGACCTGTTGCGATTAATGCGCGCGGCCAATTTCAAGCGAGTATTCATGGGTATCGAGACGCCCGTGGTCGAGAGCCTCAAAGAAACGATGAAGTTCCAGAACCTGAGGAAGGACTTGCTGGAGAGCGTAAAGCTCGTCCAGTCTTACGGCATGGAGGTGATGGCAGGCTTCATCGTCGGCTTCGACAACGACCCGGCGGACGTGTTCGATCTCCAGATTAAATTCATTCGAGAGGCGGCGATTCCCCTCTCCATGGTCGGCCTGCTCACCGCGCTGCCCCACACCCGGTTGTGGCACCGACTGAAGGCCGAAGGCCGTCTCCTGAAGGAGAGCCTCGGCAGTAACACTCTGATCGACCTGAATTTCATCCCCAAGATGGATACGCAAGAGCTCATCGAGGGTTACCGCCGCATTCTGAGGACCATCTATAATCCCGAAGAGTACTTTGAACGCGCCTCGGCGTGCCTGTCGCAACTCGGCGCGACCGCCAAAACGCCGGTGGTCTTCTCCGATCTCATGGCCGTGGCACGCTCCCTCTGGCGGCAAGGTTTCCTCGCGGACTACCGCAAGGAGTACTGGAAGTTCATCGGGCAGGCTGTGCGCCGCCATCGCCAGCATCTCCACCAGGCCTTCACTCTGGCCATCATGGGACACCACTTTTTCGAGTTGGTGGACGCGGCTGAATCCAGTTAGCGCCAGGGTGACCTGTTCCGGCGCATTTGATCCAGAGGGAAAGGACAGGGTTTTCGGCGCGCTGTCGCGCAGCCGTTTTCACCATCTCGGGAGGGATCGAGGGGTGATGCCAGGGCACGAGGGATAGGAACGTTCCGCCCTCACACGCTCAGAACCGGAATCGGCACCGCGCAAATGATTCCGTAGCCGTGGGTCCGCAGGTGACCGCCATAAGGGTAGCACCCGGTAACCAGCAAATCCGCCTTCGTCTGCTTGGCAGCTTGGCTCAGCACCTTGGGCACGTCACCACTGCCGATGAATACATCTGCCTTGATGCCCGAGTCTTGCTGGAGCTTTGCCATTTGCTGGGAAGCGTTGCTGACGAGCTCCTCTTTCCACCTTTGATCGACGTAGCTGCCCCCGGGCCCCCAAAACTCCACACTGGCAGTGACGTTAGCGAGCGTAAGATGAGCACCAAATTCGGCGGCCATTTGGGCGGCCCACGACACAGTCATGTCAGCACGGGGGCCGAACTCGACCGCGCACAGGACGTTGCGGATCACAAACTTCTGCCCTGGCGATTCTTGCACGTGCGCACCAGTCCAAACCGGGCACTCGGTCCCGTGCAACACTTTTGCTGTCACCGAGCCCATAAGAAACTGGTAGAACGTGAAGCTATGTGACGGCATCATGATCAGGTCGGCTTTTTCCTCCTGAGCCGTCCGCACAATTGCCAGGGCCGCGTCGCCTTTGACCAACTTGCGCTGAATGGTAAGGCCGTCAAGCTCCGGCCCCAGAGGCTGGTCCTGCTGTTTCTGGGCCTGTCTAATGATCGCCGCGAGCAAGTCCCAGTCAGCCAGCTCGCGGCTGTCCTCCGGCACACCGGCGGCGTGGCTCTGCGTTGTCACGACGTGCAGCATCACGATCTCAGAATTGAAATGGCGCGCCAATGTCGCAGCCTGATGAATCACGCCCAGTGAAGCAACCGGGAAATCAACCGGCAAAAGAATTTTCTTAATATTCAGCATCGCGCAAAAGCCCTTGAGTCATCATGTCCTTCACTGTCTTCCTTAGTCGGAATTTCCGATTTGGATTTCTGACTCGCGCACATCGTATGCTTCTCCTGCCTTGGATACAACCAATCTACCCGGAATTCGCTTTTTGGCGTTCCGGCGCCTGAAAGTATACACCCGGTTGTCTCCAACCGAGCCCTTTCGGTGCATTTTCCCTCTCCGAGATGCTCCGAACGCCTCTCTTCTGCCTTCCACGAGGCCTTGGGTGTCAAACAGATCCATCCGAAAAGACGCAAGAGATGGAATGGCGTCTGAGGTATCGGCTTCAGGAGGGGCCGATCCGGGTTCCGAAGTGATGTCCCGCCAAGGTGAGCAATGTTGAACAGACACGCCGCCGCCGAGGATGCTTTGATTGTTGCTTGGAATTTCAGAAATGGAAACCCTACAATAGAGCAAGGCGATTGTCTTACGGCTAGGTAAGTTCCGCTCCCTTTAGGGGCCCGGGACTGACCGGCCGGGGATTTTGCAGCTCGCGGAGCCGTTCACGAGCAGTACCCTGCGAGGGATTCGGAGCTGAAAAAGGAGATTCCGATTGACCGCTGACATTAACGAGCATTCCGCCATCGGTACTGACCATCAACTCCCGGCCTTTGTTCCCCGACATAAGGGTCTGCACGTCGTCATGTGGATCCTGCTGCTCCTGATCGTGGCGATTCCGCTCGTGCTGGTCTTACACCACCACGAGGAAGCCAAGAAAGCGGCGGCCGCGCGCCCTGCCGCACCGGGGATCACCATTACGAGCGCGACGGCTCAAAAGGGTAATATCGGTGTCTACCTTGACGCCATTGGCACAGTCACCCCGGTCTATACCGATTCGATTACCAGCCAGGTGAATGGCCTGGTCGTTGCCGTGCATTATACCGAGGGTCAGCGGGTAAGTAAGGACGATCCGCTGGTTGACATCGATCCGCGTCCGTACCGCGCCATGCTCTTACAAGCGCAAGGGACGCTGGAGCGAGACCAAAATCTGCTAGCCCAAGCACAGATGGACCTTGAACGCTACCGTGCTGCGTGGGCACGCAACGCCATCGCCAAGCAAACCTTGGACGACCAGGAAAAGCTTGTCCTGCAGTACGAGGGCACAGTAAAAAACGACCAGGGAACGGTGCAATTTGACCAGATTCAGGTGGACTACTGCCATATCACTGCTCCCATCGCCGGCCGGGTGGGTTTACGGCTGGTGGACCCGGGCAACGTGGTGCAGTCTGGTGGAAACGTAACCCTCGCCCTCATTACGCAACTCGAGCCCATCACCGTTATTTTCACCATAGCGGAAGACAGTCTGGGCCAGGTTGAAACCCGCCTCAACGCCAAGGCTAAGCTCCCCGTCGATGCCTTTGATCGCACTGCGCAGACGAAGATTGCAAGCGGGGCGCTGTTGACGCTCGACAACCAGATTGACACTACGACGGGGACCGTAAAAGGGCGAGCACTCTTTGCCAACACAAATGATGCGCTCTTTCCGAACCAGTTTGTAAACACGCGCCTGCTGGTGAATACGCTCGAGGGAGTGACGCTGATTCCGTCATCAGCCATTCAACAGAACGGGCAAGCGTCGTTTGTCTATTTGCTTCAAAACAATTTCGCTCACATGCGCAGCGTAACGCCGGGGGTTACCAACGGCGGTGTAACGCAGGTTGAAGGCATCAACCCTGGAGACGTTGTGGCCAACAGCAGCTTCGATAAGTTGCAGGACAAAGCTGCAGTGGTCATTTCGAACAAGCCTGTCACGGCCAAAACGAGCGGGAGCAACGTGCAGTGAGTCCATCTCGTCCGTTTATCTTGCGACCGGTAGCCACGGCTTTGCTGATGGCTGCCATCCTCTTGGTCGGTCTGGTTGGCTATACCCAACTGCCGGTTTCCGCGTTGCCGGAAGTCGATTATCCCACCATTCAGGTGCTCACGTTTTATCCCGGCGCCAGCCCCACGGTGATGGCGACGACGGTGACGGCGCCCCTGGAGCGTCAATTCGGCCAATTGCAGGGCTTGAGCCAGATGACCTCCACCAGCTCCGGAGGCACTTCCGTCATCGTGCTGCAGTTTAATCTCTCTCTGGCTATTGATGTAGCCGAGCAGGAGGTGCAGGCTGCGATAAACGGGTCGCAGAGTCTTTTGCCATCCATCCTGCCCGCGCCGCCGACCTACAGTAAGACGAATCCAGCCGATGCCCCTGTGCTCACCCTGGCCATCACCTCAAATTCCATGCCGCTTTCTCAGGTCGAAGACCTTGTGGACACGCGCCTTGCGCCTAAGATTTCACAGCTCAACGGGGTCGGTCTTGTAACCATCAGCGGCGGCCAAAAGCCCGCCGTCCGCATCCAAGCCAACCCTACGGCGATGTCATCCTACGGCATCAACCTGGAAGACCTGCGCACGGCGCTGACAA
>Ga0208692_1000410_pt1 | contig 33087 bp, 23 predicted proteins | sample June2015DPH_20_1_3_FD_184721 | JGI IMG/M metagenome (GOLD analysis project Ga0208692, IMG submission 184721) | Peatland microbial communities from SPRUCE experiment site at the Marcell Experimental Forest, Minnesota, USA - June2015DPH_20_100... | ecosystem: Environmental > Terrestrial > Soil >... | reverse complement strand
CGTCTTACAGACTGCGAACTTGTCTTCCAAACGATTGACCCGGCAGTTGCGCGGACAGGCAGTGCAGGATTGCAGTAACTTGAGAGCCCGCGCCACCCGACGCGCCAGCTCACCACGGGGATAAGTCCGCAGATAGACGGGTTCGAAGGTTTGAGATTTGGAGCTGGTCACCCCCGGCATCATTAACTCTCTCACAAGCGAATTATAATCCCGAATTCACAGCTCGACATCCACAAGGCCCTTTTGGTTTCAAGCGGAATGGGGGGCAGACAGTAATGCCATAGTTTCGGGCCCCGTAGGGGCAGGCCTCGTGCCTGCCCATCGCGGGCGCCCCTACGTCGATCCTCAGTAGGCTGCCTCGGGCCCTTTGTGGGGCCGCACTTTCTTCATCAAGAACATGAAGGGAATCATGCCCAGGGTGGCGACAGCCATCAGCCAGAAGTCATCGAGGAAAGCAAGCATGGAGGCATGGCGCATCAGCAATCCGTAGGCTAGGCCTTGCGCCTGGTGGGCCGCCTGAACGGGATCCGATCCCTGCGCAACCAGCATTTGCTTGGCGCCACTCAGCATCGCCTGGTAGGCGGAATCGAGCGGAGTCATATGGCTCACCAGCACCGCCTGATGGTATTGGGCACGCCGCGCCAGCATCGTCACCACGCCCGCGATGCCAACGCTTCCCCCGATGTTGCGCGCCAGGTTGATGATGCCGGTGGCATTATTAATCTTCTCCCTGGGGACGAAATAGAAGGCCATCACATTTATGGGCACGAAGAGGAAAGCCATTCCCGCAGATTGATAAACTCTCGCCACCATGGCCGTACGAAAATCGACTTGCAGGTTGAAGTTCGCCATGTGAAACAACGAGAGTGCCAGCATCGACAGGCCGCACACGACCAGCCAACGTGATTCGAATCGGGTGAGCAACTTTCCCACCACGGGCAGCAGGATTATCACCAAGATTCCTCCGGGGGAAAGCACGAGCCCGCTCAAGAGCGCGGTGTAGCCCAGCAGGGTTTGCAGGAAGATCGGAAGCAACGCGGTGCTGCCATAAAGCACCAATCCCAGCATGAACATCGTCAGGGTGGCGATGAGGAAATTCCGTTCCTTGAGCAGGTGAAAATCCACCGCCGGATCTTCTCGGCTGAGCTCCCAGAGGAAGGCGCCCAAGAGTCCGATTACCGCCACCACCGAGCACCAGACGATGAAGCTCGAGCCGAACCAATCCTCGCGTTCGCCCTTATCGAGAACCACTTGGAGAAATCCCAGCCCGACACTCAGCAAACCAATGCCGATATAGTCGATCTTGGCTCCCTCGCGAAGGCTCCTGCGCACGAGGTACGGTGGGTCAAAGATGAGGAAGAGAGTAAGCACCAGTGAGATTACTCCCACCGGAATGTTGATGAGGAAAATCCAGCGCCAACTGTAGCTGTCCGTGATCCAGCCGCCCAGGGTGGGGCCGATGATGGGCGCCAGCACCACACCCATGCCGAAAATCGCCATGGCCATGCCTCGCTTCTGCTTTGGGAAGCTTTCGAGCAAGATGGCCTGCGAGATGGGTTGTAACGCGCCCCCGCCCGCGCCTTGCAGAATCCGGAAGAACACCAGCAGTGGAAGGCTGGGGGCGAGTCCACAGAGCATGGAGGCGATCGTGAAGATGGCCACGCAGGTCATGTAAAAGCGTTTGCGTCCGAAGAGCGAGGAAAACCATCCGGTGAGCGGCAACACAATGGCGTTCGAGACCAGGTAGGAAGTGAGAACCCAGGTGCTCTCATCCACTCCTGCCGAGAGGTTGCCGGCAATGTGAGGCAAGGCCACATTGGCGACGCTGGTGTCCAGCACCTCCATGAAGATCGCCAGCATCACCGTGAAGGCAATTATCCAGGGGTGGGTTTCACCGTTTTGTCGCGCTCGCTCCAGGAGAGTGCGCATATGAAGGCCACAGCAGGGGTGGGCTTCGCAGCCTGCGGTCCTGCCACCCTGTGGACTCCAAGGCTAACCTGAAAGGCCAGGCTTGTGGAAGAGACGAATTGTCGCCGCCAGCGCATCTACCGCCGCGTTGCGCACTTTGCTGTCCCAATCCTTGAGCGCGGCCATGAGCGGCCCGAGAGCGCGGGCCGCTTGATCCCCGTGTTAGGCGGCTTTTCTTACAAAAGAAAGCGGGCAGCATAATTAGAGTGGCTGGAGTGAGACATTGCAATTCGGGCATTTGTAAAATGTCATCTCATTCGGACCGCTGACTGCAGCGCAGGCACCACAAGACAATTTGGAGCACTTGGGGCATTACATGATTCTTCCACTCAATGCGTGAACTGTGCCCAGCATGATTCTGACCCCCTTTTTCAAGGGCTCACCTCTTTTACCGCACCTTGAACATATCTCCATCGCTATATTTCCTTTCAATTGTTGGTCGGAACGACAAATTACATGTGCCGCACTTTGTCCAGGTTGTCTCGGATTCGGGCGTTACCAGGGCTAATTTGGGCTGCCCTTTCCAAATACCGAAGTCCCTTTGCTTTCTGCCCAAGGTTGGCATAACCCACCCCGATACTCATTAGAAACAGGTCGCAGCCGGGGGCAAGCTCCAATGCTATCTTGTACTGCTGGATTGACTCCCTATATTTTCCACACTGGCCTAGCGCAAACGCCTTGTCGACTATCTGTTCAACTCGTTTAGCCCACTCGAAATCTTCTTGCGTAATCTCATGGGTTCGGAGATTTGAGCTATCGCCCAGTGTGACGGTTGCGACTTTGTGGTGCGCAGCGGCTTGTGTGATTGGATGCTGTAACTGGCCTAGCCGCGGAGGGTCTAGCCATAGTAAATCCATTCGTTTCCTCGAGATTGGCTCTGCCTGCAAAAACGCGGCGTCTTCATCCGCGACGACACTCGACATATCTGTTGGTTTTTTGCCAAATAGATTGCGTAGAAAGTTCATCTTGGTTTCTCCTTTCTTCCTGTGAACCTCTTCGCCTGACGAGTGGGCTAACGGTCGGCTGCGACCCGATTTCTAGCCTGCACCCTTTGCCCTGAAGACGCACGCAATATAGGTTTATGACAGATTACCGAGGCAATGCGCCAAAGCCCCTCTGTAACCCGGTGAGGCCAATACGCTTAAGATCATCCGTGCTGTATTTGTGGTAAGGTTGCCCCGCGTAGTTGAAGTTGATAATGAGTCCATAGGGCGGCTCATAGTCCGTATCCTTTGCTTTGTTATTCAGCATAGCCCAGAGTTCCGGCACCTCGCCTAATGGCAGAGCGGAAAGCGGCTTTGTGCAATAGTAGATACCTTGGTACTTTGTCATGAACTCTTCCGCCTTACTCCTCTGAGTAAAACACAAGATGCATCCACCTTCCAATGTAGCGGTTAGGGGGCGGTCACCGAATAGAACGACGTAGCATACTTCCTTGCTCGGGGGTTTTTGCCGCAGACCTTCCACAATGTCCTCAACAAATTGGGCCGCTGGTACATCTTGGGCTGGTCTGGTTGCACCGCCTGATGTGGCAGAAATCTTGGCCTTCTCATCTTGGCCCGGTCGCCAGCCCAGCTTATCCAGCGCTTCTGCCGCCTCCATGCGCACACCTTCGTCGCTGTCCTTGAGCGCGGCGATGAGAGGCTCGACCGCGCGGGCGTCGGCAATCTGCCCTAGCGCTCCTGCCGCCGCCTTGCGCACCCACCGGTAGCTATCCTTGAGCGTGGCGATCAGCGGCTCCACAGCGCGGGCGTCGCCAATCTTCGCCAGTCCTTCTGCCGCTTCCTTGCGCACAAACTCGTTGCTATCCTTGAGCGCGGCGACGAGCGGCTCAAAAGAGCGGGCGTCGCCAATCTTCGCTAGCGCTCCTGCCGCCGCGTGGCGCACGAAACCCTTGCTAGCCTTGAGCGCAGCGACGAGCGGCTCGACGGCGCGGGCGTCGCCAATCTGCTCCAGCGCGCGTGCCGCCGCTTGGCGCAGCTCCCAATTGCTATCCGTGAGCGCGGCGATGAGCGGCTCAACAGCGCGGGCGTCACCAATCTGCCCCAGTGCACCTGCCGCCAGCCGGCGCACATTGCTGTCGCTATCCTTGAGCGCGACGATGAGCGGTTCGACGGCGGGCGTGCCGATTTTGACCAGCGCTTCTGCCGCCGTCTCGGGCACATGGCGGTCGCTATCCTTAAGCGCAGCGATGAGCGGCTGGACAGCGCGGGGGTCGCGCATCTGCCCCAGCGCACCTGCCGCCGCTTGGCGGACACTGGCATCCTTCTGGTAGCCCAGCGCCTTGATTAAGCCCTCGACGTCGCGCTTGGCTTTCATCTTTTCAACATTGGGTGGGCCAAAGAGCCCCATGGCTTTTCCTCCTCTCGAGGTGTGACTGTTGTTCGCTGATCACGTTCAAATCCGCGAGCTTTTCGCCATCGGAGATTAAGTTGAGGTTATCATGTTAAGAACCGCAGAGTGAGGCAAACTACGCCTAACTCTGCGCTACCGGCTCCGGCCGAGAGGTTGCCGGCAATGTGAGGCAAGGCCACCTTGCCGACGCTGGTGTCCAGCACCTCCATGAAGATCGCCAGCATCACCGTGAAGGCAATCAGCTCGTTTCGCTCCCCTCCACGATTTTGATTTGTGACGTGTGGTTGGTGCCGCGGGACCGGGCTGCGCCATATGTCCCGTCCCAAGGAAATCCCACGTGCCCCGAGCCTGGAAGTTATTTCCTTCGGGGTAGATGAGTATCTCCTTGATGTGCTTCACTAGTTCAGCCCTAGCCACGACCGCGTCTGAATTGAATAGCCGGGATAAGTCGCTTAAACCTGCCATGACGAAAGTGCGTGTATTCCTCAAGTGGGCCTGCAGCTTGTCGGGCTTAGGTTCAACCATGCGCGCTGTAATTTTGCGTAGCTCGTCTTCTCTGGCGGAAATCTCCTCGCGTACGGCCGGAGAATCCCAATCGCCGGCAATGGCCCGTACCAAGCGTTGAATTTCCACTTCTAATGTGGCCTTCTTTTCGCGCAACGTCTCGACGTCTTGTTCTCGACCTTTGACTGCCTTCAAAAGCTCACTCTCGAACCGTTGGAGGGTGTATTCCACCACCTCTGGGCGCAGCACTTCCGATTGGAGTTTGCTGAGTAAACTTCTTTCCAGTACATCCCGACGAATCCGCACAGAATTCTTGCAGACTCCGCGCTGCGCGTTCAGCGGGCATCCGTAGCTAGCGTGTCGCCGCTCTCCACGTCCCGACACGATATTCATGTTCGCGCTGCACAGGCCGCATTTCACAATCCCAGAAAACAGGTACGGAGAATTTACAGCACGGGCGCGAAGTAGCCCTGCCGCACTCCCCTGATTCTTATAGTGACTCTTAACCTCGGCTAGCCGGTGTTGGACTTTTTCCCAAAGCTCATCTGGAACAATACGTTGTTCAGGCACTTCAACCTTTGTCCATTCGTTAGATGGGCGCTCCCGTTTAACTCTCCTACCAGTCCTGGGGTTTCGCACCTTCCGAGTACGCGCCCAGAACACGATGCCACGATACCGGTCGTTGTGGAGAATTACCCGTATCGAGCTAGGACACCAAGAGCGAGAGATCCGACCTTGCTGCGGCTGAGGCGAGGGAACACCCTCTGTATTCAGGAGCTTAGCTATTCGTTTCTGGCTGTACCCGCTTGCATAAAGGGAGAATATTCTCCTGACGATCTCCGCCTGTGCCTCGTCGGGGACCAGGCGAACACCCAAGATGACCGGACGACCGTAAGCGTCCCTTTTGATTGGGTCTTCTATCGGTTGGTTACGATAGCCGAAACAGCGACCGCCGGTATGCATGCCCTTGAGGGCCACTCCTTCCTCGCCGCGATAGACTTTCTTCGCGAGTTCTCGGATGTAAAGGGAATCGACAAGCCCGTGTGTAGCGATCAAAACTTCTGCTTGCTCCGACTCAGTATCTATTCCTTGTGAAACGAATATGACCCTGATGCCTTCGGAGTTTAGCTGTTCGGTAATAGAAAGGGAACCGACCATCCTCCGACTCAGGCGACTTGTGTCATCGATCAAGATGGTGTCAAATGGCTTCGGTTTAGACAGTGCGCATTGAATTAACTGCTTCAGGCCCGCCCGGTCATCTCGCTCGCCCTTTTTCGCCTCATCTCCAAAAGCGTAGTCTTCTAGGAATTGCCAGCCTTCCTTTGCGGCATATGAGCGGCAATTGCGGAATTGGTCCTCAATGGAGGTTGGCCTTTGTTTATCTGTCGAGTATCGGGCATATGCGCCGCATCGCAAGCTCACTTCCTCACCTCAGTTGAAGAGTTCACCTCTCCCACGCAATTTGTCACGGTTTCAGGCGACAGGTCAATATTCTTCTCGGATTCGAGCACTGCGAAATATTCCTTAACCAGTATGGGAACAATGCAATTGTCTATCCAACTTCGCAGTTCAGAGCTCAAGCGACTGTTCGTGCTTCTACGAACAGTTGCGGATTTCGTTCCGAAGAGGGCCCCAACTTCGTTCTTAGGCAATGATGCCACGGGACACCTTTCCGTGCTGCAATGATCCATCCATGATGAACTGTGGGGCATGCGTCCGATAGCGAGCATGAAGTCCCCACACATGACCGCGTACCTCGCGGGGCTTGTCATTCTGATGTGCGGCTTCGGAGCTCCACGGCTTCAGCCAATGCCTGTCTGACTTGAGGAGACAGTTGAAGTGCGTTGTTAATTTTCCGTTCTTCGAGGTCAGTTGGAGCCACCTCACCGCGTTCCAACAATGAGTAACGTGCCTGGCTTATTCCCGCCTTGTCCGCCACGTCACGTTGACGTAGGTGGAGCGCTGTACGCACGATGCGCCAAGATGCGCTTCGCGTGTGCCCTACACCCCCGAAGCCGTGGAATTTCGCCATCGGAGAGGATTATTAGACTACTAAGGGAATTCGTCTAGAACAGGTGGGACAATATGGGACAGACTTGACTTACATCGCGCTTTTCCTGAGAAATCTCCTCACCGACTGGGTGAGGATACGACATCGGGATCGCTTTTCCGAGGTTTTCCCGGCCTCAGCACGAACAAGCGAGCCCTCATTAAGTAGCCGATAGACGCTTGACCGCGACATTTCAATGGCTTGGATAACTTCTTTCACCGTCATCGTGGGATGGTTTTGGGGATCTCTCAGCTTTTCACCAAGTGAGGCTCCCTTGATTCCCTCTCCAGAGCGCAGGGACCGTCGCGGTCTTCCATACAGGGCGCTGGCGAGCCTGATCTGCTCCATTGCATCAGAAAGTAAGCGGTCATCACGGGCTGCAACTGCCAGGCCCCTAAGAAATGCAGTCTCCGATTCCTGTCCATTGGCCACGGTAAAAAGGGAAGATATGGTTTCGGCGAAATACATCCTGGGGAGTTCACCGGAAGTCCATTTTCCGACGAATTCCTGTACCCGTTGCTCTACCCACCGACGCTGCGATTTGCCCATGCGTTTTCGAATCCCTACCGCCTGAGCCAATTTCATGGCATAGTCCGCAGCTGAAACACCTATGATTTCGCCATACCGTGCCCCCAGTATCTGCATTTCGCCTGAACTGATGTAGATCGGCGCTCCCGTGATCTTTTGTTGCTGGAGTAGATTGTCTCCCTGTTCTTTGGCTAGACTTCCGATGCAAAGGCGCAGGCGTTTCACGGCTGCCTTCTCGATAAGTGAAGCGTCGGTGGAAGCTAACTCGGCGTGCGGCATGACTTGCTTCTTCACCCCCAGGTCTTGTCAGAAACCCCTGTCTTGCATTTTCATAGCACTTAGTCTACTTGAAGCCGAGGCGAGGGGAAAGCAAAGCAGTGCCGGGGTTGGTGGCCGACCCGGAAAAAATGCTAGCGCGTTGCGGCTTTTCCTTTGACGTGTGGTCGGCTACCTACTTACTCCACCAACGATTTAAACACCCCATCTGCGGCGTCCTTATAGAATTCAATGCTGACTCTCGTCCAAAGATCGTCCGGCAGCTCGTTTAGTTGGCGGCGGGCAGCTACGGGCATCAGCAAGGTTTGAGCTTGTTTGTCGACTGCAAGCTCCGCCATCCTGACAGCGTTAGGAATTGTTTCAATTGACCCACCAAGGTTCAGATCGCCTACGATTATTGTTCCACCCCGCGTGTTGCGACCAACAAGGGAGCTACACAGTGCCACCAAAACCGGAAGACCCAGGCCTTCGCCGCTCTTATCGGAATCCATTGCCCTCATTTGAATTGAGAATTCGTGTTCACGGGGATCACGATCGCCGACCAGTTCTTTGGCGCGAGAGTAAAGGTTCTGCTCTCCCACCTTCACACTCTCTCGAAAGGCAGGCCGCGTCGGTTGGTTGAGAATCCTCACACCACCGCCAGGGCCACTCGTGACCTCAATTCGGTACAGGCCAGGTCCGGTCTCAGGCAAACCGGGACTCAAGCCCCACACCTGGCCCGGAGGCAGGGGATCACTACCAATGGCCTCATCGCTGTGCAGTTCCGGGGTGGAAACAAACTGTTCAATACCCTCGACGCCCACTGTATAGCTGAAGTGTGTGTTGCGGAATTCACTCTTAAATACGCGTTTTTGCTGTTCTTTGATCCGGCGCCGCGACTCAAGAGCCAGGCGGACAACCCATTCCAAGTCTTCTTCGGGAACCGCCGCTTGTGCATCAGGATAGATAAGCTTCAGCAGGCCGCTCACCGTCTTGTTAACAGCTTCGATATCTCTCCCACTTAGTGCGCCACCCCAGTACACACGCCCCTGGATCGCCGGAACACGATTGATAACTCGTAGTTTGTCCCAACATTCACTCAAGAAATCGCTCACTAGACCAAAGTGGTCCGTAAGGTGTTCCTTAGGACTAAGTTTCGGAAACTCCCACCCAGGAACGAATGCGTGAAGCCTGTCCATGAAGGCCGTGTCGTCTCGCATCTCGGGAGGGAGCGGGTCGAGAAGATGCCCTATCTTTTGCTGCTGTTCCACGTCTACATCGAGATTCCCCAGCAGGACGATGCTGCCGTCAGCGCGAATGTTCTCCTTTCCGCGACTGAACTGGCCAGACGCCATGTACCCTTTCATGATATTGACGCCATCCTTTTGGTCGAAAGAAATTCCCGAGATTTCGTCGAAGCAAACCACATCATATTGACAGACTAAGCCCCTCTGTCCTGTAGCGTTATTTACAAACATCTTAGCTACGGTAGCCTTGCCGCCGGAGATCAGATGGGAGTACGGTGAAATCTGTTGGAACAAGTGACTCTTGCCAGTGCCTTTCGGGCCGAGCTCGACCATGTTGTAATTTCGCTCGACAAACGGGACCATCCGCAGGATCGCCAATTTCTTTGCTCTTTCCGTGAGTCCACCAGGTTCAAGGCCTACCGAGCGGATCAGGAGGTCAACCCACTGTTCCGTACTCAAACCATGGCGTCCCCTGGCCAAAACCTCCAGTGCATCTGACTTCGACATTTGGATAGGACGCAGGGAATCGATCTTAAATGGTCTGCCATTCATCTGCTGCGCGACGATAGCGTCATAGGAAAGTGTTACCTCGGCATAGAAGCCGTCGGTCAGCATCCGTTCATTATCACGAACCAATTGGTCATCGATGCGCACATCGCGAAGCGTGACACTTGGAAGCTCCGCAATGTAGCAATCATTTCGGGCATCAAGCCTGGCCTTCAAGATATCAATAAGCTTTATGGAACCCTGTTCCCTGGCGCGGGCCTTGAAAAGCTCTTCTTCGCCGGTGCGAACAGTCCGGTCCTGCAGTTGCTTCTCGACGATATCGAGCCCTTCTTTAATCTCGTTCTCATCAGTACTGGCACAGTAGCGCCCAAGGAGAAACTCAACCACATATGTCGGGACGGGATACTGGCGTGCATACTTTCGGACAAGGTCCTTGCGTACCAAAAACCCATCGAAGCTAGTGCCCGCAAGTTGATCCAAAGTATCCATCTGGATTGTCGTTGTCATCTTCCTTCTCCTACTGACGTGGACCGGCGATCGAGGACCTTCCCGGAAGGATCCAGGAGCACCACCATCGCGGCGGCCCCTTCATGTCTGTCGTCTTTCACCGCGAGGCTTGCCTCGCCGGCAGGCCCAATTGATTTGACCTCCGCAACAATGCTTGTCGCCGGTTGTTTCCAATTCAGCCGCAAGTCCGCACGAACCCCCGGCTCATTCGATCGCACGCTCACGCGGCATCGCATTCCACGCCATTGCACACTCTGAATCACAGCTTCGAGACCCGCCTCGCCGCGCTCCACCGAGAGTTCAGGAACAACGCATTCCTGGAAGCTCACGCCTCCGTGAGCATACTCGCTGCCGGCGAAGAAGGAACCGATCCCTGGTGGGCATGCAATTCGGATTTGAGGATTCCAGTACCAGGGGTAGGTCGGAAGGTTCGGCGACCCCTCGGCAGTGATCGACGCGCAGCGTGCCCATCTGGTTGCCACTAGATAAGCAGGTAGTTCCACCTTCGGCAAGCCGCCGGGCATCAGGAGCCAGCCGTGATCCGTTACAACTCGTACCTTTCGCCAGCCTGACTCAAGTAGCTCGAATACTCTGTCGGCTATTCGTTCAAGCTGCGAATCAATTTGCGCCGCAAGTTCAGATCCCAGTTTGTGCCCGAGTTCATCAAGACGTGCCGTCTCTGTCCAGCTTCCAAGAGGACTTGTACTTGGATTTCCCGCCTCATCCGTCTCGACTACTTCAACACCGCTCTTCTGCATCTCTTCCCGAAGTCTCGGGGTCGATGCCGGCTGCCCACTCTCTCGAAACATGGGGGTGAATTCATCGCCGGGGCTGTCTTTCCGAATGCAATCGCTGATAGGTGTTGCGCACGGCTTGGCGGTCGCGGTGACAGTTGGCACAGGCGCCAGGCGGTGGTTGAGGTGCACCCGTAATGAGCGGCCCTCAAGCTTCTCTTGCAAGATACCTCCCAGGTCGAACCGCAATCCATCGACAAACAACACGCAGATTTCTTTCTCTCCTTTTACGACCGGGACCGGAATCGAGGCACCTCCGGCGTACCCCGACATGACCTCTTGAAAATGCCGGGTGCAGGCATCGAGCCAGGGAGCGTAAAGGACTCGTACAACCCATGTGACCACATTCGCTTCCCTAGCTCCCTTTGCAGACGATAAAGCCTCCATCGCAGCGCGATCGCATCGCCATCCCTGAGAGGCGTAACCCTCGGCCATTGCCTCAACCGAAGGCCCACCCAGTGGAGACTGTGCTAAGCCAGCAAGGCGCGCCAAGGAAGCGAGGGCCATTGCGTACGGGCTCTCTCCGAGTTGCGCCCAAACCCATTGCCGCCTCGGGCCGTGTTCCTTCTCTAACTCCAGGACTCGCTCGCAAGCTTGCGCATGGGGCTGGTTTGCAACCTGTTCCAATTCCCGACGAAGCCTTTCCTCGGCCTCGTCGTTCACAATCGGGCGGCGAGAAGGGTCAAGCGCGAGCAGCCCTTGCCCAGCCATCGGCTCCCGAAGCAGGCGAGATACGCCGGCGTAGACGCGGGGGGCTTCACAGAATCGTGTCCACACGTCGTCCCACCGGCCTCCGCCCTGCATCAAAGCGCTTGCAGCAGCCGCAGCTCCGTCGTTTTCGGGGTCGAGGCCAAATTCCTGCTTGCAGATATTCCTGAAGGACTGCCAGCCTGCCGGCTGACAAGACTTCTCAAAACCCTCCGGGTCACTCATCCAACGCAGCAGGTCTCGCACAATGTCAGGCACAGTCAACTTATCGAAGTCATCTGCCTCCAAATGTCGCCCTCGCAATCCCTCCACAGGCGTCTCTGCCAGTACCGGGAGGGCGCGCAGTAAGGCGTCTCGCGTTCGAGCATCCTGTGCGATGTCGAGGCCTAACCCGTCACCAGAGCTAAGAAACGCTTCAACCGTCCAGTCGCGTCCGTTAGCCTGGTGCCACACCTTCCCACGAAATTGAAGTTCGATTAACGGCTGCAACTCCGCGCGACAATCGCCGCTCGCTCGCAACTCTTGTCGGCTTACTCCCGGCAAGTAAAGAATCGGAACAGTACCCGGTGGAGGCGCATCCTCAGCAACAGCCCTTCCAACGACGCACTTCAGCCAGATTACCGGACCGGACCGCGTCGAACGGTCGAACCGACCCAGCGAGTACAACTGAGACAGTTCTGGGCGAAGCTTCGGAATCAAGCTTCGCCACTGACCGTCAGCGTCCGTCCACAGCAACGCGACCGGCTCAGCAGTGCCTTCCGCCGACCTTAAGGCCCGCTTTAGCGATTCCCGAAGGGCATCGAGCAGTGTAACTGTTTCCTTAGTACCCATTAGATGTCACCTAAGTCTAAATCCTTCGGTTTAAACCCCAGTCTTCGTGCCGCCGCTTTCAGTCCCAACAAATAACCCGAGCCGAAGGAACCCTCTAGATTCGGCGTGCTCGTTTTTCCACCTATCAGATAATCTTCGATATCAAGAAACGCCCGGCCGATCTTGTTAAGTTCTAATTCGAGCCGGAAATTGGCGACTTCACCATCGCACTCGTAAGGACGAATCGATGCAAACTTTGACCTCCAATCGTGAAAATCCTCAGTGTGGAAGATGTACCTCCCATCCTCACCATCCCAAACGCCACATTCAAGATCAAATTGGGCCTCATCGTGATCTTCGTAGAACTCCTCATCGATTGACATATCTGCCCATGGGAAGAGCGCTGGCAGGACCTCCACATACAACATTCCTGGAAACATCACAAAGGGCCAATCCTGGACGATGGTGTCTTTGCCGTCTTTGTCCTGGCCTACCAGCCTCAAACTTCCCCGTCCCGACGACTTATTGATCCACTCTTCCGCTTCCAAGAAGAGCCGCTCACCTCTGGCTAGCATGTCCATCCACGGCTTGGCGAGAACTAGCTCGTCCACACGCCGCTGGGCAGGGCTTCCCTCGGCGATCTCGCGAAGAGATTTCCGAGCAGCTTTGTTCAGATGTTGGGCAAACGGGATTTCAATTTTCCAATGTTTGGACGTCCGCTTGATGAATTCGTCGCTCACAACCTGCCAGTAGGTTGAACCATGCTTCAGGTCAGTGAGCACAACGAGGACAGGGAGAGAATGGCGTTTCCAATAATCCAGGTGCTTCAAATCACCTCTGTAGACGTAGCCAGACTTCGTTTTCTCTTCAAAATAACTTGCCCCTGACTTAATCTGGAGTGCTATCAGACGACCAGATGGCTCGGACTGCTGGTCACGGGCCTCAATATGGGCGTCGATGCCGTAGTCACTCGTGGGCTGCTCGCGGAAAATCCATCCAAGGCCGTTTGTAACAGCCAGTCCGACCGCGTGTATCCCCGCTCGACCGGTCGCGTCAGTGTTTCCACTGCTTTGCACGGTGCCCTCTTCCTCCAAATGCCCTCCGCTCGCCCAGTAACGTCCTATCTCGATGCATCGCTTGCATTACCACGGCGGGCCACTGAGCCGACCGTCCCACACTCACAAGTTGTGACGCGAATAGGTCTGTGTTGGCGCCCATCGCTCATCCTCTCGCCCTCTCCCGTCTAACGCGTTCCTTGAATCCTCGCGAGTAGTGCAGATCGTTCCAGCGGTTGCCGTCGAACTCGCTCCCACCTTCAAAATCTTCCGTCGAGCCGTCCCATTTCCAGAACCAGGGATAATCTTTCTTGGGCCGGTGAGGTTCCTTGCCGCGGTCCTTCTCCCACTTGATGTTCGGGGTGACGCGGAGAATGCAAGCGTTTCGTCCGCGGCCGTTGAGGGGTTTAGCCGTCATGAAGGGACGGATATTCAACCGTACTCCGTCATTGATGTCAGGCTCCCAGCCGATCGGTTGTTCGTGCAGCGGTTTCCAGCGGACGAAGATGTCGTATGGCTTCTCGCCTTTGAGAATTTTCTCAAGTTCAGCCTTGAGATGAACTGACGCAGCCACGCGCGCGTCAGCACCGCCAACACCCTTTTTGGCCTCAGCGCGCTGGACTTCGATCCAGTCACCGAGGTAGGTGTAGATGAGCTTTTCGAGCGTTCGCCGGCCATCTCCATTTCGTGCGGCGAGCTTGTGGTAATTGACCAGAGCGTGGAAACCGTCTTTCAATCCATCCCAGATGGGCCAGATGAACGGCCTCTGATGAAAGAGCTCGCAGTGCTGTTCGAAGAAACCGTCGCGCAGCCAGTCCTCCAGAGATTCCCCGTCGTAACCAACTTGCGAGAGGAGTTCGGCTTGCTTGGCTCCCGACCACTCCTTTTTGAAAGCATCTGCCAGCAAGGCGCGCAGGCGGTCAGCACCAGGCAGCTCACCTTTGACTGGATTGAGGCATACAATCCCATCCTCATCCGCGTGTTTCTCAAGGCCGTCTGGGCCCAGGGCGGGACAATCCATGAAGCTTGAGCCGGTCTGGCGTGGCCACCTGTACCCAAGCAGGCGTGCGACGCCAACTTGAAGTGGATGGTCGGATCCATTGGGGTGGCCGCTGAAGAGCCACTGGGTTGCGTTTGCAGAAAAGGGTCGAGGCAGTCCCTTCGGATAGCTTTCCTTGGCAAGGTGTTGCCACCGATCGGTATCAAAAGCTGCCTTTTCGAAATAGCGGACGTCGACACTTAATTTCTGGTTAACCGCGCGAACTGTGCCAGGAAAGCTCGGGTCTGAGCAAAACCTCCATAATGCGGGAAGATTACGCGGATCCCTAGGAATTAGCACGCATATTACGTTTTCAAATAACTCGCCATTATAAAGCGTTACGAAAAGGTTGCTCATATATGAGATACCAATACCCTGGCGTCCCCAAGCCTCGCGGCCCGCAACTGTCGCTCCTTCGCCACCGACCCTTGACACAAGTGAACCATTGCCCTTTTCCCAAAGGAGGACATATTCCCGGCCCCCGTACGGAACAACTTCATCGACAGTGCCCACCTCAAACTCCCACCGCTCATCGAGGACGTTGACCTCCCAAAAGCCTCTTCGAAAGTAAGGAGAATCACCTGAAGTAATCCCTCCACGGACAAAGGCGTGTGTCCCTAGACGCATGCCAACGTCTACCGGATTGAATTGAATGATGTAGTCAGGATTTGTAAGTTGTTTGTGCTGGGAGACCAATGCGAGCGGACTACATCGGAGGGCGGCTGCCTTCTCGTCGGGTGTCAACAATGCACCTGCATCGATACCCAAGAAGTCATTCTCTCTGCCAGGGAAGCTGTTCGATAGTCCAACCAATACGACTTTGACAACTTCGCCACTGATTTCCTCAAACGCACCAGCCCCGAGCCGTGAAACGAAGTTCCACTTAAGCTTTTTGAGCGAACTTTCGCGGAGTTTTTTGTAGCGCTTTAGGAACTGCCAATTCTGGATTGTCACAAGTGCGGCAGTGCTCCCCTGCGCACAGAAGGTCAGGCACCGCTGAAGAAAGCAGGTTGCCAATTCGTCTTTAGCCTCAGGATGAAAACGCTCACTGTATTCCCTCAGCGTGTCATCCTGCTTGCTTCGGCCGAGGTAAGGAACGTTCGTGGTAACGAGGGTAAACTCGTCTGCAAGAATTCGGGCTGCGTGGATAAGTCCCTGAGCAACCACAGCAAGCTCAGCAGTTGAGTCATCCACTTGCTCAGCGGCAAGTGCTTTCTCGAGTACCGGGCGGACGTGTTCGAACTGGGCTGCGAAGAGGTTGCCACCTATACGCCTTGGGTCAATCAAGCTTCCGAGAACGGGCGCTTGCTTGAACAGGTGGTAAAGGGTCCGCATAGTTTCCCGTACGGGGTCGTCCATGCCAGCAAGCTTGAGCCAGTCCTCCTCCTTCGCATTAATTCCGAGCCCGGAGCAGGCGATGTTCAAAGGCGGAAGCGGCCGATAGCCAACCATTCGCCATGCCGCAAGCGCTAGGTTGAACGCCGCAATCTGTGTGCAGCGGTTATCGAGTTCGAGACCAAACAGGTTGTCCCGGAGGACAGCATCAACGGCTTGCTCCTTCGACAACCCTTCCTCCTGCATTCGGAAGGCAACCAGGATTGGGAGCGCAAAGACCAGGAAGTGCCCACTGCCTTCACACGGATCGAGGACTTTCAAATCTCTGGCTACACGTGGCCAGCCATCAAAGATCCCAGCCGCCGGCCGCCAAGCGCCTTTGTCACCCTCGCGCACGAAGCGAAGATATGTCCAGTCGTACCCTCCCACCGAGCAGGCGGCGCGCAGTTCATCTTCGTTTTTCGCCCGTGACGCAATTTCGGGTTTCTCTGCAAGAACCTTTCCCGCCCACCAAGCGCCGAGCGTGTTGTGAAGAAGGAAGAGAACCATATAGTCTTCGGTGAAAAGCTGCGTCACCGCAGCTAGTTCATCAGCACCAATCTTCTTCTCAGACTTGTTTACCTTCTCCTTCTGCTCCGTCTGCCAGAACTGGTAAACCCAACCGAGGCTATCTTCAGCTGTGAAGACGTCGCCGGGCAGCGACTCCAGAAGGCCTTGCAGAGCCTGCCGGCTTTCAGGTGGCAAAGTAACTTCCAGCACCGGATCGCCGGCCCGGAAGATTTGGGGCAGCATCCCGACGGCGTACTGGCTCGCGAGCGAGAGCCAGTCGGTATTCTTTTCTCTCGCCAGCTCCTGACACTCACTAAGCGAGATTGGGACATAAGTCCCAAGCCCGATCTCGAATCTGAGCAGATCGTTCTCCGCGAGAAACCGGGCGAACAGCATTCGATGCCATTGCTCATAGGCACACGCTTGAGCTAGGCGATCAATAGTTTGGGTCCCACGCTTTTCATCAAGTTTATCGCCGAGCTGTCGGCCATGGGCACGAAGGCGATTGCGAAGCTTCTTAAGGTCCGGCGTCATCCCCGACCAAGTGTCCTTCTCATGCACCGCAAGCTGGTTGAGAGCCTTTTGCGCACCCGCTTCGCCCACGCGCCGCGCTTCGATTACGGTGTTTTCGAGTTTCTTGCGTAGCTCACGTGTGAGAACAGCCATTCGAGTCTCCGTCTAATTTACCAAAACCGGGCCTTGCTTTAGAGCTTCTACAATCTTCTTCTCCTGCCGCTCGGCCCACTCGTGGGCGTCCCTTTCCGTTCTTAAAGTGGCATGCTCGACGGTTACGATCTGAACCTTCGGTTCGAGCAGTCTGGCAGCGAGCTGTAGAGCTCGCTGAACTCGGCCAGTCACGGCGTCTGCTTCCGCTTGGCGCGCTGCAAGTGAGCGGCTATCGAGCGCAGAAAGCATGGCTTCGTCATTCGACGTATCGGTTTTTGCCGGCGCCACCAAGCCGACCTCCCCGAGTATTCGTTTGCAATCCTTTTCCGCCACCTTTGGCCAAGTCGCATTCTCCGCGAGAGATTTCATCCCGGCTTTGAATGCAGATTCATGCGTTGCCTGGGACTCTTGAATAGCCTTGCGCAGCAACGTGGCAAGCGCAGCCCTAACAGGCGTGGCTGGGTCATTCGCCGCGAGCAGCATGCGGTTGTCGCGGATTGCGTTCATTTGTTTAAGGGGTTCTGCCGCATCCGGCAACTCGGCCGCGTGTTTGCCCATGCGCTCAACAAGCCCCCACACCGGGAGGCGTTGGCCAACGAGATCTTTTGCCTTCTTCCACTCGTTTATTCGCTTTCGGAGGTCAGCCTCTTTGTTCTTGATGGCGACCAACTGCTCGTTCCCGACGAGCTTCTGCATATCCTCGATATCCGTGGTCATTGGACGCACTGGGAGCGGGGGGTCACCCCCGGCGGATTTGGCCAAGGCAATGAGCGCTGCCAGGAAATCAGGAGCCTTGGAAGACTCCTCCCCAGCTTTGCAAGGGATGTTTAGCTCTTGGTAGAGGCCGCGGATCTTGAGCCTTTCAGTGACGGTCAGTGTCGCCTTTTCTACGCGGAACTCGGCCTTCGCAATCTTGTTCTGGTCGAGTTGACCCAAAGCGACGGGCACACCGTTTAATGTTGCAGTTAGGTGTTGACTGCGATGGAGGGCAATTAGCGCCGCGTCGACGGCGTCTCGCGGCCACCCGTAAGGGCTAGAACGGAGAGTCTTGCGGACTTCCGAGCCTATCTTCCCGGCACCTATAGTTGCGATGACCTGCTGGCATACCGAGTGTTGCTCTGTAGGGCCGGTATAACCTACAGGTTGGAACGGCTGATCTGCGCCATCTCTGGCGCGCTTGATCACGCTTTCCCAGGCAGTTCCCGGAGCGTCCGCCTCCTTGAATCTCGGGAAGAGCCGGGCCAGCGAGTCACTGGCGGCAGCCAAGAGCCGCTCTTCGAGCTTGGCCTGCATCAGTTCACTGCCGCCTCCCTGAAAGACCTTGGCATTCCCCACGATTTCAGCCACCAAGGTGTCGCGCAGCCTCACAGCTTCGTCGCGGCGACTTTCCATACTCCGACGAGCTTCCTGTCCCTCCGGTGTCGCCGGGTTGCCTTTGGCGTTCAGAGTTTGATCGGCTGCGGCCGCATCGATAACGTACCTTCGCAAATCGTCTGCCGATTGCCTCGGAATAAAGACGAAAATCATCGGGCTCTCGGGGCCTTGCTTCCGCGCCTGATCTACAGATTCCTTCTGGCTAGCGGACCACTCATCCCGAACCCACACGCGAATTGTCTCCCCGTCAAGCTCAGGTGGATTCTGATCACGAGAAACAGAGAGGTACCGAGCCTCCTTGGAGGCTCCTTGGACAATCTTCAAACCCCTAATAATTCGGTCAGCTTCGGCGTAGAGGAATGTGTCTCGGCGAACGTGAACGTCGGCTTCATCACCAGTAAGTTTTGCCTGACGAATGCGAAATTCCCGGTCCCACTCACTGCCTTCCTTCGTTTGCAGCCGGTACTCATCGCCGACTTGCATCAAAACACCCTTATCCGCCAGCTTCTGAAGCATCGAACCAACACTGTCCCGCAGCTTGCCGTTTTCGCCTGACAAATCCTCTACGAGCAGGTCCGCAATATGTTCTTTCGTTGCTCGCACACCGATATCAACGGTCGCCTCGCGTGGGAGCTTCCCAATCAAAAACACAAGCCCGCAGATTCGACGGGCCAGTTCTCCTTCTCGGCTTCCGTCTTTCGAGAGGTTAATGATTCGTTCGTTGATTTCGCGCAGCAGCACTCCTGTGTTGACCAACTCCGGTGCGAGCTTCTCATAAAGCTCCTCGCCAGGGATCAAGGCAGTGATCGGCTTATTGGCAAGCTTCGAAAGCACTTCCTGAAGGATCTGCAACTGAGACCGTAATTGACTGTGTGTGCCAGCGGCATCCAGGACACGGAAGCAGTTCTCCCAGAAGCGCCGGCGGACTGGCAGCAGAGGATAATCATCGACGATGATCTCGCGATCCTCGATGCGCTCCGCGATGCGCGTGCCCTGAAGTTGTCGGGAAACTTCCCCAGCATAATTGTCCAAAGTCTTTTGTACGGCAGAGACTGTAGTCGGCTTTTTCTGGAGTAGCACCTTTCGGGTGACCGTCTCGACGTCGGCATCGGAGAGGGGGACGCGGATCCTAAAGCGATCCATGAGTTTTTGTAGGAGTGGAACGTCTGTGAGTGCGCTCTGCCCTGCGCCAACCACAATAACGCGGCTGTCCATCTGCTTCGATAGAGCTTCGGCGACCTCAGTCATGAGCCCAGACCTGTCGCTTGAGTCCCCAATGTATTGCTGGACCTCGTCGAGGATAAGAACGGTACAGGGCAGTCGGTCATCTCGCCCGACCAGGCGTAAGGCTCGCTTAAATGTGCTCACGAACTGGTCAGTGGTGATGTCGATTGTTTGTGTCGGAAATTGTGCCCGTAAGGTCTTTCTGGCCTCAATTTCGTCCTGAGCAAACTTGCGATCGCACTTCAAAATCGCACGAGCAATCGGCCCGCTAACATAGAGGTTGTTTAGCTCCTTGGCCCAATCCTTCCCATCGGCTGCAACGCTAGCCTTGACCGCTTCGAGATATCCCTGGTCCTGAAGCCAAAGGCAGAACTGGGCCTGGGGATATTGTTCAGGAAGCCCGATGCCACGCAGCAAGACACCAAGGACGGTCAGCCGAACGTTGTCTGTTGACCCGCTGAGCAATGAGCCGGCGGCCGCAATGAGTCCGCCAGATCGCCGGCCGGCGGTATCCAGCTCGCGCAGCGAAGCCCGAAGCTCATCTGGGATAGAAGGCACGAGACTTCGGGCCGTTGACCCGTCATCAAACTGGGCATCTTGCCAGAGGTGGCAAAGCATCTTGAGAAGGTGCGATTTGCCACTACCGAAGAATCCGCTTACCCAAGCTGCCTTCTGGCTGGTCTGGCCAAGGTTGGCGAGAAACGAAGAAAAGATCTTTTCGATGCCCTCGGCAAATTGCCCCTCGCAAACAAACGAGGAGAGCTCTCCTTTGAGCTCCGCCATCTCCTTCTCGGTCATACGATCAACGATGCGTGCCTGGCCCTGGTTTACCAAGGGAGCCGCGGGATCGCGCTGCAAGATGTCCTTGATCTTCATGAGAGGCCTCCACTGCCGTGAACTGTAATCGGCACTGCAAGATAATTCCAACCGTCGCGTGCATCAAGCAGTCGATAGTTATTCTGCTCGTAATGGCCCGGAAAGAAAACCACCAGGCGTCCTCGGATATCTCCTTCGAGAAGCCTTAGCACTTTCGACACGCGAGTGAATCCAAAGAGTGTCCCAACACCGAAGACGGCCACCACGGATTTTTCGGGCGTCTCCGTACGGTTTAGGACCTTTCGGATTCGCTCAGCAACAAACTCGGCGAACTCGGCCTCCATCTTGAGCTGTAGGTCCTCGGGGGATTCAAAATAAGCTTCGCGGTACTCATCATTCCCAATCCACTGTGCAAATGCGTCCGAAACGTCCACCTCAAACCAATCGTGGCCAGCTTGGCGAGTCTTCGTTTCAAACTCCTGCTTCCGCGCGCGGAGGGCACGTTCGAGTTCCTTGTCGTACACGACCATAATCACGCGTTGGGCGCCGGCGACGGTTTGCTGCCAAGGTGTGGCAATATGTTGACCATACCGTTCAGCGAGTTCTTCAATGCGCCCCATATCAACTCCTTCCCACAGCAGGATCAAGTCGGCTCAAGCCAAACTCGACCACGTCACCTGCCATTCGGAGATCGATAAGACCAAGACGTTTGGCTTCGAGGGCTAGCTCTTTCGCCGTCGCCAATGAGCAGTCGAGCACTCTGACCCATCCCGAGGTGAGCAGATTATTGCCGCGCAGGCCTGCCGCATTGGCGAGATAGAGCGATAAGGCCAAAGCACCGGGCGTGGCACGCACGAGCCGCCGGAATTTGAATGTCCGCCCCTCGAGATGGCCGGATTGACTCCATGAACTAGCGGCGTTTCTGACGACCTTGTTAAGCGTGGCCTCGTTGAACCGGTCACCCACAGCTTCCTCCAGTGCCGTCTTCGTGTGCCGTCGCTGGAATTCTGCCCCGTCGGGCAGTGAAATAATCACGGGGGCAGTGAACATTAGAAGCGGGTCTCTCGCCAATGCTACTAAGAGTGACAATAGACCATGGCCAGCCTCGGGCATTCTCCACAGCCGCCGAAGAATTCGAAAGACCGGTAAGCTTGGATCGAGTCCGTACAACTCTCCTAATCGCTGGTTTGATAGTCGCCGGGTCGACACTGTCGGCTTACCTAGGCAATTTCTTTCGATTATCGCGGAAGCGTAATCACTGCGACTCGAATTAACAGGAACTGCTGCGAAAACGGCAGCCAAGTCTGGGACCATTATGGTGCGGCTGGTATGCGTGCCGATATGGCCAAAGCGGAAACCAGCGGCGATCGCGTCGGCTCGGTTAGGAGTTGGCGGAAAGAACGTGAGTTGCGTGTCGGTCATAGCGTCTAATCCTGGCTTGCCTTTGTTTTAATCGCGGCAAGCTGCCGGTCCAGCTCCTCTACTGCTTTCAGAAGCACTTCATGCATCCGGCCGGCGCGATCCGCGATCTTTTCGCCGTTGCCTTTCACAGTCTCTGCCCACGTCTTAATCTGCGCCAGGTACTCAATCTGCTTTTCGATCTCGCGTGTGGAAAGTTCAATTTCGTTCAACGCCTCCTCAGATTCTGAGGTATGCTGCGTCTCGCGAACAACCAGCGCGCGCGCGACACTGTACGCGGCCTTTACATAGAGGTCCGCCGAAGCGTCGTCAGAGTTCCACACGATCATGAGGTCATTGCCATATCGGGCGAAGGGCTCCATGCTCTCGGGTGCCGCTTCCTTCGCAAATACAAACACTCCGACCTGTGCCTGGCGGTTCTTCCGCCCCTCTTCGATCTCTTTGAGGGCCCCAGCCAAGTCGTAACCCTTGTTGCTCTTGGCTTCCCAAACGATCCGTGCCCCAGACGCGGCGCTGTCGGAGCCCAGGGTAGTTACGAAATCACCGATTTTGCAATGCGAGATGGCACCAGTCGTGGCGCCAGTGCTTTCGTGAATGTCGTTAAGGCGTGTAGCCTCTCCCGCGAGAAGCTGGCCAAGTTGGTCCTCAAAGGCCAATCCATGAAGAGTGGATTGGGCGGCCGCTTCCCGATACGATTGGAGCCCCGCAATGGTTTCTCGAACCTCCGATTGGAACTTCGTGTTGTTCTCCACGAGTCCGGCGATTGTAGTCGTTAACTCCCGTTTCAGGCGTGACAATGGGGAACCTTCATCATCCAGCGTTAGGCTCTTCCCAATCAGTTCCTGCGCGGATTCGACTTTCTTTACCAACCGCGAGAGCGCCGAGTCCTCTTTATCGAGAGAGAATTCGCCGATTAGACCATCGACCTGCTCCTTCACATCCGTCGCCAGCTCCCCATTGCTTTCCCGCACTTTCCGGACCAGGCGGGAGAGAGCGGATTCCTCGCTGTCGAGTGAGAACTCCCGGAGAATCTTCTCCTGTTGTCCTTCGAGGACTTGGTTTAGCATGGACTCGATTCGCGCCTTCAAGCCTTGGGCGTCGTCAGGGGAGAGCAACTTGAAAAGTGGGCTGTCATCGCCAACGTAGGCGGCGAGCGTCCGCGCAATAGTCGAATTCTCTGGAGCCAAGTGTACGCGTAAAGCCCGCTCAAGGTCCCCATCCCCCTTGATCAGGGACTCGATTCTCTGGGGCAGCGCTCCAGTGGCTGGATCGAAATATTGGCGCAATGTGCTTCCAATCTGATTTGCGATGTCCCCGCCACGCTCTGCAAGGAGTTCGCCGAGCTTTCCGACGATTTCTTGGCCAGCCTCACGAACGGCGGCCGAGTCCAGTTGTCCACTCGCTTGCCGGAGTGCAATAACGCCGAGACGCAGCGCACCGAGCGCAAACTTCTCCCGGTCTGGCCCCTCGGCGTGCTTTGCCAATTCAGCCAACACCTCTGGATCAGTCACCTCTAGCCGAAGAACGAGAACCGAGCCCTCGCCTAGCAGAGCGACGTTTGCACCAACCTGGGCCGGTAGTTCTGGAAGGGTTGTAGCCATAACAATTGCTCCTAACTCGTCTAAATTCAGCCGGCAAGTATGCCGGCAGATAAAATCCATGAAGCGAAGATATCCTACTCGCAACATATCGGCGTGTCAAGTTCCTATAATAAACAGCCGGCAAGTTTGCCGGCTGACCTTTATGACAATGAAACATAAAGTTAAAAACCGACGTAGGAACGCTCTTCAGGATTGGGAGATGCGTCCAGGGTGGCCCCACTGCAACCTCCGTTGCCGCCGGAAATCCCCCCGCCGCCTACCCCGTGAAGCCAACTACCGCCATCAACAAAGTCCCCAAGGGCACCTCGACCATCGCCATCGCCAGTGCACCTACCGCCGGCGTCTAGGCACCCCTCCCCTCGGGATTTCGTTGCCAAGCAACAAGGGGCCCGCGTGTTCCATTGACCGGAACGACGCTTCTTTTTGTGAGGCAATACAAGAAGAGAAAAAAACTGACATCCGTTTTGGCGTTATGTTTTTCGGAAGCCAACGAAACTTACCACAACTGGAGAGTGTTTACACATGGATCGGATGGTGTCTGCATCGCTTTTAACCGTGACGAACTCCTCGCGCACTTTGACCCCATCAAGAATATCCGCAAAGGAGTCGTAAAATATAAGCTGATTCGAGAGCTGAAGAGTTTTCGCCCGCCGTTGCCCAATTGCCGTTTCTCAAGCGACACCCATACAAGGACGAGAAGGAATTTCGTCTTATCTATTCAGACTGGAGGGAAGAGATAGAAGCGAAAGGGTTTGACATCGGCCTGACATGTATAAACAGGATTGTACTGAACCCATGGATTCCAAAACCACTCGCAGACGCCGTTAAGCTGACAATTCGTTCCATTGAGGGATGTGAGAGCATCGAAGTCTATCAGACAACGCTCCTCGAAAACAAGCAGTGGAAACGTTCGGCAATGGGGTGAAATGGGTTTTTGAAACGCTGAGGGTGTCCGAGCCCTGCTTACCCCTGTCAGGCCCGCACCTCCCACGCTGCCCACTGGGGATCGATCCATCAGCAAGCTCTTGCCGGTCCGCCTTCTGCTTGCGCATCTCCATGCGTTCCTCCTGCTGGGACAGAAACACGCCCTGGCCGTCTCCAGCCCTTCTGTGCCTGTCCTCGTTCGCGGATAGGGTCATGACAGTACGGCCCGCCATGATCCACTCCCATCACTGATTGATACTTTTTGTCTTGTCTTCTAGCCAGGTTCGGCGATAAGAATTTTGGAGGCCCAAAAACAGTAGCATTCGATGCGGCACTAAGCCAGCTTGCCCTACGCTTTGCGGGGATTGGCCAAACGACGCTCAAGGACCCGCTCAATGTAGCACTTCTCTACCAGCGCCACACGGGGGGTGGGTCTGGTATTAAACACCAGGCCGCACTCTTCCGAACCCAAGAAGCGCAGTTGCGCCTGGATATGTCCGCCCCAACGCCCGCCGCAGCATAAATCCTGTGACGGCGTCTTCGGACATCTTCCCATCACGGTCGGGATCGTAAATTCCGAATGCGGGCAGTTCAACAGGGCACTCAAGTCCCGAACCTATCATCTTCGGTTTACCAAGCAGCAACTTAATTGACATCGCACAATGGCCTTCCAGAAACCCCAGCCGCTTTTCGTTCCTCACGTCAAAAAGAATTTCCACCTTCACATGCCCACTATAGTCATCTTGAACCATCTGGATGAATTCTTCTTCTGAGTGGTTCATTTTTCTCCTCCATATCTTTTCCAAGGCATATGCAAACTAGGCACCGGCCGCGCCCTGCAACTACCTTATGTTCAGGCGGGGTGGGGCAATCCCATTGTTGCCCGCCCACGATGCCAGTACAGATACGCGCCCCCGCTTTTTCTTCACTGAACCTGACCGCATGGGCGCACTCGCCGGTTGCGTCGTGCGGTTCGAGGCTCAAGCACAGATCCATCATCTGTGATCAGGAGTCGGTCATCCTCAGCCCCCGTTGCTGGGTGTTCCGGGGGAATCGGCGGAAGCGAGTTCACCTGCGCAGCCCAATTCTGCGACGATCTCGGCCTCTTCCGGGCTGAGAGGCTTCGGCTTCTCCTCACCCGGCTGGAAACCCCGCAAGTGTTTCTCGTAATCGTAGGAATACATCTCCGCCACGAGCCAGCCCCACTTGTTGCCGTCGATCTGGACCAGCGGATACAACAGGGTCCCTTCTTCAAAGAACTCGCGGTCCGCTTCCTGCTGATAGGTCGTTCCTCTGACGACGGCCAAATTGCGCAGCCGTACCTTGCCCCGATCAGTATGCTTGTCGGTAATGATTGGGTTTTGGTCGATCACCTGTTGAACGGTGACCAGCTTTTTCTCCAGCGCGCCGATCAGCCAGATCTGTGCATCGTCGCACTCGCGATTCTTGGGCGAACGCGCCAGCAACATGACCGACATATAGATGGCTAGCGGCTCGGGGTCCATGCCCGCCCGGGCATCTTTCTTGAGCACCAGGTAGCCCATGCAGAGCGTGTGCACCTGGGCGACCACCTCCGGGCTAGCCAGCCCGATGTCTTCACAAGCGATGATCATCAGGCGGCGAGCCACGGCCGCTGGATAGCCGGAAGCGCACAATTCCCGGGCTAGAATCAACGCCTCTCTCTCCTTGCCGCGCCGAATCATCTTCTGGATGCCCGAGATGCACTCGTCGTAGGGGACGCCGGAAAGCGTCTTGGGCTTGAACGGGGCCCCGCCCCCTCCCTGCCCATTGGCTGCTGCCATAAGTCGAAATTGTTCCATACTCCACCTCCAGGGTGATTTGTGTTATCCATTTAGAGTATGGTTCACGAATTTACGTTGTCAAGTGAAATATTGCATAACTAGGGGATTTTTACCGCGATCCCAGACCCGCCGCGAAGGGCACTGTGTAGCAGAAGTGTCAATGAGAGGAGCATGCGCGCAGAGAGTCAGAATACCTGAGAATATGACGGTACGACCAAGTGACCGCAAGCAAGCACGGTAACTTCCCCGAAACGGGGTTCGGGTCGTCGAAGGCGACTTCGGGGCGTTTGGTAGTCGGAAGAGCCCTCTCCACTAGCAATCAGCCGCGCGGTCCCCCAACGGCATTCGGGACGGGAAGCCGACTTGAACGAAGCCGCCCGTGCGGCGGACGCTGCGCGTGCGTGCAAGTGGGCAGAGGAGTCTTGATCAGGATATTGTCGGGTCATAAGGAGGTTCCCTATGACCCGTCTACGCAAAATGATGCTGGAGGAACTCCAGCGTCGCAATTACTCTCCTGGTACCATACGCTGTTACCTGCGGGCAGTCGCTGATTTCGCCCGCTACTTCCACCGCTCTCCGGACCAGTTGCGCCCCCAGCACATTCGTGAATACCAAGCCTATCTGTTCCGCGAGCGGAAACTGGATGCGAGCAGCGTGACGCAGAAGCTCGCAGCTCTGCGCTTCTTCTTCGTCAAGACGCTCAAGAAACCTTGGAGTGTGGCCGAAACGCCCTACCCCAAACAGGTGCGTCGCCTGCCCACCATCCTCAGCCAGGAAGAGGTAGCCCGGCTGATTAACTCCGCCCGCAACCCCTTTGATCGGGTCCTATTAATGACTCTTTACGCCACCGGGGTGCGTTGCGCTGAGGTGGCGCGACTGCAAGTCGGCGATATCGACAGCTCGCGCATGGTCGTCCATGTCCGCGCCGGCAAGGGCCGTGAAGATCGCGATGTGATGCTCAGCCCCGTCCTCCTGGCGGCCTTACGCGAGCACTGGAGCCGAATCAAGCCGAAGGTGTGGCTTTTCCCTGCCGGTCGTCGGCATACTGCTGCGCAACCCCTGAACACCAAAACCGTCTGGCGAGCTTGCCACCATGCGGTTCAGCGTGCGGGCCTCAACAAGCCCGTGCATGTGCACACGCTTCGCCATTGTTTTGCGACTCACCTCCACGAAGCGGGTGCCGACCTGCGCACTATCCAGGTGCTGCTCGGTCACCGCGATTTGGAAGAAACCACTCTCTACATCCACCTTTCCCGCCGCCATCTGAGCGCCACCGCCAGTCCTCTGGACGCATTGGCGCTGGGGGTCGCAGGAAAGAAGGACCAGCCGCCTGGAGATGAATAAATGAATCGGCCGCCGCTGGAGGTGGCCGACCTCATCCGGGTAGCGGGGCAGAAATTCATTGAAGCGAGTCGTCGCTGGATCACCGGTCAACATCTCAAAGTGTTGACGGCTCTCGAGCGCTGTCGGACTGCCGCCCTGGGTGGACATCGGGATAAGTGTTCCCGCTGCGGGTATCGCGCCATCTCCTACAATTCCTGCCGGAATCGACACTGCCCCAAGTGTCAGGCCCCCGCTCGCGACCAGTGGCTGGAGGCGCGCCGCCAGGAACTCTTGCCCACTCGCTACGTCCATGTCGTCTTCACCCTTCCTCGGCGACTCGCCCCTCTGGCCTTGCAGAACAAGAAGGTCATCTACGATCTCTTGTTCCGGACCTGCGCCCAGACCCTGCTCGAAATCGCCCGTGATCCCCGCCATCTGGGCGCCGAAATCGGCTTCTTCGGCGTGCTCCACAGTTGGAATCAGAAGCTGGAACATCATCCCCATGTCCATTGCGTGGTCCCGGCCGGCGGACTCTCCCCCGATCACCAGCGCTGGATCCACCCCCGCTATCGCTTCTTCCTCCCCAGAAAGGTGCTGGGTCGTGTTTTCCGCGGTAAGTTTGTCGCCGCTCTCCGGCAGGCCTTCGACGAGGGCCAACTCGGCTTCTACGGTGACTTAAAGCTTCTGGCAGAAGCGAAGGCTTTCTCCTCCTTCCTCCGCCCACTGTTCCGGCAGGACTGGGTGGTCTACTGCAAACCACCCTTCGGTGGCCCCGAACACGTTCTCCGTTATCTCGGCCGCTACACCCACCGCGTGGCGATCTCCAATCACCGCTTGGTCGCCCTCCAGGGAAGCCAAGTCACCTTTCGCTGGAGAGACTCCGCGCACGGCAACCAGCAGCGCCTGATGACCCTTGCGGTGGAGGAGTTCTTGTGCCGCTTCCTGCTCCACGTGCTTCCCACCGGCTTCGTGCGTATCCGACACTTCGGCTTTCTGGCCCACCGACGGCGCACGGCTCTCCTGCCCCTTTGCTTCCAGTTCCTGGGACGACCGACCAACTTGCCACCCGCCCCAGAACTGCCGCCAGAGGATGAAGAGGGCTCGTCGATCACGTTGCCTTCTACCTCCTCGTGGTCCTGTCCCCAGTGCGGCGGCCCCATGATTATTCTGGAACGACTAACCGCGGCGGAAATGTGCCTGCGTTCTCCACCGCCCGCCCTGACGAGGCTCGCATGAAATACACCATCCCGATTCGACCACACGGCGCCCGCTCACCACGCCCCCGCTCCCGTGTGCCTGATTACATGCCGGCAACCCATCCCTCCTCACCCTATCCCTTCACACCCTCTCCAAGGGATCTCGGGTTGACGGATAACACACGCTTTCGCACCCGCAGACAGCCATTCCACTTATCTCTCCACCCGCCTGCGGAGCCACTGACCCCCGTTCAAAACCCATAATTCGCCCGCGTCCGCCGCAAACACGGGCGGCTTCGTTCAAGTCGCTGTATCGAACGCGCGCCGGGCTCGATCCCAGCCACTCGGCTGATGGTCCAGTCGGCGCGCATCCGATACAACCCTATGACTTTTCAGGCCGAATCCGTACGTGCGGCTATCGATCATCTGAAAATTACGGGTCGGCTGGAGATTTATCAACAGGCATTGGTGATGCTAAACGCTGCGGCGCTACTCACGATCGATCCGGCAAGTGCCATGCCGCCGCAACCTTAGCTTAAACGACCCGGCGGCGGACGACATACATGGGAAAGGTCCCGAAGTCTTTGGCGAGCGGCGTTTGACCGACGTACTCGCAGTGGAATGTTCTGGTGGGCACTACTGCGGCCAGCGCGGCGAAATGCTGGCTGGCGTAGACCTGATTGGGTGGCGTAATCGGCTCGATTCGGGCCGCCTGGCTTACGTGGGTGCCTATGAAATTGGGCCGCTGAGTAACCGGATCCGTAAAGGGATAGGCCGGTCCGGCGTGCAAGCCGATGCGAACGCCCAGCTCGGGAGTCCCTTCTCCGCCCAGGCGGTGTTCTGCATGCGGTCGCACAGATCCAGCGCGAACCCCGCGGCGTCACTCACGTTCTCGAAAATGAAAAAAAGACCGTCGCCCCACGTGTTCGTCATGGTCGGTTGTTGATGGCCAGGCGGAGGGCCAAGTTGCGGGATGCTGCGGGCCATTTCACCGACCATCCCGAGGAAGTGCCGGACGAACCGGGGGGTCTGTTCCTCCGTTAGTTTGCTGAACCCCTTGGCGTCCGCAAACATGATGGCCACAATCTTGGGCGGCGCCTCAAGGGTTGCTAGCGGCGATTCCGGTTTCGGACAAGGCGTTCCTGCCACCGAAGTAGTCCTCAACTCCGGGCATTCTATTTCTAACGTCCGCTTCAGGTCGATTAACTCCACTTCGTACCCGAGTCTCCGCCATCGCTCGACATTGCTACAGGTCCCACCCGGCCCGTCTCCCGGGCTTCCATCCCAAACGCCGAGGGGCGACAGCTTCGTGCCCAACTGCTCGGCTCGGATGATGGCCAATCCCAGCAGCACTTGATTCGCGTAGTCGTAGGAAACACTCCCCTCGCTGAACTTTTGGCCGGAGACGATGACGACTTCCGTGGCCCGTGCAAGCACACTTTGGTAGCGTTGCCCCCAATTGGCGTCAGGCATGATTTCGACGCTGTCGCGCAGGAACAGTTGGGGCTGATAAGGGAGGACAACGTGGGCCTCGCCGCCCATCTCCAGGAGAGCCTCAAGGAAAATCAGATCCGAACCACACGCCGCCGATGATGGGCCAAAACCACAAAGACGAAGAGGATTCGAAAGTTCACCGTTGGCACCACGAAGAAATCCGTGGAGACCAATTGCTTCAGGTGACTGTCGAGGAACGTACGCCACGTCTGGGAAGGTGGTTTTCGGTGACGCTCCATGTACTTGGCCACGGTGGCTTGAGATAGTTCAATTCCGAGCTTCAGGAGTTCGCCATGGATGCGTGGTGCTCCCCAGAGCGGATTTGCCAGGCTCATCTTCCGGATGAGGTCTCGAACTTCACGAGACACTTGAGGTCTTCCCGGCCTACCCCGTCTACTCTTCCAAGTCCAATACAGCCGGAATCCCTTGCGGTGCCAGGCGATCACCGTTTCCGGCTTGACCATGGCGAGGGCACAGCGCCAACCTGACCAAAGATGCATAAGCCACGTCCAGAAGAGGCGGTCCGCTGTCCTCAGATGAACACGCCCGCGCTGCGACCTCCGCAGCACATTGATTTGGTGGCGCAAAGCGAGGATCTCCAATTGCAAAGCGACCCGCGTCCGGAAAGAGGAACAGAGGACGATAAAGGCGGAAACCAACAGACTGAACATGGGAATGAGAGCTTACCAGCGGAACCGCGCCAACATCAATTGATTCAACATGGACGAGATTCTTGGTAACCACAGCTAGGTCTTTGACCGCATGAAAAGATTCTATAATATATTGTTTTTGAGGAATCTTTGGGCCTATACTGGGGCATGTCGCGACGCCCCCTTGAGGTGAAGGTATCTGCCGAAGATCAGAAGCAGCTTCGGCAACTTTTGCGAGCCGGCATTCAGCAGGTGCGAGTGGTCCTGCGGGCGCTTGCCTTGGAGCAGTTATCGGAGGGCTTGACCGCACCGGCGGTGGCCAAGCTGGTGCATCTGACCCCGCAGGCGGTGCGGCGGATCGGCCACCGGTATAAGCGCGGCGGGCTGCCGTCTGCGCTCTACGAGCGGCCCGGGCGAGGTGCCGAGCAACTTTTGGACGGCCCACAGAAACAGCGGATCATCGCCATGGTTTGTAGCCAACCGCCGGAAGGCTACGCCCGTTGGACCGTCCGTCTGGTCGCCGAACAGGCCGTCAAGCGCAAACTGGTTCCCCAGGTGGGGCGGGAGACGGTGCGAATCCTGTTGCTCAGCCACGACCTGAAGCCGTGGCGGGAAAAAAATGTGGTGCGTGGCGGAACTGAATAAGGATTACATCCAAAAGATGGAAGACGTTCTAGCGACCTATGAAAAGCCCTACACTCCTATCGAACCGGTCGTCTGCTTGGACGAGAAGCCGGTCACCTTGCACGCCGACATCCGGCCTCCGATTCCCGCTGCACCCGGCCGGACAGCAAAGCGGGACAACGAGTACAAGCGATGCGGTACCGCCAATGTCTTCTGCGCCGTGGAGCCGAAAGCCGGGCGGCATTTCACCCTGCCCACCCCGAATCGCTCCGCGCCAGAATTTGCCCGGGCGCCGGAGGTCGTGGTGAGCAGCTATCCCGGCGCGCGATCGATTCACCTGGTGATGGATAACCTCAACATCCACGGCCAGAAGTCCCTCACCGACTATTTCGGAGAGGAGCGGGGCGGCTCGATCTGGGACCGCCTCACCGTCCATTACACGCCGAAGCATGGGAGCTGGCTGAATCAGGCGGAAATCGAGATCAGCTTGTTTTCCCGTCAGTGCTTGGGCCAGCGCAGAATTCCAAGCTTGCGCATCTTGCGACAGGAGTCTCGCGCCTGGAACCACCAGGTCAATCGGCATCGGGTCAAGATCAACTGGCAGTTCACCCGCAAAAGGGCACGTGGAAAGTTCGGCTATGAAAGGAATCTATTTAGGCGGTCAAAGACCTAGCGCGGCGTGGAGTCGGGCAGGCCGCCGTCCACAGGGATGGTTGCGCCGGTGGTGGGCGTCTGGCGCGTGGCGAAGAAGAGCACGGCTCTTGCGACGTGTTCCCCGGTGACCCTGGCCCTCAAGAGGTTGCGTTTCTGGTAGTATTCCTCCAGGCCTTTTTCATCCAGTCCCCGCGCTCGCATGCGGTCAGGTCCAACCTCCGCCCACAAGCCGGACTTGCGCGTCCCGTGAGAGAACACTGCGTCTGGGGAGACCATGTTCACACGCACGCCGATTTCGGCCATTTCCAGGCTGGCAATGCGGCCCAGTTGATGGGCAGCGGCTTTGGTGGCGCTGTAAGCCCCGAACTTGGCCCCCGGAGCAAAGACGTTCTTGGTTGAAATCAGAACGATGTCGCCGCCGGTCCCCTGACATTTGAAGTGCCGGCCCGCTTCTGACAGCATCAGGAGCGTTCCCTCGATGTTCACCCGCTCCAGTTTTTGGAACACCTCCAGCTTCATCTCTTCCAGGGATGAGACCAGCGCTATGCCGGCATTGATGATGACCAGATCGACGCCGCCCCAGGTCTTAATAATTGTATCGAACCCTTGCGCGACGGAAGCCGCGTCCGTCACGTCCACCGCAACGCCCAGGACGCGGTCCCCAAAGGTTCCCTTCAAGTCCGTGGCCAAGCTTTCCAAGGCTTGCCCGGCCAAATCGGTGACTGCCACGTGGCAACCGTTCTCGAGCAGGCCCTGGGCAATCGCCGACCCGATTGCTCCCGCCGCTCCCGTGATCACGGCGACTTCCCGCGCCAGGGGCAATTCGCTGCGCCTTCCGAGCTTGGCGTGCTGCAGGGTGTGGTACTCCATTTCAAAGAGATGGCTTTCGTCGAGCCCCTCGTACGTTCCCATCGCGGCTACCTGGGCTTTGACCGCCAGCGTGTGAGCCGTAATATCGCGGGCGATCTTGGCCGCCTGAACATCCTTGCCAGAACAGATTGCCCCCAACCCCGGCAGCAGCAGCACGCGGGGCAGCGGGTCAAAGGTTGCCAGGCCCTCGGGTAAGTGTGCCGAGTTCCTCTCGATGTAGGCTTTGTAGGCAGCCGTGT
>Ga0208692_1000407_pt1 | contig 33240 bp, 38 predicted proteins | sample June2015DPH_20_1_3_FD_184721 | JGI IMG/M metagenome (GOLD analysis project Ga0208692, IMG submission 184721) | Peatland microbial communities from SPRUCE experiment site at the Marcell Experimental Forest, Minnesota, USA - June2015DPH_20_100... | ecosystem: Environmental > Terrestrial > Soil >... | reverse complement strand
TTTAAATCCAAACAGTCTTTTATCCATCGATTTCTTAAATCCCTAATTCGATTTCCACTTATCCCGCGGTTAATAAATCTGGCCCCGTATTCCGGATGCGAAGCCGAAACCCATGCAGCGGTCATCATAGCATATCCTTCTCCCAATGCTTCGTAGGATTTGCGTTTTCTCCCGGCATCGGTGATGCTATCTCCCTGAAACAAAATCGTCGGGTTAGACTGTAAATTCATTTTCTCTTCTTCCTCAACACGGATCACGAGAAGAGATTTCAGAACTGTTTAATATTTTGCTGGCGAGGTACTGTAACAGGCGTGTTTACGGTGAAATGAAAGAAAAATAGTTAAGCCCAAACAAGACAATCGTTAAAATCGCGATCACATATGAAAGCTAGCCGATTAGAAGAAGCAGCCAGATTATTAGCGCGTTGTTCCACGTTCGCGTTAAAAAACCTTGGCGAACTAACCTTTGCAGTTCTTTGCAAGAACCAATCAAAGTCCCCCGTAATCCAACCATTTTAATGGAAAAAAACCAAGGGACATATCGCTTATTCGACAAAGTCTTCAAATCGCGAACATCCATATTCAAAACAACGGGCAAGCAACATTTTAAGAAGGGTATGCTATGAGTGCGCGAATTGAAAGATATCACATTAACACCGGTTTTTTTGATGTTGTTGAATTGTTCTACATCTAGAGGGCTTCTATTAGAGTGAAAATAAAATATTTTTGACGGCGCCGTAAAAAAGTTCTTTAAATTGGAGTACCTCTCGACAATTGATTTTTCTATGTCGGCGAACCGCCAAAAATATTGAACATTCAAAAGAAATTGCCCATTAAAACAGTAGATTCGTTCTGCGTTTAGCTTCTGTCCGAAAAAAACTGCCGCATACCCTCCGGAAGAAGACCCAAGGGTAATTATTTTGTAACCGTTAGTTTCTGCTCTTAAGAAATCAGTTACTTTTTCCAGTGTATCAAGATGGCTGTTTATACCGCTTAGATAATGGTGTTTCTTTACATCACGAATAAAAATATGCTTTGCTCCGCAATTAATTCGGGTATGATACCATTCATATTTGTTTTTCCTAATTAATTGCTCATAAAAATTCTCTAGTGTGTTCGGATAGTAAATAGCATCGCTGCTAAAATAAATTATGCAATATGGACTAGAATTGCTTGCACCTTCAGAGTATTCGATTAAGCAGTTTTTGTCTTTAGCATAAAGCCTATTTACTTCATCAGATAAGATGCGAGATGCTTCTTTCGATGTTACACACGCGCGCGCTACGTGAGGCTTAATGCTACTCAATTTCTAAAATCTCTCTCCTATTTCTGGGCTGAATGCCGTCAAAGGTCTAATAACCTCAGTAGATGGCTTCAACTCTGTTGGTATATTCTTTCTACGATCTGTCCTCTTTTAATTATCAAGCTTATCTAGTCATTTAGGTTTATCAATATGAGCCTCAGCAGCTTCTTTTCGCAAAATCTCCGTAGCTCGAAACCAACAGTTACGTGAACCTTTGTCTGATATTTTCTTTGCTGGACAACCTGCAATGGTAATACCAGACTCAATGAAAGATTTGTTAACATAAGAGTTTGCTCCGATGGCTATCCCATCAGCAATTTCAATATCTCCATCAATAACCGCACCTGGTCCAATAAAGACATTATTGCCTATTTTCGGAGGAGGAATGGGGTGATGAACACTTCCAATTGAAACACACCGATCTATTCTGCAGTTTTCTCCTACCATAGCTTTCGGATGCACTACTATTGGGCCCCCATGAGCAATTGAAAGGCCAGGCCCAAATACGTTTGGGGGAATCGACAAGCCTAATTTCACGCTTAATTTTTGGAGATTCAATCTTGCCTGCAAATAAGCAATCCTGTCTATAGGATTATGTCGGCAATTCTGCAAGTATTCTACTTTGCGCAGCAACCGTTCGAATCTCCAAATTTCGTCTTGAAATAGCCGCGGACGCTTATACCTAATCGATAGCGCAAGCTTATCAGCCGCTAAATAGAATTTATAATCTTCTTTGGATTTAATCATCCTTATTCTCGACCCATCTGAATACATGCAGATTCTTTACCGTTTAAAATAAGTAACAGTCCCTTGTACGTAATTCAGTTTTCCACTTTGTGATTGTTGATGGGAACGCCTGCATCCAACAAAAAATCTTGAAACGATTTATATATTGGTTCTCCATTCGAATATGAAGTTCTTTGAAAAATTGGAAATTCTTCCAATAAAAAGTCGGCTATCTTTGGAATTCTATTTGTCTTGCGATATATCTCCAGAGCATATGCTTTTGCTTCTTTAACATGTAATACTTTTCTTTTTTCATAGTATTCTTCAAGTGTCATAATTACCTTGCAAGGATTACCTGCCGCGACGCAATTAGAAGGAATATCATGTGTAACCACTGAACAAGCGCCAATAATCGAATTTTTTCCTATCTTTACACCTTTTAATATTACTGAATTAACGCCGATAAAGTTATTCCCTTCCAAAACTACTTTTCCAGAAGAACAAAACATTTCCCCGAAAACCTCACGTAAGACAGACAAGTCATAACCATGCGTTAAAAGAATAACTCCATCAGTTAAAACACAGTTTTTGCCTATCTCAACTAGATAAGGTCTAGTGCAATCAATTCTTACAAGTCCAAAAAAAGCTGTGCCTTCACCAATAGTAACGCCTTTCTTTCTCAAAAATGAAATATATAAATGCGAATTAGACATGCAAATTCTTTGCAAAAATGCAGATATTAAACTTAAGACTTTAACCATTGGTAATCATCCCATTTCTCTTTTGTTTCTTTGGATTACATCAATTCGATCAGCTGTTGTTTTTACCTTCTTCTTTTACCTTCCTTTGCTTTTTTCGGTTTCTGATAACTCAAAATATTTGATTTCTCGTCGCCCTCGGGTCCTCAAATCCTAGGACGAGAATAGAAGCTGTCATAAACCATTTGTGCAAGTCCTTACTGTGATTTTATTAACACGCAGGAAATACCATCATTGTATAACAGGTTTAGTTTTTCCCCTTGAGAAAGGCTCTCCATGGAACTATAGTTACCTAAGTTCAAGCCTGCAAATTGTGGCGTATATAGTATGGCATCCGGTTTGTCGCCTATGTTCAGCTGTGGGAAGATATACTCATAAACACTCAGTTTCGCTGTCAAGTATGTATCTGTTAAGAAGTCTGTAACGACGAAGCTGGATTTTTCCCAACTGTAATGGTCTAGGAAAAAGTTGTCCGCAGTGTGAGATTCTCTTGTTTGCCATGATATTTCGGTGTTAAACGAACTGTGAAGCGGCACGAAAAGGGCCAGCACGAGCAAAACGGAGAATAACCCTACAAGGTATTGTTTGAATTTGCCTTGAAACAGAAATGCTGCTCCCAAAGAGACAGGAAAGAAAGCTACTGCTACTGCACGCCAGCCGAGAGTATTCAACACAGCGCCCAAACTCGAATAGACCACACCGGTAAAGAGGATGGCTTTGTCAAGGGCACTCGTTTTTCTTTTAATTAGTAGGAGAATAAAACCAGCAACGCATAGTCCAGCGAATGCAATTATCACCGTTCTGGAAAAAAATTGACCCGTGACATAGATTGTATTTGAAGGTGAAACAGACTTAAACGTATTCGAAAGTATGATAGAATAAGAATCAACAGGCGGGTTTATAATATTTTTAACGATTTGGTCAAATGAAAATTTTGCTTGGGTCAATTGTGCTAGGAACCAACCGATCAAAGTAATTAGAAAGAGATTTCTATAGAGACTTTTGTTTTGGCTGTTTTTATCAAATAGGCATAGCCCCAGTAAATATAAAACAAAGAATAAGGGTACAAAAAAGTGAGTAATCAAAAGGCTTGAATACAACAATAGGATGATTACAACCAAGCCGCTGCTCTTTCGATGGGTCCCCAGCATGAACAGGAGAAATAGAAGGCTGAGGGCGAGCGAAAAAGGAACAGCTTGGTAGTTTATGATATCACTGATTGGAATGAAGAAGACCACTACCGCTAGGACGCCACCGTTCGTGAACTTCTTAGAGCCGTATACATAGAGGGCGGTAGCCATCAGGAAACCTATGATTGTGTACATCAGAAATTCGAAGTTTACTAGTGTTAACCCGCTTACGGAAGTTACAATATCTGCCAAAACGTAAAAGGCGGGCCATTGGTAATAGTTGTGATTAAATTGCGAGGGATTCAAACTTTTTGTTTTTATGAAGTATTCCATCATTCCTCTGTAGAATTGATTATCTATTCCTCCTTCTGACATCATGGAGTAGAAGTAGGCCAAAGAAAAGAAAGTCAGAACAATTCCTATTGAAAGTAGCCACTTCAGAAGGTTGTTTTTCGTTGTTACAGCCATTAGGAACATTGGAACCAGTAACAACGGAAGGCTGATCCAATACAAAATGGAAATGTGGTTGAAAAGAAAGTCGTTTGCTGAGATAGTTGACAAAGGATAGGTTAAGTACCATGAGTAGCCTATAAGTATCAAACCTGCAAGAAAAGGAAGAATTAATAGTATTTTCTTTTCCATCTCTCTTACACCACGTACACATTTGTCGATTCATATGGAATGAGAACAATCAGAATTTGTGTTGATTCTGAGAGAGATGCCTGTTATATTCAGCCAATTTTTCATTTTCAATACACTTGCAACCTTGCTTTTAGATGCCATTCCTTTTCAGCCATGTCCTAAAACAGCTTTTTCACCGCGCCAACGTAAAGCTTCATAATTTCGATACTCAAAAAAATCCAAATTTGTTTTCTAATTAGGAAACAAACAACATTCAGGCTTTTCGAAAGGCGGCATTTACTTCGGAACGAAAACGGTATATAAATGCTGCATAAGGCCTAAGTCTAAGTCAGTCTCGAAAAATTTTATAGTGAAGTATCCTTTTTTGAGTTGTATACTTTGTTGAAGACAGTTTTTCTCGGAACGTGATGGGAAAAACATTTTAGTGGCATGCCTTCTAGAAGGCAATAATCGTGGAGGAATTGTACTTGAAATTGAACCTAAGAGAAGGCGCATCTGCTGATTCCAAGTGTTCAAAATACAGAACAACCTGGAATATGCACTGCTGCATTAACGAAAGAAAAGGAAGTAAACAAAAACGAAAAAAAGGCGAACTTTCAGTTTTTCATAAATTTTGGACATTTGATAAAAACCCTGTCTTCGATCTTCTATTTAACGAGAGGTTAAGACGCTTGATTAAGATAATAGATTTTGATTCAAATGAATACCGTGTAGGATTAGAAATAGGATGCGGTGGCGGGTATTTTTCAAGGTATCTGGCGCACCAAATAAATGGAACAGTTGTAGGCGTTGATTTATCCAAAGCAGCCCTGTACTATGGCAAGTTTCTTACAGAATGGGGGGCTTTAGGTCACACTGAGGCAGAATTTGTTTTAGCAGATGCAAATCATTTGCCATTTGGGACTAACTCTTTTGACCTAGTGGTTTGTGCGAGTGTCTTCGAGCACATCAAAGAACTAAGGGGAGCGCTAAAAGAAATAGAAAACTCTATGAGAAATAATGGGAATTTAGTTGCAGGGTATCCTATAGAGATGAAACTGTTCTTAGTCCTAGTTAAATTGTTTACACCTCAGCATATGAAGATTCGTAATCCCAAAATATTAGGAGAAGAAAATTTTGATAGAAACCCCGATACACACAAGCAATCTTTCATGACAATTAGGAGTTTGCTCCAACAGCAGTTCATACTCACACATAGAGAAAAATTTTTCTTTACTATTTTACCTGATGCGATATCATGGTATGAATGTGTCAAAATGAAAAAAAGAAACTAGCACGCGAAGTCTCTTTAAATTCTTTCATGAAATTTCTCACGCATAATTTGGCAATTTTATTTGTATGTAAAACGTTCACGGTAACTACAGTTGCAACTTTTCATTACTATTTTTCGAATCGCCTCTAACTAGGGTTTCGAGGCACAGGCAAACGTCGCATATTAATGGTGAAAGTTGAATGCTATTCGCTTGAACAAACCGAAATAGAAACCCGTTAATCTTGCTAAAGTAAATGAAATTACTAAAGGGTAGAAAATAATCCTCCAATTATATGTCTTCGTGCGTACTGCTGTGAATATGAAATGTCCAAACAATATGGAAAGGAGGAGCAAAAAGAAAATAAATGGAGAGATCAATAGGGTGATTAGTAGAACGAGACATAATAAATTTGTAAGATAGAACGAAGCAAAAAGAGATTCATACCTCGCATATTTCAAAGTTTTCCAGGATAGATAAAATGGCACCATTTTCGAACTGTTCCAAAAAGCATGCTTTAACCCCTGCCTATGATGCAAGACTGAGATCTCAGGATCAAAACACAAACGGTATCCGTTTTCTGCTAGTCTTCTGTGAAATTCCCAGTCTTCTCCAGATCTTAATGTCTCATCTAAATAACCAATTTTATCAAAGACAATCTTCCTATAACTAACGTTGCATCCTGCAATCTTTCCAACAGCTGAACGATCAAAATACTTACCTTTCAAGTGAGACTCCAAAAATGAACCTTGAACGAATATTAGAGGGCTCTTTTTGGATTCTTCAATAGGAGTCAAATGAGGCCCCCCCAAACAAAATAATGAGGGATCCTGTTGAAAGGTTGAATATATTTTTTTAAGCCAATCTTCGGGGGCTTCAGCATCATCGTCTATGAAGGCAACTAGTTCTGCTTTCGCGTGCTTTACTCCCAAATTTCTTGCTGCACCTAAAGTGGATGAGGTTTCTTTCAAGGTGACGATATTGCCGGTTTCTAAGAGCTGACTAAGCTGTTTTGGAAATATCGAATATACTAAAACAATTTCAAATTCCTGAAAAGTCTGGTTTTGAAGAGATATTATGCACCTTTCTAACAACATTGATTTGTTGCCTTTAGTTGCCAAAATGACACTTATCAGTGGTTTGACAAGTCTGTTTGCAGTTGGTTCGAGATTGAAGGATTCACGAGGAACAGGCAACACTTCTTCTTGCATAAGTACACCTTAGGTTTTTGAAACTATTTCTACATTAAAGTTGGTGCAGCCCACAATAGGCAAATAAGTTCTTCAGTTTTGCGATTGAGATTCTATCGATTTTTCAATACATCTTGTGTGGACTTTGTTGTAGAAGTGGCAAAAGTCTTGCTAACTCATAGGGCAATTTTGGAAACAAGATTTTGAGCATGTGCGATTACATTCCATGTTAGATTTGGCAAGCTGTTAAAGCCCACATAGCTGAGAAGATTGAGCAAGCCTATGTACGCACTAATTGAAACTGTTTCCATGGAAGGTTTTAAGAAAAGCTGCGCTCCCGATAAATTTGTTTTTGGTCTTAAGTATTCAGTAAATTTCATCTTGGTAATGTGTATTGCAGATGTTCAGATAATGAATCCGAGAGACATAGAAGCCCCCTTCTTTCCGCACAACTCCTTATACTCATATTCTACTTGTTGTTTTCATGTTGAACAATTCGACACGAATATTTATATATTCGTGAAACTTACGACACACGAAACGAACGGCAGTTAAGCGTGCGCACAAACGGATGGTAAATTTGATGAAAAAAAGGAAGTACCTCGTCTTTCTTGTATTGATAATGTTATGCTATTCTCTTTTCCCATCTGGTACGAGAGCACAGAGTTCGTCACAGATCAGTATATCTTCTCAAGGAAGTATCAATTACGCTCCTACTCCAACTGCAAGCCCGACGCCTTCGCCCTCGCCTACTCCTACTCCAACTGCAAGCCCGACGCCTACACCAACTCCATCAAACTTAACACCTTTTCCAACAGGTTGGGAAGCCCCAAGCATCGGTGGAACATCTTCCGCTTGGTCAGTTGGTTTAAGCGGTGTTACCAATGTTGTATTAGATAATAGTGTACTTTACAACGGGCAACCAACCATCAGAATAGACCCAACTGGCTCAAGCACTGACCCTGACAGGGAGAATGATGGACCTTGGATTACAGTACACCCAGGTGATCACTTGGTTTTTTCTGGTTGGGTGAAAACTCAAGCAAGTACAATAGGTGACACGTATATGTATCATGGAATATGTTTAGGAGTGGACTTTTACGGTGCGAATGGAAGAATTTGTGGGGTTAGTTCACCAACAGGACAACCTTGGACACCTTCAGGTGGTTATCCGAGCGATAATGGTGCAGAATTTGTTTCTTGGGGTCATACAAGTTGGGTTCAAATAAAAATAGATTTTACTGTTGCCTCTCAGTACCCAGCAGATACTTTTGGTTCAGGGTTTGGCACAAATTTTGCTTATTCGGTTGGTCAGATGGTTGCGCCTGTGGCTCTTATTCCTTATTTTTGGTGCATGAACAGCTCAGGAGATACAGCTTCAGCTTGGTTTGCAGGTGCGGTGCTTTACATAAATCCTTAGGCTGCAACAAAAGTAGCAGTTGCGTTTTGACCTTTCCCTGATTTTTGTTAAATACAACAAGTGTTTGCATGTCTTTTTTGAGAGATGTCAAATTAAAGGTAACACTCCTCGATTGAAATAGTTACTTGCTGCAATTGACTAAAAAACTAACTTTATTTCTGAATATAAAGCTTAAAAGACTATAAGACAATTGTATAACTAATTACAGACTTTTTTAAAGATGTATTCTACATTAATTTTTTCTCACAACGAATTCGTAGGAACCAGTTGTCCATAGTAGGCGCGTTAATTCATTGCACTGATTAGGTCTCAACAGCGTGCATGCGTGTTCCGAAAATGGTCAAAAATGGTAATAATTCGCTTCTTATCATTCACAACCGTTCCTGTTCTCCATTCAGATTTAATGCCTCTAAGACTGACCCAACCCCTGAATAATGAATTAAAACCATTTTTCACCAATTTAGGAACAGAGACTGTGTGAAAAGTCAAATTTGCTTCAAGAAATTGCGCTTTATATGTATAGAACACATCCGAAAACCGGTTTTTGCACATAAAACAAGCAATTTTCTGAAATTGAAAATAGTTTTCACACAGTCTCGACAGCCATGCGCGCCAATTGTTTTAGAGTTTAGAAGATACGTATTATGAAGGAAAACGTCTAAAGTCGTTGGATTAACCCAAAGAGTCTTAAGCTTTCTCAAATCAACGAACTCCCGCAGAATGCCTGCAGGTATTCAATCTTGAGTTATCCCATCACTTGTGTAAAATACTTTCATAGCATTCTAGGATATTGTCAGCAATTCTATTCCAAGTATAGCTTTTTTCAATAGTCTTTCTTGCTGCTTCTCCAATTTTTACCCTGAGCTTATCGTCTTCTAATAACTTTATTACCGCCTCGCTCATTGCTTTAGGAGATTTTGGAGGAACCAGAAATCCATTCACGCCATCGGATATTACCTCCTTATTCCCACTAACTTCGGTTGCAACCACAGGCAAACCGCAAGACATGGCTTCTAAGAGAACATTTGGCAGGCCCTCGTAATGAGAAGGGACAACGTGTACAGTTGCGTTTTGATAGGTCTGAATGAGCTTATCTCTTTTCACATATCCCAAAAAAACAATCTGTTTTTCAACCCCGAGTTTCCGAGTTGCTTCCTCTGCCTTGTGGAGAAAAGGGCCTGTGCCGCATATAACAAATTTAATGGTTTGATCCACATTGCAGACGTACCTTGCGCATTCTATAAGGTCGAATAAGCCTTTACGCGCACGCAGAACTCCAGTATACAGAACGTATCTTGTGCAGTTTCTACTTTGAGCTGGAGTAAATGTTTTTTCATCGACGCCATTTCCTACCACAGTAATTTCGTTGGGGTCTAATCCATATTCTCTCAGTTCTATTGCTACAGAGCGAGATACAGAGGTTACTAGCTTTGAATGACTGAACAATCTTGATTCAATTGGTGGATAAATGACCGAGGATTGCACTCGTTCCGCTAAGGAGTAAAGATCGCGCACTTCATGGTACCTTGCATCAACCTTCATAGGAGTATGGACAGTGGTTATTATAGGCAGTGAAGTCTTTATTGGCGGAGTGATGGGCGAATGCAGGTGAACCAAGGTAAGCCCAGGCTCCAAAGATTTGAATAGTTGGTTTACAAAAATACCATGCAGCCAAACATGAAAAGGATATAGGGGAAAAAAGGGTACGCGGAAAACATCTATTCCGTCAACAATTTCTTTGCTTCTCTTACCATTAGATCCACGGGTAATTACAGTTATTTCGTGTCCTCTTTCATGCAACTTCTTTGATAGATTGTAAACATAAGGCCCTATGCCACCTAAGTCGGGCGGAAACTCTCTCGCAATCATGCAAATGTTCAAACTATAACCACTCTATTACTTCAGTTAATGTCAAGATGCAACTCGTTTGATTGCCAAAAAAAGTTTCCGCCATAAGTTCCACCATCAAGTTGCAGAATTATGCATATCATCATATCTCAAATTTTTTACACTTTTCCAAAAAATTTGAAGTGTTCTAGCAAACTTCTAACATTTTGCGAGGTAAAAGTGGACAACGAAAGGACTGATAGCTGGTTTCCAGAAGCACTAGTCCTTTATTGCCAACATCTTTTGTGACGGCACGTAGAGTTGAACACGAAATCTCCGGTGACTCGGATCTTTCATTCATTGCGTGATTTGCGGATTCATATGATGTGTTCAGCAGACTACAGTGCTGCCGTTAAAGTCTTGATTAATAAGTGTTTCAATAGAGGTTTCACCTAATCGAAAAAACCAAACACTTGGTGAACACTTTATGCATTCAGCTCGCGTATATTTGAATGAATGACTGCAAAATATCTGTAAATAATTAACCTGAGTCATGAGGAGTTGTATGAGAACCAATTTATGGTGTTTTTAATCCCAGTTCTCATACTCACTTTTGGCTGAAATCCTAATTTCCTTATTTTTGAAATATCAGCTATCATCCTTGTTATGTCCCCTTTCCAGGACTCACCCGTGTACCTTACCTCAGTTTTTCCAACAAGATCTAATTGCCTCAATATCGACGTAGCCAGATCCTCTATCGATGTAGGATTTCCACCTGCTACGTTGTAAATGTCACCATACTTTCCCTTTTCTGCAATTAGCAAGAGAGCTTCAACCGTATCGGAAACGTAAGCATAGTCCCGAATTGTGGCTCCAGTTCCCAGAATCTCTAGCTCATTTTGGTTAATACCCAATTTTCTTATTAAATCATGGATGACGTATCTAGATTGACGCGGTCCATATGTGTTAAATATCCTAGCGACAACTGACTTAACTCCGAATTCGCGGAAATATGCCAACATGTACTTTTCACCAGCAAGTTTACTAATTCCATAAGGTGAGACTGGCTCAGTTGGATGCTTTTCGTCAACAGGAGTATATTTTGGCTCCCCATAAACTGCAGCTGAAGAAGCAAATACAATGCTAGCAGACGGATTGCAGTCCATAACGCATTTGAGAATATTAACGGATCCTCTGGCATTTACAGTCATTTCTGCAAAAGGGTCTTTAAAGCCCATGCTAGTTTCTTTTGTTCCTGTGTCGGCTGCCAAATGAAATACTACATCTACATCTTCTACACATTCACGCATCTTTTCTGTATCTAGGATACTAGCGCGGATGAAGCACGCGTCCTTGTTTACATTCTCAATCCGACCATTGGACAGATCATCAACAACTGATACAACGGCTTTTTTCTTAACCAAAGCATCAACTAGGTGTGAAGCAATAAACCCAGCTCCACCGGTAACAAGCACTTTATGGTCATTTATTTTTGATTTCATTTTCCTCTTTCCCAAAATTTTGCAATTTATTTTATAAATTGATTATTACCTAAACATCCATATAACTAGTTGTTGTTCATAGCCCACGTATAGGCTTCTTTAGTTTTGTTTGCAAATGTCTGAACTGTAAATTGCTCTTCAACTGTTCGCCTAGCGTTCTGACCTAGTTTCTTTGCAAGAGCTCTATCATTGATCAATTCAACAATTTTTTCAGCCAACTTGTCAGAGTTTGACGGAGGAACCAAAAGACCGTTGAATTCATCCGTAATCATTTCGGGAATCCCCACTATTTTTGTAGCCACAATTGCGTTCTGACAACTCATATTTTCAAGAACTCGAAACGGAAAATTCTCATACAAAGTTGGAGCAGCAAATACTGAAGCTATAGAATAAAGCCCAGGCAAATCCTCAAAGTCACGAACATATCCAACAAAATTATAATTTCGCGAGGGAATTTTCATTTGATTAATCATTTGTCGATATGGTCTAGAGTTACCGCCGCCAGTGAAAACGAAATGGGCATCCTTAACTTCTCTTATGACTTTTGGCATTGCTTTAACTAAAACATGAATTCCCTTAGTAGAAATCATCCGTCCAGAGAACAAAACAATCGGCCCTCCAGCGTCATCATAAATCTTTTGAATGAAATCTGATCTTTTTGATCCAGGAGAAAACTTTCTATGATCGACCCCGTTGTACACTGTTCGAACGTTAGATGGAGGAATATTGAAATCTTCGTGAAGCATATTCTGCATCCATCTAGACGGCGAGATAAACGCATGTGACTTTCTCATGTATATTTTTTCTATTGTCTTAAGGAAAAGCGATAAAGAAACCATCCATTTCTCCGAAGATTCAAAGCCCTCAAAACCGACATTAGATTCCTTAATCGCTTTATTCCGTCTTGAAAATGTTTCGTGCACTGTAGTGATGTAGCAAAAATGCTTAGACATGAGCTTAAGTAAGATATCAGACATTGGTTGATGTTGGCTGTGAATAATGTCAAAATGATGCTCTTTGTCAAGCTTAGGGACCCAGTTATAGCAAAGACGCTGAAAATTTGCGTGCGAGAAGAAAGTGTCTTTTTCATCAGCTAAGTTATAAACATGAATGTTGTCACCGAGAAAACTCAATGCTGATTCCTTTGAAGCAGTTTTATCTTCAGGCACCTTCCTTCGAGTAGCCAAAACATATATTTCAACATCCTTTGGAAGATACTTAAGCAAGGCAATAGCGTATGTTCCGCCTCCACCCCAAATAGGATAGAGCTCAGGAGCCAAAAAACAAACCTTCATTTTATTCTCTTCACACATCCATGGATGTCATGCAAGTTTTAGTGTTTTAGTCAATAAATTGAATGTTTCACGCGCCTGCTGCTCATTGGATACGCCCACAACAATTGCAGTAGCGTTTGGAAGCCCGCGAACGTAATCTATAGCTTCCGTGGGTTTCAGATAACCCGCCGCCAGAATGCTCATCATAATCACAGTACTCCCAGAAACATCGGCTAGCGCCTTTTCGCACTCAGCCTTAGACGGGTTCATGTAGAACCCAATCTTGTTAAATGGAGCCGCGAGAACTAATCCTTCAAAATCTATATCCCAATCTTTAAACTTCTTCACGAGGTAGGAAAAATTACGCGTTTCGAATCCTGGTTCTATTCCGTGATCTTCCATGAACTTGATATAGGACTTTATCAAGCTTTCAAGATTGAGGGCTATAGCCATATCAGTAATTACTTCGTGAAGCAAAACAGAACGCAAGGTACCACGATTCTTTGCAAAAGCCTTAACTCGAATAATTTCATACGAGAGATAAGCTTTCATGACGTCTATTGGATTAGATGTCAAGACTCCTTTTAATCCAACGCCAGCAGTCTTCAAATTTCCTGAAAGCAACACCTCTTTAGCAAAACGCTTAGCCAAACCAGGAAGCCCCCCCGCATGAGTGGCAAGTCTAACATACTCGTAAGCATAAGGCACAAGTGCGTAAAGATTCAGCCGCTCTTTCATCTCCTTTTCAGGGAGCTTATGCAATATTGAAAGAGTTGTTTCGCTTACTGAAAACATAAAACCATTGGCGCCATTTTCGATTGAGATTTTAACTATGTCAGAAGCATACTTTGCAAGGGTTATATCATTTCCCCTTTTTTTTACACTTTGTTGAGAAAGATGGCTAATTCCATGAAATGGATTATCCCCGACAAGCAAAATCGGTTGTTCATTATTCATTTTTTTCAGGTCCCTCAAGCACTTTTCCAATTATATAATCAACTTTTGAAGCGGTGACAAAACTGGGTTCAGCATTAACTCCATTCAAAATTGATTCAACAAAATATTCATCTTCACGGAAATATTCTGGAGCGCCCAGCAAAAAACCTACATTATCATTAAGATCCTGTCTATGCCATTGGATTGATTGCCCAGAAGCGGGTTCTAGCCTAACTACATCATCATCAACTACTATTTTTCCTTTGGAACCTTTGATTAGTAGCCCAAACTCGGGCACGTGATAACCTTCCTTACACCAAGACACATCAAAAGTTCCTTCAATCTGATCATCATTCCTAACTTTGAAATTTACAGTGTTCTGAATATCTGTTACACCTGGTTGCCCAGTAGATTGAACTTCAAAATCTCCAAAAAGCCACAAAGCCAAATCTATAACATGTGAACCCAGATCACTAAGAACGCCTCCCCTATTCGAAGGCATTTTCGAAGCTTCTTTTACGCCAAAGAAATCAGAGGAGTAAGCATGAGCTCCGAAGGAAGATATTTGTCCGATGGCATCCTGATTCACTAATTCTCTGGCTTTTTGAAACGTGACTGCAAATCTTTTCATATAACCTACCATTTTTACTCCTTTTGAATCCCGTGCCAGTTCACACAGTTTCAATGAATCGTCATAATTGGATGCAAGTGTTTTTTCAACAAATATGTTTACAGGTTTTCTCAGAGAGTATATTTCTTTGATGACAGAATAATGGGAAGGAATTGGGGTTGTCACATAAATAATGTCGACATCTAAGTCTAACACTCTCTCAACGTCAGCGAAAACTCGAATTTTTCCCACTATCCCAGCGAGAAATCTGCGAATAAGCGCACTCTTGTCGCAAAAAGCTATTAGTTCAATGTTTGGCAAAGTGTTCAGGACGCTCGCGTGCACCAGCCCCATTTTCCCTACGCCAATAACAGCAGCTTTCATTTTTTCTTTACTCAATATGGCACCTTACCAAGTTTAATAGTAATATCGATTTCGAAAATAAATCTTATTGCGTCATATTCAAATTTAAATTCACAAACCTGTTATGATACTGTGAAATCCCTAATGTAGAATTGAATATCCAAAGCTCCACAAAAAGATTGTAATAATATCCTGCGTTGTCTGAATTCCACGCAGATATTTGGTTAACAGGAAACTCTATTCCATTAATAGTTATACTAGATAGCTGAGACATCTCATCAGCAAAGGTAAGTTCGTTAACTTGAAAAGTTAAGGGCACCTCCCATGTTCCCCCATCACTAAGTAATGTATTGAATTCATACAGAGCAGGCAGTGAGCTGGGTGTTCCAAGCGTTGCATCAGGAAGAGATTCAGTCTCGTTCGCGACTTTAACAAAACACGTATAGTAACAAGAGGATCCCATGTTATTGACTACACCTAAATAAACCGAATAAGTCACATTAGCCTTAATGTTAAATGGAGTGTTCTCAAAGGTGTGATTTGGTCCAAGTATGTAGAGCTCAGAGAACTCTTGGCCTGCAGGCGGTTTTACTAAAAGGCTTATGGTTGGGGATGCAAACAGCAAAACTCCGATTAAGCCGATCGTGATAAAGATAATTCGAATATGTTCAAGCTGTATTTTCAACCACCTCAGGCTTCAAACCAGGCAACTTCTTTATGTAGCCGCGTTTAAACCTGCGCCAAACCAGAAACAACACCAAAACGAATACGGAAGCACCAACTTCAGTAAATGCAATGGTGAACCAGAAAGCATTTTGACCGGAAACCAAAGCAGTTTGTTTGGCATCTTGAGCGGAATTCGTGACTTCTTGCGCAATTGGGAGTACGTTGTCTGCTTGGACCGCGGATGTGTTGAAATCTCCAGTTCGGAAAGAGTTTTCTGCTTGAGCCAAGACGCCTGCGGCAACATTTAACTGAGCCAGTAGACCAGTGACGTTTGCGCCTGCTTTTTCAGCGTCCAAAACAGCATTGAAAGCCCGTTCTACAGCGGTGTTGGCTGCCTGCAGTTTCGACGCAGTTTGGTCGGTTTGGGCAAAAACATAATGCCCGCTGTAAAGGCAAGACCCAATCCCCAAGAAGACAAACAGGATGACCGTGAGAAGTTTGTAGCATTTGCTTATTTGTTGTTGCCTCCAAGCTAAATGTTACTTTATGAAGTGTTAGATTCAGGTTTTAGGCAGCGTCGTTCAAGGACTTTACGTTCGTTGTTTATTTCTTGTAGGGACAATTAAAATTTTTGAGTATTTGTCTTTAACAAGTTTATATTGTGCCAAAAATTCTTGACCAGTCTTGGTTACTTCATAAATGGGATTGTTGAAGGAGAGAAAACCGTTACCGACGGCTAACTCAGTATTTGTCGAGAATTTTGTAACTTTTGCTTGCTTGGAACATTATCCTGGTTTTGTGGGCACCAGCGTTTGCAGCTTCTAGAACAGATGCAATTATGTACAAGCTGTCACGGTACTTAATCAAAAAACGGCATCAAACAAACACGTTAAACTTAACTTTAAACTAAAGGCTCAGTTGAAATTTCTGAAGGATGCAAAACTAACTCTAGGAAATCCCTCTCTGACGAGAGCAGATAAGCAACAGGAGCGCCTAATCAGTAAAGTTTACTCTTGCTCATCCCACGTCAAATGGATTCTAAAGATTCCTTAATAAACGCTAGGTAAGAAAAGTCTAGAAGGCAAACTGTTCTGATTATATACAGATCCATGTAAGTCTTGCTGTTGAGATTAGGCTTTAATTTTTGCATTGTTTAGTAAACTTTGAAGCTTTCATAATCACTAATCCAACGTCTTTTCCACGTTCATCTAAAGACGCAATGACAAGCCCTTTATCGTCAAGAGGGTCATTATCAACGATTTTTGCGTGCTTAAATTTAACATACGTAATGTCTGCTTCATCGTCGTAGTCGACAGAAACCATTGTCTGGGGCAATTTTAGCTTTTTGGCACAAGATAAAGCGTTTCCCACGGTCCTGAACGGGTCAATGACCATTCTCACTTTAACCTCTGCCATAGTCTAAACCCCTTCTTAAACCTCTTATCAGAGGCTACAAAGGCCGTTAATATAAATCCATTGGACTGAGAAAATTCCTTTATACTACTATAAATCCGCGTTTAATACGTTGTTTCTAACACCATGCGCCTCAAAATTTCGACGCCATGCCTAACTCCTAGTTTCTTCTCGCCCAATCTTTCTCGATATTTAATGGGAACTTCCACGATACCAAAACCTTTCCGCTCCACCTGATGATTAAGTTCTACCTCGACGTCAAAGCCTTTGGATTTCACTTTCCAGTTTCTAAGAATTTCTGCACGCACTACTCGCAACCCTGTCAGCGGATCGGTTAATGAGACTCCGTTTAGTAAGTTGTGAGTAAAAGCTAGGAGTCGGTTACCAAAGTAAAAAACGCTATGCAACGCCTTCGGGTTTATGTGACTATTGAACCGGTTACCGCAGACCATGCCCACATCAGGGTTCTTCTCTAAAATCCGAATCATCTTAGGAACGTATTCAGCAGGGTACGTATAGTCTGCGTCTGCTATGACAACGTAATCAACTGCTAAATCCGAGTGCTCAAGCGCCTTCGCTAACGCATCACCCTTGCCTAAACCATCTTGAAAAACGACGTCGGCGCCCATGTTCTTGGCTATCTCGACGGTTCGATCAGTGCTTCTGCCGTCAACTACCAGAACACGTGGGCATCCAAGCTTAGCCCTAAACTCAGCGATGGTGAGCCCTATGCCTTCTTCCTCGTTTAAAGCAGCTATGATAACTTGCATCGAAGGGATACCCTGCATTTCTCCTTTCTCCACTAAATCAGCTCTCTTTACCAATAATATCTGTTAATCCAACTCTTATTTAAAGCGATATGGAAAAAATGGAAATATACCAACACTTTCAACCCTAACTTTTTATTCCGCATCAGGCTCTCGACAATCCTGTTCAGGTTAGGTTGCATACTTCTGTTCTGGAGTCGGCACAAAGATGATTAGCTCTTTCTGAACAGACAATTTTGGTTTTGGTTTTGTTGTTTCTCTTTTGGAGGCTATCCAGTAAAGGCTCCAGCCAATGCACCAGAGAAAGACGGCTATTGGCATTAGCAGGAAGGATACGGCTCTGTTTCGCCTTCGCATAAGTTGCTATCGGCGCAAACGACTAATAAGAATTCATAACACGTATGTATATATACCCCAATCATAATCCCAGTTTCTCTCAGTCAATTCTAGTCAATTTTAGCAGCAACTAGTTTCACATACAGCATCCGTATATGAATCAAAATGCTTAAACAAATCAATTTTTAACATGCGAAATCAAGAATGCAGAAAGAGAAACTAAAGCCCCAACACCAAAACCAAACCGTCTTTGAAAGATTTGATGCACTTTTTTCAACGAACGTGCGCTTTATTCATAAACTTTTTTCCTGAGTTCAACGTCATGGAAAATAACCCTTTTCTCTTGCTCATCAATTTCATAGATAATTCGATATTTTCCAACTCGCACTTTCCATAAACCCTTAAGCGGACCAACAAGCATGGTGCCGTTACCGGGCTTCATGAGCGTTTCTTTAAGCGTTTCCACAATTCTTGACTTTACTTCGCTTGGCAATCGTTTCTCTTTTTTAAGAAACGCTTTAGAGAATCTCGCAGTGTAGGGCATGTTATTTCAAGACTTTTTCCAAGTCATTAATCGAGCACTCAACGTACTCGCCCTTAGCCACCTGCTTTTTGCTTTCCTCAATAGCCTTCAATGTTTCTTCATCTGCAAGCGTCTCTAACGTTGCAAGTATCTGCTCCATCTTAATGTAAGTGCCGACCATTTCCTTGAAAAGCTCCTCTGGAATAACGATTCCTTCCTTTGTAACTTTGACCTTTGCCTCCAACTGAATGCACCTGAATAATAGACTGCTTAAGCGGCTTTTAATTCTTTTCAAATGAAATCTTCAATTTCGAACCTCCGAAATCTACCCTCAACATGAACATAACAAAAAACCAAAATAGTTAACAATCAAGAAAAAACTTTGATTTTCCAGAAACCTCAGACAAACCTGATCACAAAGCTGTCCAAGAACTACATGAACATATTATCCATGGCCTGACTAGGTTAACTGTCTGGGCATAATTCATCTAAAACTTTTCTTGTGTCAATTATATAGCTTAACTGTTTCTCAACGTGCTTGTTGATTTTGCAGTAATCTTTGTAAGCATTTAGGAAATCATGCCCCTTGTTAGTAAGCGTATAACATTGTCGTTCTCGTTCAAAACTTATTAGTGATGCTTCAAGAATTTCAGATAAATATTTCATTAAGACCTTGTAGCTCAAGTTGGCTTTGAACATTATCTGCGTTTTTTTGGCATCTGAACTGACAACTTCAAGTATGTCAGCTATTATGTCATGTCTATGTCTATAATTACCCAAGATGCTTCCCTCAAATAACTTGAAATAACGTGAATATGAAAATTATTGAGAATGTTGATGTTTTAGTTAGCTATGAAAAAAACTATAGGTGAAGCCAGCCTCTACCGCCTTTTTTAGGCTGCCGTCGCCTTTCAGTTTTCTCAGCTAGATAAGCCTCAGCGCGCTTCTTTTTGTGGGGCTGCTGTTTTGTGATTTGAGTTTTGACAAATTTATTCCATCCTCCGACTGCCTGGCTTGGAGGAATGTATCTTTCGGCGTTTTCTATTTGGTGTTGTTGTAGGATGTCTTTGAAGTTTAATGCTAGGTAGTCTCTTGTTGCATGGATGATTGTTCCTCTTTCAACATATAGCATTGAATAGTCGTTTATGGCTATGCCTTCAGCTCGGACTTTGTCATCGACTCTTTCTTGCCAGAGTTTTTTCCATGTTGTTTTTAGTTCGTCAACTAATGCTTTTTGGTCCATAACCATGTCTAATCAATTCCCTCCCTGACAGGAGCGGATAAGAACCTTGGTCGATATGCTGGTTACTCCTTTCTCCCTTTTGGCTCTCCCTTTGTCTCAATCTCTCGAGCGCTTATTTTATGCAGTATGATGGATATATAAATTATATTCTCTAGAAGAAAACTCTTTTTTTCTATTTAAACAACCGTTTTTATCCATACCAATACGCCAGGTTGACTAGTCAACTGCGGTCGTGCGCTTGTTCCATGCGATTGCTGTTGGTGTTAAGAAACGCAAGCTGGTTGGATGATAACTTTTTAATGTTTGATTAGGAGTAAAAAAGGGTGTTTTGATGTTAATTGGATGTTATCGGTTATAAAATCGATTAAAAACTCTTCGAAATTGAATAGTTACCTAAAAAGTTAAACATTTTTCCCTTCTGTTGCTTCTTTGACCTTTGTAGAAAATAGAGCTGAAAAAAACTATATGTCCATAACCAGCATGCACGGAACCTTATCCAAAGTGCTGCAAAGAGAAAAAAAGAGCCTGTTAGCTCGCAGGTCTGCGTGAACTCAGTGCTGAAAAGCTAAAACAAACTCATCCATACTCAAAGCATCAGATGGCTCAATAGTACTTACTATTGCGCTGGGCCTAGCACTTACTATAGTACAGCCACAAAGCTGCTTTTACACGGCTCAATTGTTCGTTGAACAATTGCAGTGTGAAATTGTTGAACAAAATAGGCGCCTCCTATCCTTTGAATCTTCATCCTCTGCGGACTAATGTTGAAATTTTCTATTTTTAACAATACTTGTATGCTTGTTATGGACATACGGAAAAAAATGGCTCCACTTATTTGAAGACAAAATGAACTTGTGGTTAATGCATCCTGTTCATTTCTTGTTTCTTTAGGTGGATGGCTGCAACGGTTGCGTTAACATTCTTTTCTTCAACAACCAGTATTATTTGTGAGGTGTGAGGAGCAAAGATGCCGCGTTTAATGTTGATGCCTGATATTGCGCTGATGGCTAGTGAAGCTACGCCTGGAGAATCCTTCATTCTGTCGCCGATGAGGGTGACTACGCCTAAGCCGTATTCTACCTTCATGTTTTCGTCAAAGCCCTTTAGTTTTTCCTCGTTTTTCTTTAAGAAGTCTGAGTCTAAGAAGAGGAAATCGCGAATCCTTTCCCCAGTCTCCATGGTTTCGGCGCCTAAATCCATGAAGTCATTTCTTCTTTCCCATATTCTCAAGGAATCTTCCAGTGACCTGCTTTTCTCGTCATTCATTGATAGGATCGCGCAACCGGATTTGCCTGTTAAGCATTTCACTATTTCTCCTCCGCTTGTTTCAGACTCAATTACCGAGTACATTTCAGGCTCGTCGATTGGCACCACCATCAAGGGTTGCATGAAGCGTCTGGCCATGGCTATTGCAGGGCTCTGCACTATTTTCATACCCATCATTGAAGCTTTATGAGCCTCATTATAAGTAAGCGCTTTAACATGCTCAGTCTTCTGTCCACGTACCACTTTCGGGTCAGCGCTTTGTACTGGTAAATCTTTGTACAATAGTGTTTCAGTATTGTACAGATCTTTCAAGAGGCAGGAAGTGAAAACTGCCGTTAAATCCGAACCGCCTCTTCCCAATATGGTTTCAAGACCATCAGCTGTAACCCCTAAGAAGCCTGCTAAAGAAACTATTTTGCCGTCTTCCAGCGGTTCGATTAATGTGTGAATTCTTTTTTTGCTTAACTCGTAATTCGGCATGGCATCCTCAAAATTGTCGTCAGTTACAATGGGCCAATCTTGCAGCGATACGTAGCAGGAATCTAAGCCGTGGCTTTTCAAAATGTAATCTCCCAAAGTGGACATGGCGAGTTCTCCACCTAAAGTGAGGATTCTTGCCTTAATGTTGCCGCTGAAACGTTTATTAACCGAGTCAAGAGTAGCCTCTGTTAACGCCTTGTAATTAGCCAATTCATTTACCGCTTGCTCATGCCATTTGCCTTTAACGTGAGCCTTCGCAATTCGTCCATAAACTTCAAAAACAGGCTCCAGAGGAAGCGGTGTTGACTGCGCATAGGATTCACCTATCATTATAAGCGCGTCAGTGCAGCCCGTAGGCGCTGAAAAAACAACGATTGGACCAAATCGGTCTTTTTCGTTGATTTCTTTTATTCGTTTTATGATTTTTGGGATTCTTTTGCCTTCCGCGTCTAAGAGGCTGCCGCCGAATTTTGCTACTGAAAGAGCCTTGAAAGCGCATTCCACCTAATACGAGTTAGCAATCAAATCTAGCTTTAATAATTTTCTAAATTCTGCATTGATAGGACATTATTCGTAATTAAAATCATCTGCCGATTCCGTGGACGGTTGTTTTTTCCCAATCAAAAACGTTGCCAATAATGTGACCCCGATAATGGCTGCGGCAGCTACTGCCCCTAAAGGATACATGCTACTTTCAGAAACTGCGCTGGTGTCTGTGGAAGCAGTTGAAGTTGGAAAGGGTTCCGTTGTTTCGTACGGTATAGCTGTAGGTGTAGGCGTTGGCGATGGCGTTGGAGACGGCGTTGGTGTTGGCGTAGGGCTGGGTGTTGGACTTAGGGTCGGAGTTGGTGAAGGAGTTGGAGTAGGAGTTGAAGTTGGCGTTGGAGTGAGAGTTGGATCAGCCAATGGTGCTTGCTCCTGGTCAGCTAAAACCGTAAAATCGATGTTGTTTCCTTGTTTGCCATTATCTGCGTATATTGTGTTTAGGGTATTGTAGTATAGGGTAATGTGGGTTGGCAGTTTATAATTAACAAAACTCTCTACCTGTGTTTCTGCTGCGAGCAGTATAACTATTGTTAAAAATAAGATAACTGCAAAATAGGAAGCCTTGAGAACACGTGTTTTCTTAACCATTTTTGTCAATCTCTAAACTTAGAGGCTCTCTTAGCTTGATTAGAGAAAAAGAAAATCATCGAGGTAAGCTGTGCTTTGTTCATAAGAGTTAATCAAAAATAAATATCCTTGTGGATTCAGTGCAGAACCAACATGTGAATTAATCTCGTTGACTTAAAGGTTTATGGAAAAAGAAAAAGGAAATAAACGCCGAGAGACTTACAACTAGAAGAAGGTTCTATAGAGTTATGTATGAAGGATACGTTCTTTTTTGCAATACGTCATCTCGGCAGCTATGCCTTAGCAGGAAACGTTATACTTGCGTAGGCGAGAAAACCAAGCCCACTGAAATTAAGGAGGGTTCAGTAATTTTCCTCTATAACGTTGATGATAAGAGTTTGCTTGGACCCTTTACAGCTTTAACTGAAGGCGGAGACGAATTGGATGCAGGTACGTGGGTTATGGATGTTGATGAACACATACCGTCAGAAGATATCAAGGTAACTTGGGAAGACCTTCATATAATTCATAATGCACCTGAAAAGCTTCCGTTTCTAGACGAGCCTAAAACATGTAAGTTATCTACTACTCAAACGCAGCGGGTTTTGGATTTGCTACAAGAGGGACCGCTTTATCTTTATGCCAAAAACCAGTAAACACAGTTCAAAAATTTAGTGATTGGCAAATTTCTTGGCTTCTAAACTAATAATTTTGTGGCAGTTAATGCAACGAGTAAAAATCAACTCAAAACCATTGAGTATGTCAAAGCATCTTTGCGTGTATAGTCTTTGTTTTTCATGATTACAATTAAGTTGGCTAGTATCCACTAGCCTTCCCTCATCCATTCTCCTTCCCCAATTCTTATCACTTTTAATAGAGTAATAACTCTTTTGGAACGTAAATGTCAGCTGTAGCCTGCTTTAATCTCCAGGCAGTTAAAAAAAGAAAAAAAACAAATTTATTCTTGTTTGGCTTCAAACTCAACTTTAACGGGTATAGGTTCCTTAAAAATAAACAGCACTGGGCAGTTTGCTTCAGTTCTTCTCCAAGCAGCCTCTAAAAGTTCTTTCCTAGTCTTCGATGAAACGTTAACTTTCATACTTACCCCAGTTATGACTGGCGAATTCGCTGATTTTTCAGCTTCTACGTTGATTTCTATTTTGCCCAGGTCAATCTTGCTATTTTTACAAATATCCGCAAAGATTATCACTCCGCAGCCAGCTAACGACATTAAAGATAGCTCTAAAGGAGTAGGACCACTATTGGTTCCACCTGAAGCTTCAGGTAAATCACAAATTACGCTGTGACCTCGAGTATTTTCGGTCACTAAGAGGGTGTTTTCAAGCAGTTTTGCCTTTGCATTAATTTTAGCCATTTCAGTCACTATACGAAAGACTAATTTTAGCAAATTTAAGAATTCTGTTACTTTAACTCAGACTTCAAAAACTATTGGGCTAATGTGAAGCGTTAAATATCATAATACTTGTTTTGGATTAGCATATAGAGCTACTTGGAGAAATAAGGCTTGAAAAGTAAAGGCCCCTTGTTCATTGTTCCCTGGCGGTGCACTTTCGCATGTGATAGTAATTGCGTACATTGTACTTCTGCAGGGAAACCAGCTGTTGCAGATGAAGTTGATACTGCAGGCGCCATGAAAATTGTCGATGAAGTTTACGATTTCGGCGCAAGCTTCTTCGGAATCACCGGTGGACAGCCGTTTTTAAGAAAGGATCTTTTCGAAGTTATAAGTTATGCTAGAAAGCTTGGTTTGAACACAAGCATCATAACTGATGGACGCTTAATGGACCAGAAAGCCTTTGAAAACATTGTTAAAAATGAGGTTAAAATTTCTGTCAGCATCGATGGCGCAGAGAAAACAAATGATGCTATTCGAGGAAAAGGCGCTTATGCAGCTGCTGTTTCAGCGATAGAGAAGTTTTCAAGCGAGAAACTGTTAAACTGCCTTGTATACACGTTTGCCAACGCAGGCGGCTCTGTAACAAACGTTAACACGGAAGATATTACGCATGTTCTCGATTTAGCACGCCAATATGATGCCCGCTGGGTGGTTTTTCACGGTTTTATCCCTTACAGCAAAGAAAAGAGCAGTCTTAAAGCTGACCCTTCACCTCAGCAGTACGAGTGGGTTTGCAACAAACTCTACGACTTGACTTCAGAGTATAAAGGAAAACCAGGAATTAACGTTTACATTCCATTCTACGCGCGAGTGGCAAAGCAGCGAGGGATGCCTGATTTTGATAACTGGTTCAACAACTTTTTCTTGGGTAGATGTTTCTTCGGCAAATTCATGAGCATTGCAGAAAACGGCGATGCAATTCCCTGCAGTTACAATGATGTCTACAGGCTCGGGAACATTAAGGATAAGTCGCTTAAGGAAATATGGGCTGAAATGCAAAATTCAGCGTTTTTCGCTAAAGTTAAAGATAAAAGCAACATAAAAGGCAAATGTGCCATTTGCGAGTACCGAGAGATTTGCGGCGGTTGCCGATCTTCAGCCTTGTTTTATACTGGAGATATTTTGGGTTCCGACCCACGATGCGCCTACGTTCCTAAAGCTTTGAGGCGAAAAGAATAAGGCGCTTATCATTTTAATCTTTAAAAATTTATTTTCTTATCATATGCGTTTAGAACCCAAGTTATATCTATAAAATAAAGAGATACCTCTTTTCTAATCGTAAAGCAAGTTTTTACGCGCCAAACGCATTAAGAGTAACTAGGAGTGGCGTGCACCCAAAAAAACATACGGAAGAGAGAGGAGGGTAAAGGGAATCTTAATCTGGATGCACGTCACACGTTTATGAACTTCTCAGGTGCTGTCGGAAGAGGGCTCCATAGTTTTTTCTTGATTTGCTATAGTTTAGCTGCGCTTTGGCTTTGGGGTAAACTAGTTTTTGCGAGCCTTTGCTTGTAATGAAGACTGACCCGCCGTTTTTCAGGTGCTCCTTGACTTGGAGAAAATCAACCTGTTTTGCCTCCTGAACCTCAACGTCTTCGCTAGCATCATTGTCTAGCAGCAGAACTTGGAATACTGGAGGATTTGTTTTTTTGTTTGCAAGCAGATTCTTCAAGAATATCATCCCTTCCCACAGTTTGACAGTGATTTAATATTAATTTCAAAAATTCTTAAAGCTATGTGACTGTCAAAACACTACCACAAGGTTATATTACTGCACAATAAACGGCAGGATTTGCCTATCTTTTAACGTTTTAACTATCAAATCGGGCTTTTCCCTTTCAAGTTCTTGTTTAGAATAGACACCTGTTAGAACCGCAATGCAGCTCATGTTTGCCGATTTAGCGGCTTTGACACCAAAAATCGAATCCTCGATAACTACACATTTTTCAGGGCTAGTTTTCAGTTTAGACGCGGCTTTTAAGAAAATTTCTGGGTCTGGTTTTGAGTGTGAAATTGATTCGGCTGTTAGAACGGCATCAAAGTATTTTTCCAAGTCGTTTGCTTTTAACAAGTGGATGATTACTGAGCGGTTATTCATTGATGCTAGACCCATTTTCACTTTGCCATGTAACGCTTCAAGGAGCTCTTTGGCGCCCGGGAACAGTTTCACTTGGTTTGTTAGCTCGATTTCAAGCTGGCTCTTGCGTTCGATTAAGTGCTGGATCAATTTTTCGTCAAACTGCATTTTTGCTGACCGTAATAAGTCGCGGAAGGTGTCTGCTGCGCCGATTCCGATTCGGCGTTCAATGTACCCATCGCTGACTTTGCAGTTTATTTCGCTTAGGGCTTTTTGGAATGCGATAACGATTACTTGCCGTGTGTCGGCTAGGGTGCCATCCCAGTCGAAAATAACCGCTTCAAACATGGCTGGTCTTGCTAGTTTAAGTTTAGTTTTTCTCTGATTGCTTGGCTCTTCTTTGTGGCTTCTTCGATTGCGCGTATTATTGCTGGTCTGATTTGGCTTTGTTCAATTTGGTATATGGCTTCGATGGTTGTGCCGCCCGGAGTTGTTGCCATGTCCTTAATTTTTGATGGTTCTTCATGCAAGTCAATAATGAGTTTGCCTGTGCCCATTACTGTTTGGGCTGCACTGGTTAACGCTATGTTACGCGGTAACCCAACTTTTAATCCCGCATAGGTCAAAGCCTCAATAATTATGGATAAGTATCCTGGTCCGCTGCCGCTTATTGCGGTTATTGCATCCATGTATTTCTCGTCTATTTCGTCGCATATGCCCATCATGTTAAGCAAAGTTTTAACTTTCTCCTTATCCTCAGCTGTTACGTTTGCTTCGCAACAGTAAGCCGTGTATGCTGCTTGCACTAAAGCGCCAAGATTAGGCATAATGCGAACTATCCTAGCGTCAGGAGCATTCTTCTTCAGAAATTTCAATGGAACAGTAGCGGCTACAGAAATCAACAGTATGCCCCTGATTTCTTGGCTGATTTCCTTTAGAACCTTTTCTACATCACCTGGTTTAACGATGATGAAGATTATGTCCGCATCTGCAGCGGCTTTTTTGTTATCGGTTGACGTTTTTACGCCAAGATTTTCAAATTCCTTGAGCCTTTCAGGTTGAATATCAACCGCTGTTATTTTGCCCTTGTATCCGCCTTTCAGTAAGCTTTTGATTATGGCGCCGCCCATCATGCCAGCGCCAATTATCGTGATTTTATCCTTCATGATTGTTCACTTTTGTTAATTTAAGGACTGGTGGCTTTGCTCTTTAAACTTTTGTTGCTACAAACAAATTGTTATCTAACACCACTTGCTTCTTTGAGCAGTTTACGCATTGCTTGGGCAGGCGCATCTGTTCTAATGCCTCGCGTGTTAAAGTGGGTTGGTACAGCTTGGAAACCGCTGTTGTGGAGCGCTTTTAGGAAGGCTTGTATGGATGGTGATGGGAGGCCAAGTTTTCCGCTTAACTTGTCAAGTACGTAGTATGTTATGGGTGCTGAGGCTTCGTCTTTGGTTAAAGCGAGAAGTTTTGCAATTTTAGCACTGTTCTTGAAAGCTACCGTTTTGTTTTCTTTTATCATTGATTCGCAGAAGTTAGGGTCGAAGATGTTTCCCAGCCACAGGGGACCAGCGTAGTCCATTTTTGAGCCGCATTCAGGACATTTTTCAATGCTTTTGTCGAATGGGTTGCGCGTTGTCTCTCGGTGGGAACAATTGAAACAATGCAGAATGTAGCCGAGGCTTTTGACGCTTTCATCCGCCTTCTTTGCGCCATACACGATTTGAGCATAAACTCGAATGTAATGCTCACTGCTATGACTAAAAACCACTCGAATGCCAATTTCATGCTTTGCAGCTAAACTGGCGGTGCAACCGGCTAAAAGCCGAACAGCAAGCTCATGGCAATACTCCGCTCGCAAGGGTCTGCCGCCGTACTTACGAATGCAGGCTTTAACGTGCACTCCACACAGCGGCGCAAGGTCGGTTGCCGTTGAAGCTAACAAGCCGTTATTACGGATTGCTCGGATGGCTGAACTCAAGTATGGCGCTGGAGTGCCAAACGGGTCAACATCAACAATGTCAAACCGTTTCTTAGGCGAGGCATGACAGCTTAAAACGCAGTTCGCATCCTTATGCTGAACAGCGACCAGTTTTTCAAGCCCATTGATTTGCACGTTGTGCTTTGCGAGTTTGAATGCTCTCTCGTTAATGTCGCTGATTAACACCTTTTTAACGCCTTGAATTTCGGCGGCAAAGCGCACGCCTCGGATTCCTTGGCTGGTAAACGGGTCGCAAATTGAGATTTCCCTGTTAACCATGCGCTGGTAGGCTTGGAACGCTAAAACCGTTAGGTCACGGTTGAACTCCATGACTGGGTTGTAGAAGACTGGAGCTTTAGACGGCGCATAGTCTGAAGGCGCAACTCCATAGGCTTCGAGTTTTGGCACTAGAACTTGTACTTTGCCTTCTTTGATTATTTCGCTTGGAAAATCTGCCTTATAGTCCTCATCAACCATGTAACGGTGCGCCTCAGCGGTTTGTTTATGAAAAGAATTTTATCGACATATTAGACTTATGGTTATTAATGGTGCGAATCGGTTGCAGAAACGTGTTTTGCTTTTAACTGGTGTTCCGGGCGTTGGAAAAACAACTGTACTCATCAAGGCAGTGGACGCCCTTAAAGCGAAGGGCATCAGTGTTGGCGGCATGATAAGCCGGGAAGTCCGAGAAGGCAACGTACGCATAGGTTTCGAAATCATAGACTTAACCAACTCCAAACATGGATGGCTGGCGCACATCAACCAGAGAACGGGTCCGCAAGTCGGCAAGTACCATGTTAACATGGAAGACCTCGAAAAAATTGGCGCCAAAGCAATCGCGGAAGCCGTAGAAAAATGCGACGTCGTCGCTATTGATGAGATTGGTCCCATGGAGCTTTTCTCGCAGAAGTTCAAGCAAGCCGTAAAGCAAGCGTTAGAGAGCAGAAAGCTGGTGTTAGCTGTTGTGCACGGAAAAGCCAGAGACCCGCTAATAAACGACGCAAAACAAAGAGAAGACGCAGAAACATTCACCGTAACATTGGCTAATAGGAATATGCTGGCTGAAGAGATAACAAAGAAGGCAAAACTAGGACTAAAGTACACTTAGGCATTTGCTCTTAAATAAGTGGCTATAATTTTTCCGAGCAGCTACAGCGTAGCATGTCAGAAACTGTTTACTGTTTTTTAGTTCTTGCTTTACGCTTGGTTTCTTGCGGTTTTGACGGTTCATCCCAGTATTTGTCAAATTCTTCTGGTGACATAATGTCTAAACTGGCTAGTTGCTGGCTGAAAGCGTCAAGTGCGCACGGGTTATTCATGTGCGCATGGTAAACTTCAATTAGAAGATTTATCGCCATTGACTGCGAAATCGGCTTTTTCGCCATGAAAGTTAACTCTTCAGCAACCTTAGCCAAATCATCATAGATTTTTTCAGGCAAATTAACGGTTTTAGCCATATCAACCACTACAAGCTCTTTGCTACTTGTTCAGCGTCTTTTTTAATTTTCGCCAAATCCTCCGCTGTTGGCTTACCCCTAATGTCGCCAAGCCTGAAAAATCAAACCTAGGAACTTTTAAGCGCTGACCTAAATCTAACCATTGCGTAAATCTAAAAATATTAGTTGCTAAGAAAAGGAAAATTGAGAAAGAAATAACGAGCTAAGCACTTTTTTCCGTCATTTTTATCACTGATGGTTTTTCTATCAGAGCAATTATACCGCCTAAAAGCAACATAATACCAGATAACAATAAAATTGTGCTTGTACTTATTAATACTAACACACCTGCAACAATCATGAGACCTCCGCCATGTTTCTTACCGATAGCTGCACCATAAAACCCAATTATTCCAGCCACAAGTCCAATTATTCCAGAGACAATAAGAGCTCCACCAGAAACGTACATGCCGCTACTCCACCAGAAAACTGTATTAAATCTGAAAACAAGTTGAAAGATAGATAACCCTATCACAACCAAACCACCGATGAAGCCCAGATAAAAACTCCACCTCACCTTTTCGAACCCTCAAAGATAACAAATAAAATGGTATGCAAGCCATCAGTATTTAAGAATTTTTAAAAATGAAGCTTTTGAGCGCCTCATCTTCTAGCAGGCGTTCGTATTCACTCTCACCCAAGCATTTTCCTCTCGCTAAAATACGTGTCGTCGCTTGTTGCTAATAAAACTGCTTATGGTTCCGCACGAAAAGGAAAGCGGGCCCGGTGGGATTCTTTCAATTCCCGTTACTTGGGATTTTTCCTTGCACCCCTCAGTAATGAAGGAAAAAGCATACCCTTGCGGAATAAACTTGGAGTCATCGTCTGAGCTTTATGAGCGTGTATTTGCCGCCATTCAAAGCGTAAAACCCGAAAACGGCGCGGATCTGCTGAGTAGGCTTTTTGAAATCAACTTTTAACCCTGCATGCTCTAAACCATCTCTAATTGCATAAGCGACTTTTTCAGTATTTCCCGTATTTGACCAGTAAATTACTAACGCTGACTTCAAACTCATCACTGCCAAATAGCTATTTAATGAATTATAAAACAGTTTATACTTAAGATTTCTAAAGGAGTTACTTCTCATCGGACAGGTTATCCAAAGCAACAGCTTATTTCTTGAGCTGTTTCTTTTTGGTTGATAACCCACTATGTACATCCTAAGAAGACGTACAAACGAATATGCCGAAGAAACCTATTACTTCAATAATTGGCGGTGGAGGCGTTCAACCGCTCAGAGCCACTTAACCCACACACTCACTTAAGGGGCTTGCATTCCCCTTTCTCTCCTAATTTCGGGTCAAGCGGTTCTGCAACCTTCATTACAAATTTTTCCACAAGCAAAGCACGCATGCAACATCACTTTGAAAGGCGATAGAAACAATAACAAAATGGAACGCATGAACGGAGAAATAAGAGATAGAGAAAAGACTATGAGGGGATTAAAAACTAAAGATACCGCAATTTTACAAGGATACCAACTATTCCACAATTACATTAGACCTCATGAAGCCTTAGACGGCAAAACTCCGAGCGAGGCTTGTGGGATAACAATAGAAGGACAAAATAAATGGAAAACGCTGATTCAGAACGCTTCTAGAAACCAAGATTTACCCAACCCAAAAGGTATCTAATTAATAGGGAAAAACAGATGGATAACCCTAGATGAACTAACGAAAATCTTAAAGCTCTTGGGTTATAAATCACAAATCGACTTTCATGTTATCTGCAAAAAAGAAACTAAATTTGGCAATTCTCATTTTCTTTTTAGCATGGTTTATTACTGCTTCATCGATTCCCAAAGAAGATTATTTATCAGTTCCATCTTTATCGATTACTCAGCACGAAGATGCTAGCGTGAGTTTAACTAACAACGCAATTCTTTCCTATCATATGGATGTGACATTTAGTGCAATTGGTAGTTTTAGTGTTAACAACCCCATTACAGTAACCGTTAATATAACAAATGTTAATGTAACAAATGTAAATTCGCCTAATCTGCTTGCTTATGGTGTTGGTATTGTTTTCTTGAACGCAGTTTCTTATCCAGTAGACGGTAGCAATAATGAATATTCTGGCGTAGTTTTCTTAAATGATGTGGGAAATGGTGAATATCAAGGGACGAACCAACTTGTTTGGTTACAAGATGGACAAACTTGGGCAGTTCTTACTACTGGCAAACCACTTGTCCAGATTCCATATAGCTATTTCACTAGCAGTCAACCTATTCTTACAATATCTGGGGTATCTGATACACTTTCAATTATATTTAGCCAAAATACGGCTAAAATTGCTTGGCAACTAAGTGCCTTTAGCGTTATTATTCTTCAACCTGTATTAGAAGCTCTTTTTTTGAAGAAACAAGATACAAGATAAGCCCAATTACCAAAAGAACAAGAGAGAAAAAGGAACATACGAGTTTTATTTTCAAATCAACAAACGGAAATGGAAGACTAAACGTAAATCCAAAGAAAAGGATACAAAAAATGCCCATAAGAAGTATAGCCACTGATAAAGAGTATTTGTTGCCCCGTGATTTCTCAGTTTTTTGCTCAGAACTCAGATGCTCGGTTCCGAAATCCGATGAAACTTTACATGGAGAGCCTTCCGATGAAGACTTTACAGTGCCCCCAACCCAGATATTTAAAGTATAAATAGCATATAAGCCATAGTTTAAGCAAGCTTAGGTGACGTTTTTGAGAATTGGCTTTTTCGTCTATGAATATCCGCCTCAACTTGTAGGCGGTTTAGGCACTTACGCTGAATACATTACCCATGAATTCGTCGACATTGGGCATGATGTCTCGGTTTTTACGCTCAACAATAATGGTTTAAAGACAAGAGAAATCCTGCGAGGAGTAGAAGTTCACAGGCCGTTAATAGCTGACGCAAGCAACATCTGGCCCTTCTTTGTGGTAGACGACCTAAAAAAATGGGGCACCAACATCAAACTTTTTAACGACATTTTTATCTACAACATCCTAAGCGCAACAAAATTCATCAACGGCTTAATAAAAAAAGAAAATTACAATTTTGACGTCGTCTGCGTTCATGATTGGCTAAGCAGTATTGCAGGCTTAGTAATTAAGAACGAAACCAAGATTCCAGTAGTTTTCCACACGCATAGTACAGAATGGGGCAGAAGCGGCGGACAAGGCTCCGAAGTAGTATCCCATTTAGAGCGGGCAATGGCTCAAAATTCCGACCGCATAGTTACTGTAAGTTACGCTATGCAGGACGACCTTGTAAAACACGGCTGGTCGCCTTCAAAAATCAGTGTAGTCTGGAACGGTGTGGACCCTGAAACGTACAATCCGCAAAACGTGCAGAAAGAAGATGTGGATGCCATCAGAGAAAAATACGGCATTCCAAACGGTTGGAACATGTTGCTTTTCGTGGGAAGACTTACTTGGGTAAAAGGCGTTCGAAACCTGTTGCAGGCGATGCCTATGGTTTTGAAAGAGTACCCTAATACTAAACTGGTTATTTTAGGCAAAGGCGAAGAACAAGCCGACATCATCGAAACAGCAG
>Ga0208692_1000403_pt1 | contig 33509 bp, 33 predicted proteins | sample June2015DPH_20_1_3_FD_184721 | JGI IMG/M metagenome (GOLD analysis project Ga0208692, IMG submission 184721) | Peatland microbial communities from SPRUCE experiment site at the Marcell Experimental Forest, Minnesota, USA - June2015DPH_20_100... | ecosystem: Environmental > Terrestrial > Soil >... | reverse complement strand
GCGTCGACGATCCAGAAGCTGCTCCAGGGCATCGAGGTCGTGGGTGGCGACGTCGAATGGCTCCCGAGCGTCGCGGCCGGCGTCACGGTCGCGATCGGTGACGTCGCGATGAGCGGGAGCTGAGGTCCGTTCCGGTCAGGGCTTCGCAGCCGTCGTCGACGTCGCGGACGCCGTCTTGTCAGTCGATCCCGCGGCGCTCGAGGGTTTCGGCGCGGCGTCCTTTGTCGAGGTCGAAACGGGCTCGGGGGCGCCAGCGGCGTCCTTGCCCGCCGACGATCCGTTGCTCGTCGCTGCCAGGGTCGAGCTCGTCGCTCGGTTCTCGGTCCGGTAGAAGCCGGTCCCTTTGAACACGATCCCGATCGATCCGTAGACCTTCTTCAAGGGCCCGCCGCACTCGTCGCACGTCGTGAGCGGGGAGTCCGTGAAGGCCTGTGTGACCTCGAAGCCGTCGCCGCAGCTCCTGCAGACGTACTCGTAGGTCGGCATCGCGTTCCTCCGCCAGCCGGCCTGCTGACGCCGGGGCTAGCACTCCAGGTGTTCGAGTGCCAAGTATATCGGCCGCCGATCATGGCACGGGCGCCGGTCGCCAGCTCATCCCGGTGCGACGGGGTCGATGGTGTTGCGTACACTCGGCGGAATGTCGGAACGGCACCTCGCACGTCTCGATCCCCTCGGTCCGGCGAGGATGGGTGACGTCGCGCCGCGGGATGCGACGCACCGGCGGGCCCAGGCGCGTTGCAAGGTCACGATGATGCCGGAGACGACGGCGAAGGTCGCGACGAACGCCATCACGAAAGGCGACGTGCTCGGAGCGGCACGCGTCGCGGGGATCCAGGCGGCGAAGAGGACCGCGGAGCTCATCCCGTACTGCTATCCGGTGCTCGTCGGACAGGTCTCCGTCAACTTCACGATCGGTGACGACTGCGTCGAGGTCGAGGCGAACGTCGAGGCGTTCGATCGCACCGGGGTCGAGATGGAGGCGATGGCGGCGTGCGCGATCGCCGCGCTCACCGTCTACGACATGTGCAAGTCCTCGGACCGGTCGATGACGATCGGTGAACTCCAGCTCTGGGAGAAAAGTGGCGGTCGGTCGGGCTCGTGGCGGCGCACCGACGGCGGCGCCCTGTCGCCCACCTCCTGACCAGGGCGGTGGATTCACCGTCGCAACGCGCCTGATCTTCAATCCACCGCCAGCGAGCGCCTGTCCGTTAGCGTCGAGTCGACCGTAGGGATCGGCTGACGAAAAGGAAAGCGACGGGATGGTCGTACTCGTCCTCGTGCTCATCTGGCTCGTCGTCGTCCTCCCGATCGCGGTACGCAAGCTTTCTGAATTCCAGCTCGTCTCGTCGGTCGCGCGCTTCCACCACCAGACGGAACTCCTCGGACGTGTCCACGAGAACTTCGTCGGTTCGGCCCGTGGATCTGACGGCCGGCGAGCTGGGGCGCCTCCGCTCGACAAGACTCAGCTCGCGGCCGTGCGGGCTGTGCAGGCGCGCATCGGCGAGCGGCGCTCCCGCCGACGTGAGGCGCTTCTCCTTTTGGGGTCGGGCATTCTCTCGACGCTGCTCATCGGGGCGGTTCCCTCGCTGCGCGCCTTCTGGGTCGTGGCGGTTCTGCTGGCGACGGTCACCGGCGTGTATCTGGCGATGCTCGTCCGGTGCGCCACCGCGGAAGCGCTTGCTGCCGAGCGGGCGCGCAAGATCGTCGCGATGCCGGTCACCGCCGACGAAGCCGGGGCCGAACTGGAGCGGCGCGTCTTCGCCACTGGGAACGGGGGCCTCGCTGTCGTGCCGGAGTCGGTCGAGCCCGCTCGGCCCCGAGCAGTCGCTCCCGGTAGGCCCGCTTAGCACCCGATTCTCGCTCCGGCGGACGACCCAGAGAAACCGCCAAGGGGCGAAACCGCGACCGCCGATTCGGTGTCCTTCTCGGCCGACGAGCAGTTGGCAGCGCGGGACTATTCTCGTGCGAGTTCCGGGTCCACGGCCCAGTCCTGGCCGTTTCCTGGGGGTGTAGCTCAGCTGGTAGAGCGCCACGTTCGCAACGTGGAAGTCGGCGGTTCGAGTCCGCTCACCTCCACCAAAGAACCCCAGGTCAGAGGCTATTCGGGAAGCCTGCGGCACCCTCGAAAAATGGCTCGGGCGCGCGGCGCATCAACTGAGATCCCCCCGAGGGTGGCTTCGGCGCTTTGTCGAAGGCCGTGGATACCACACGAACGGTGCCTCAGTACGGCACTTCTGCAACACGTCTGACCACCGAGCGGGCGCGCGTTATCGGCGACCTTTGTCAACTCCGATCGCCGATTCAGTCGCGGCCAGCCCACCGGCTGGGGCGCTCTTGGCGGAACGTTCTGTGCTCTCAGACCCTGTGTGGGGAAGCTCATCACCAATTCGTCTCCTGCAACGAAGGGGATACTTGCCGTACGTTGGGTGCGGCTGGCGCGGCGCTGACTGATTGATCTGTGCTTGTTGCTTGAGCTGATAGCAGGATGCTCGCAAGTCATCCAACTGCGTATTGCCAACGGATAAGCAGTCGTGTTGAGACGCGCCGACGTCTTCGTTCAATGCTCATTGTGGGACTGCCACCGAGTCGGCCATGATGACGATGTGTCGTCCGGGTCCGTGTTCGTGGAGCTCGTCGTGTTCGTTGTCGCGTCCGCGGCCACCTGGGTCGCCGGTGTCGAGCTTTCGAAATCAACAGATGAACTTGATCGGCGGCTCCGAATTGGGGACGCGCTCGGTGGAATGGTGCTGCTTGCCATCGCCGGAAGCTTGCCGGAGTTGGCGGTCACTATCTCAGCGGCGGAGTCGGGCCACCTCGGCTTGGCAGCCGGAAACCTAATCGGCGGCATAGCTACGGCAACGATGGTGCTGGTGGTGTGTGATCTTTTTGCTACCAGACCGCTGACATATCTCGTCGGGTCGCTCGTGCCAGTCCTCGAAGGCTTGCTTGTGGTGCTCACGGTGTCGGTTGTGATTATGGGCGCTTTGTTGCCGGCGTCAGTGAAGATCGCTGGGCGAATCAGTCCAGCGTCACTCGTGATCGTGGTCGTCTGGATCGGCGGAGTGTGGGCGCTGAATCGGACGCGGTCGCATCCAAAGTGGAAGGTGATAATGGCGGGCAGTCAGCCCGGGCGACCTCATCGTCGCGAGCGCCATCCGGTCGCCGACGCTGCGCGTGCAAAGCATTCGACGATGCGCGTTGTAACCCTGTTCGGCATCTCAGCGGCGGTGACTCTGTTGGCCGGTGTAGCTCTCGAAATCAGCGGTAACGATTTGGCAAACCGCGCCGGCATTAATGGAGTCGTCTTTGGCGCAACCGTGCTGGCGATGGCGACGGCGCTACCGGAGATCAGTTCGGGCATCGAAGCCGTGCGTCTGGGTGACCATCAACTCGCGATTGGCGATGTATTTGGTGGCAATGCGTTTCAGCTATGTCTGTTCTTGGTGGCAGACCTAGTGGCGGCGAAACCCGTACTGCCGACAGCAGGAGCGGCGAATGGATGGTTGGCTGGACTTAGCTTGGCGTTGACAGCGGTGTACATCGGCGGTGTCATCGTTCGTCCTTCACGACCCCATCGGCTGGGACCGGATTCTTGCTTGGCAATTCTGATCTACGTCGTGGGAATCGTAGGGCTCCTCCAGATTGCCAAGTGACCGTAGCTGCGTCATTGGTGGGCGGATCGGTCGCACGTTTGCGACGGCATGAACGGTCGTGCTTTCCACGCGCATCCCATAATGTTCAGCTAAGTGGCTGCTCTGTATCTCTAAACGCCGGTTCGGTGCGGCAGTACGGCACCTCGGGGCGAGCCCGGCCGGGTTACGCGGGCGCGCGTTCTGGGACAGCCACACGAACGCGTAACAGCGATTCCGGCGCGGCCAAGTCGGGCTCCGGAGGCAGTTCGGCAGAACAATCTATGCGGTCCCGAGGTGGTTTTGACCTCCGCGCCTGAATGGCTTGGCCCGATGTCCGGACCACTCCACGTGGGACCAGAAGATGGTGTTCCCTCGGCGACGTGGAGGATCAGCCCGGCGCCTCGTCACGCCAAGGTTGGTGGCCGTACTGGTCGAGGTGGACGACCGTGCCGATCGGTTTGCGAGCCTTGCGGCCGTAGTGGCCCTTGGGCCAGCCGAGGGTCACGATGCAGCACGGCTCCACGCTCAAGGGCAGCTTGAGGATCCTGCGAGCCACGGTGTTGGACCACAGCGGCATGGTGATGAGCGCACCGCCGAGGCCGACGGACCTCGCTGCCAAGAGGAGGTTCTGGACGCTGGGGTACACCGACCCGTAGTGGCTCGACGCGACGAACGGAGGGTTGGGGACAAAGGGCACTCGGGCACCGCCTCGCAGGCAGCACACGACAAGAACTGGGATCTCCTCGAAGTGCTCGACCTGCCAATGGACCGACTTCCGGATCTTGGTCGTCTGCTCGTCGGTCTTGATCAGCCGACCAAGCCCGCCGTACAGCCTCCATATCCGCCGGTACTGCGCTGCGAGCGATGCCTTCACGGCGCGATCCTTCACGACCACGAACTCCCAGCTCTGGCCGTTCGAGGCAGTCGGCGCTTCCAGGGCCAACTCCAAACATCGCAGCACGAGGCGGTCGTCGACCGGGTCGGTTAGGACCCGGCGGACCGCCCGCTGGGTGAGCATTGCTTCGGCCAGCGGCAAAGCCAGGCGGGCCTCGACCTCGCCGGGATCGCTGGTTGGAGCGAGAGTGTCGTCCATGCCAGAGTTTGGCTGGTCTGCGGGTACCTATCCACTCGATTCCCCAAGCGGTCGGGGATGGACGCGAACAGATCGGCGCTCCGAAAGCCGGTCCGCCCCGGTAGGGGCCCACGCCAGATCGACAGCTCAAGAGCGGCATTTCCGGGGCAAGTCGGTGGAGTGTCTTGACTCGGATGGATTGACCCTCCGCTGGGGCGCGTCACGGGCGCGAACGGGCGCGTCTGAAATTCCGCATCCTGCCGCGTGCTGCCGCAAGCGAGAAGCGGTGAATTCGCGTAAGTCCTGTTCACAAGGTTGCGACGATCCATTTTCGCAACGTGGAAGTCGGCGGTTCGAGTCGGCTCACCTCCACCAGAGAATTCCCAGCTCAGGGGCTATGGCGACCGCAGGGTTGGTGTCCCAGTACGGCACATGAGGGATACCCGGAAGCGCAACGACGAGCGCGCGTTTCGGGATACTCACAATCGGCAGACTCTTGTGCATAAGGTTCCTGCCGAGTACGCCCCTTGAGGAGGAGCGGATCATGTCCTGAGCTGACCTTGCTGTCGAGCCGGGAGGTCGGTCCAACCCGGCGTGCCTAATACGTGCCTAATAGGTGACGGGCGGCGTCGTGCCGATGAAGCCTTCACCGCGAGCCTCGGGGGTGCCTGCATAGAGCTTGGCTAGGAGGTCCGCCAACTGGCGCTGCTCCTTCGCTGTCAACGCTGCCAGGAATTTGCTGTCAAACTCCTCGACCGAAGACATGATCTGGTCGAGAGCCGCACGCCCGTCCTCCGTGATCGTCAAGGCATAGCGTCGCCGGTCAGTGCGGTCCCGAGAGCGTTTCACGTATAGCAATTCCTCGAGCCAATCGATCAAGTCAACCATGTTGCCGCTATCAACCCCGAGCGAACGGCACAACTCCTGCTGTGACGAAACGCCCGACTCCCTTAGCGCCGTCAGTACCAAGAAGTGCAACGGTCGTAGCTGACAGACCGCGAGCACGTTCTTGAAGCCTGCCTGAACGGACGTGCCAACCCGAGACAGTAGAAATCCTGGCCTTCTCGCGAGGCCTCGCCCTGCGTTCTCCGCTCGCATCCCATAATGCTACCTAGTACAGTGACTGTCATAGACAGCGAATCGGACCGGATCGCCTCGCCGCCAAGGGCACGCCGACGGTGGCTGCTCGGTCTCGAGCCCGTCTTCGAGGGCGGGTGGTTACACAAGGGCGCTCGCGCTCGGTCCTGGGATGTCGAAGAAACGCTCGTCGCAATCGCGCTGTTGGGCGACGTCGTCGTCGACCTCGGAAAGACGTGGAGCCTGCCGGCGTTCGTTGAACTTCGTGCCTACGCGCTGCTGCGCGACATCGAGGTCGTCATCCCGCAAGGGACCGCAGTCGAGTTGACCGGCCGAGCGCTCGCCAACCATGTGAGCTCCAATGTGCCAGACGTTCCCGAGGACCATCGAACGTGCGTCGTGCGCGTCGTCAGCCACGCATTTCGAGGCGACGTATTGGTACGCACAGCCACCGAGGACTCGGCTCCAACGTCAATCGAAGGCAAGTGAGCGAACTGCTCACTCGCCCGAAAGTAAGACGGGCGAAGAGCCAGATCGTGCTCCGCCACCTCACCAAAAACTATGCCTCGACACTCGCTGTCGACGATCTCAGCTTCGAGGTCAACTGCCCGAGAATGCGAGCCGACGAACTACGGCGAGGGTGCCACTGATCGCCGGGTAGGTGTACGAAACGCCAGGCGTTCCGCTCGAGCTACCGGTCCGACACCTGAACCTCGAATCCGCTTCGATTCGGAGGCAGACGCCATGCATGACGCCGGCTCAGTGCGCCCCTGGACTCGGGACGGCGCGGGCGCGGTCGGGTAGGGGCACCGCGTTGTCAATCCCTCGGCGCGGCGATCAGCAGCTCCCTGACGCGGTCGGCTACGCGGGCGAGCTCCTTTTCGGGCACTTCGGGGAAGTCTTTGCTCACGATGGCGACGCCACCGGAGGGAAGCGGTCGCTTCTCGAACTCACCCCGCAGGATCGACTCGTTCAGGGCGTCGCCGGCGACGTGGGGGGCAAGGTGTACGTGGAGGTGCGGGATCCCTCCCCCAAAGATGTACACGTACACCAGTTCTGCGCTCGTCGCCTCCTTCAGCGCCGCGGCGCAACGCGCGAGCACCGGTCCGAAGGTGGCCGACTCCTCGCCGTCGAGCTCGTGCACGTACCGGATGTGCCGCAGGGGCTCAAGGTAGGAGAAGCCGGGGGTCGGATCACCCGGGCCCATGCTCGTGGTGAGCCTCCAGAGAGAGTCCCGCCAGACCTCGACCCTCCCGAAGTCGGCATCGACCGCGGGAACGTTACAGAGTGCACAATCCACGTCGGTCACGGCGCTGGATCATAGTGACGCCATGCGGGCGACCTCTTCGCGCTTCTTCGCGCTGAGTGACCGTCCCCTACCGCTCACCGCGTGACGGGACTCCTCTGCCCCGAAACGCCGGATAGGTGCGGCAGACCAGGCGGCTGAGTTGAGTGTCGCGACGGGGATGAATTGCCCTCTCGGCTCCGGGCGCTCGACGGGCGCGGACGGGCGCGTCTGAACTGCCGCATCCTGCCGCAAGCGAGAAGTGGTGAATTCGCGTAAGTCCTGTTCGCATGGTTGCGGCGATCCATTTTCGCAACGTGGAAGTCGGCGGTTCGAGTCCGCTCACCTCCACCAAAAGAACCCCCGGTCAGAGGCTATTCGGGAAGCCTGTGGCACCCTCAAACGATGGCTCGGGCGCGCCACGGGCGCGTAGCGCGTCGAGACGGTGCTGCCAGGTCGCGTTACATGCCTCGGACGCTGTCGTCTCGATCGATCATTTGGGGCAGACGTTGTTAAGCGCGCAGTCGCCACAGCTCGGGTGTCCGCGACGGCGTGCCCAACCAGCCCACCGGGACCGTGGCCCAGGTACCAGCCACCAAGTAGCTTCTGACCATCGCGCTACCGTTTTCGACCGGTACGCGGTACTTGATTGGGCCGGTGTCTACAGGGCCCTAAGGCACCATGCAGGGGGAAGCGGTGGCCGGTATCAAGGTCGTGACTGACAGCATGAGCGACATCCCGAGTGATCTCCTCGTTGCATTCGACATCGACGTAGTGCCACTTGACGTTCGACTCGGCACCGAGGATCTCACCAGGGCCACCCCAGAGGAGTTCTGGCGCCGCGTGCGTGCCACTGGCGCCATCGCCAAGACGGCGGCACCCTCTCCCGGCGCGTTTACACAAGCCTTCCGTCGCGCTCGCGACGAGGGCTTTAACGGGGTCTGCTGCGTGACACTCTCGTCTTCGTTGTCCGGCACCTTTCAGGCAGCGTGCTCGGGAGCAAACGAAGCAAAGGGAGACATTTCGGTTCGCGTCATCGATTCGCGCTTTGGGACGATGGGCGAGGGGTTATTGGTGTTGGACGCCGCAGAAAGAGCGCGTGAGATCAACGACCTCGATGTGCTCTGTAACGCGGTGAGTGCCGAGATTGCGAGCGTCGAGGCCTTCGGGACCGTGGATAGCCTCGAATACCTCCATCGAGGTGGCCGCATCGGCTCCGCGCAGGCTTTTATCGGCTCGTTGTTCTCGATCAAACCGATCGTCGGATTGAGAAATGGCGTCATCGAAGGTGAGTCGCGTCAACGGACGCGCGCGAGATCCCTCCGCTACCTCGCGGAGAGAGTGGCTGCTGCGCTTCCCATCCGCAAACTCGCCATCATCCACGCCGATGCAGAAGACGTCGACGCGTTCCTCGCTCTGCTGAAGCCCGTCTTCCCCACAGAGAAGACCATCACGGCCTACATGGGTCCAGTTGCCGGTGCGCACCTTGGGCCGGGGACGATCGTCGTGTGCCTCCAGCGGGGATGAATTCGTCCACCCGGCCTTAGTCACCGGCGGGTCGCGCCGGTGTGTCGAGAACTGCCGCTCAGAGGGGTGGCGCTCAGGCGGCCTGTCCTCGATGGGTCTTGGCCTGAGCATCGAGCCACGGCGCGCCTGTGGCACGCTGGTCTGTGCGAGGCCCCGAAGCACTGGCGGTTCGGGTTTGGCACCCCGATGTTCGTCCCTTCGTCGATGAGGCGCTGTGGTGCCACGACGCCGGTGCCCAGCGGGCGGCAGTTGTCGCCACCTGGGGGGCTTTGTGATCGACCTGGTCGAGAAGATCGAACGGCTGGCGTCCGATGGCAGCGACACGGCTGCTGTCGCAGCCAATCGTGTCGGCCAGTGTCGCGCTCTGGGCGATGCCAACCCCGGTGCAATTCGCCAGATGCAGGAGATCGAATCCCAGCTGCTAGCGGTAGCCGTCGAGCTGGAGATTCTCGACCCGATCGAGCGCGGGCTGCTCGAACGGCTCCGCGAAGAGCGGCACCGATGTGCACGTCCGGGCCTTCTCCGTGGCGGGGGCTTCTATCGACCCCCGGCTGATGCTTTTCGCAGGGGCGGGTGTGCTCGAGGGCGATCAGAGCGTAAGCAGATCGCGTGCGCCAGTGTCGCTTGTGGGATGACGAAGTTTGCTCATCGCGCGAGCCTCGATCTGTCGGATCCGTTCGCGGGTGAGATTGAAGTGCTTCCCGACCTCTTCGAGCGTTCGTGGCTCTCCGCGGTCGAGACCAAATCGCAGCCGGAGGATCTCCCGCTCGCGCTCGTCGAGCGGGGCGAGCAGGTGCCCGATCTCACCCGGGAGGAGGGCCGTCGCGGCGGCTTCAAATGGCGACTCTGCCAGGCGGTCTTCAACAACGTCACCGAGTTCAGCATCCCCATCCTCACGAAGTGGCTCCGAAAGTGACAAGGGCTCGACCCGGAAGCGGAGAACCTCTGCAACTTTCTCCTCGGTCAGGCCCACCTCGATCCCGAGCTCTGCGAGCGTCGCGGAGCGGCCGAGCTTTGCCTGGAGTTGTCCTTGTGCCTTCTGCACGAGCCTCACGAGGTCGCCGGCATGGACCGGGAGACGGATCGTGCGCTCGGTGTTGGCGATGCCGCGGGTGATCGCTTGGCGGATCCACCACGTGGCGTACGTCGAGAACTTGAAGCCCTTGCGCCAGTCGAACTTCTCGACCGCGTGGATCAGGCCGAGGTTGCCGTCCTGGATGAGGTCGAGGAGCGGGAGGCCCGACGCCTGGTACTTTTTCGCGATGGAGACCACGAGGCGGAGGTTCGACTGGACGAAGGTGCGCTGGGCGTCGTCCCCGCGCTGAATGACTCTCTTGAGCTCACGGCGGCGCGGCGCGGTGAGCGTCGTCTCCGTCGCTACAAGGTCCTGTCCGGCCTGAGATCGCGCTTCGATTGTCTGGGCGAGGCGTGCCTCATCGTCCTTTGTCAACAGCGGGTACCGACCGATGTCGTGGAGGTACAGCCGGACGAGGTCCTCCTCGTCGCGCTCGACACGCACGTTTGCCACGGTTCTTCCGCTTTCAGTGCGATCTCTCGTTCGCGAGATGCGAGCGGATGAAACAACCGGCGCAAAGAGCCAACCGCCGAAGCTCGGCGAGTTACGGAGGCCGACCCGTAGAAGCCGCCGGCCTCCTCGATCGTCCCCGGTCGAGAAAATTAAGTCTACTGCCGTTCACGCGCGATGAATCTGGCAGGCCTCGACATACCAGAGCGTCACGGGTACAGGTCGGCGACATCAGGTCGCGGAGGTCAGTTGCCGTCTCGCGAAGCGTCTCCATACGTCGGTGCGAACGGCAGCCAAAGGGCGTGATGGTCGCGTTGGCGCTGATCATCTATCGGTCGCAAGACCGAGTGTGACGATTCGATGGCTGCCGGTCGACACCTTCGAGGTAGCGAATGCGTCGACGGTGGCAAATGGATTCGAGACCCTAGTGGAGGTCTCGGCGCATGTGCTCAAGTGCTTCTAGGCGACGGGCCAACTTCTCCGGTGATGTGGCGTCCCTCGAGCGGATGCGGACCTCGAGGACTGCGAGGCGTTCGAGTTCACGACACACGAGCTCTCCCCTCTCGCCCTCAGGACGAGACGCCAGTGTGCGGTGAAAGGTGGCGTAGACGTCTTTTGCCCGCCTTACACCAAGTTGACGCGCGATTGCCGAGAAGGAGCGACCCTCTTCGCGAAGCGCGAGGACGTCCTGATCGGTGTCGCGTCGTGGCGTTCGCGGCGGCCGAAAAGACTCGTCGCGAGGGGGCCTCTTAGCGCGCCCGTGTTCGGATTGACTGCCCTTCCCCCTAGGCAGGGTGCACCGTCGAATCTCGGAGCTCTTTCAGACCGGGCGCGATCTCGTAGTCGGCGCGCTGATCCTTCAGCAACCGGTTCGACTTCTTCGCCCTCAGCTTTTGCGGCGAACTTTCAGCCATGGAGAGCCCTCGATGTGTTCTCCTCGATTCAGACGGATCGCACGTTGCTTGCTTGCAAGCCCTTTTGCCCTTGGGTGACTTCGAACTCGACCCGTTGGCCCTCCGATAGATCCCGGTAACCTTCCGTTTGAATCGCGGAGTGGTGGACGAAGACGTCTGCTCCACCGTCATCGGGGGTGATGAATCCGAAACCCTTCTCCGCGTTGAACCACTTTACAGAACCGACAGTCATTGTTGGTACCCCTTGCATTCCCTGCACATCAAAGCGCGGAATCCAAGGTCGAACCCGGCTTCATGCAGCTTGTAGGTTCTTACAAGTCTACTGCTCCACCCACTACTCACCGTTCGCGCCGTTCCCCAGTCACCATTGAGACTGTCTCGCACCATCGACCGTGTACGAGATCAAGGGCGCCAGAACCTCGATCAGGTCGCTGAGTGGTTCTCCTCAACGCGGTGGGAGATCATCGACCATGGCCCTCTCGCTCAGCCACCTCGCCTCTGCCGGCTCCCCGTCCCAGTGCGGGTTGTTCAACGCGAGTCAGTCGAGCGTCTTGACTTGGATGGATTGGCGCTCGTTTCGAGCGCGTCACGGGCGCGAACGGGCGCGTAGCTTGGCCGCGCATAACGCCGAATCGGGCGCGATACCGGGCCGCATTCCGCGACTCGTGGCCCGAGACCACCCGCGTGTCACGGTGTCGAAGAGTAGGGTTTGAACGCGAGTGTCACTCCAAGTTCCTCACCAGGGGAAGCGACCCATGCCAGATGTCGGTGATCGCGTTCGTGTCCAATCCACGAAGGTCGGTGGGGCCTCACGCGACGGCGTCGTGACTCGCGTCATCGGGCAGCTCCTTCACGTCAGGTGGTCGACGGGCGAGGAGTCGACGATCGTGCCTGCTTCCGGGTCGATGACTGTCATCGGCAAGGTAAAGGTGCCCTCCGCCAGGAAAGTCTCCGCGTCAGCGAATGCCGCCGGGGCCAAGAAGGCTTCTGCGCCAGTAAGAGGCGCCAAGTCCAAGAAGTCTCCGGCGTCAGTGAGAGCTGCCAAGAAGTCGTCTCGGTAGTCAAGGAACTGATGGCTGCTCTCGCCGTCCGCAAGATTGTCCTCCTGCACGCCGACACTGACCCGTGAGCTGCCGGAAGGCTTTGATAAATGCCCAGCATGGTGCCTCGAGAAGTTCCGATCCGCGACTGTGATCATGTTCTCATGGCTGCCCAGACCTGTCACCGAACGCCGGACCTGTGCGCCTGGGCGGAGCAACAGCAGATGCCCGCTTAAAGATCGCGCCGAAGTCTCCAGCCCAACGTCGGGGCGGTCCGTCGGTGGGTTAAGTAGTCCATTCGAACTGGTGCTCTTCGACAGAGTTAGTAGTCGTATGCTGACTCGTGTGGTTGTTCCCGACACGAAGGACTGGACGTGGGTCCTCGAGCAAGCCTGTCCCGAGTGCGGCTTTGACGCAAGCAAGTGCGAAGCTGAAGATGTCGCCGGTCTAATTCGAGACAACGCGCAGGTATGGGAACGATTCCGGCGCAATGGCACCATTCGACCGGGTCGTCCCAACGAGTCAACGTGGTCGACTCTGGAGTACGCATGTCACGTGCGCGACGTCTATCGGCTCTACAGAACACGGATCGAATGCATGCTGACCGAAGACGATCCGCTATTTGAGAATTGGGATCAGGATGCTGCCGCAATCGCTCATTCCTACGAGCAACAAGCTCCTGAGGTGGTCGCTGCTGAGCTCGCCTTTGCTGCGGAGTCGCTGGCGTCAGCGCTCGACGGAGTGTCTGGTCCGTCCTGGCTTCGACCCGGCCGTCGAAGTGACGGGGCGTCCTTCAGCGTTGGCACCATCGCCCGTTGCATGATCCACGATCCCATCCATCACGCCTGGGATGTGCATAAGCAGCACTCTTAGCACCCAGACCACGCTGAATACGCCCGATATTCCCCCGGTGCGCGACGGAAGTAACCATGCCCGATCGGCATTGGGGCAAGTCCTTGGCGCTCGATCTGGAGCGAATTTTCGGATACCCGTCGAGCCCCATAACACCGGATCGGTGCGGCAGACCAGGCGGCTGAGTTGAGTGTCGCGAGGGGATGGATTGACCCTCGTTTCGGGCGCGTCACGGGCGCGAACGGGCGCGTCTGAACTGCCGCGTGCTGCCGCGTGGTGCCGCGTGCTGCCGCAAGTGAGAAGAGGTGAATTCGCGTAAGTGCTGTTCACGGGGTTACGGCGATCCATTTTCGCAACGTGGAAGTCGGCGGTTCGAGTCCGCTCACCTCCACCAAGGAATTCCCAGCTCAGAGGCTATTCGCGGCCTCCGTGGCGCCCTCGCAAAGCGGTTTGGGCGCGCGACGGGCGCGCAAATGAGGACCTGTTGCGGCGGTCAGGCGGCCGTTGGTGCTCAGTGCGTGGAATGTAGAGGTCGGCGGTTCGAGTCCTCTCACCTCCACTCATCTGGCAAGCGCGAAGTGGACAGGAACCGCAACGGCGCCGGAATGGCCACGCCCGCGGATCGGTGGGTGGGTGAGGCCTTGCGTGGCCGGTGGAGTGACGGGTCCCGTCGAGGAAGGGGGGGCTAGGGCCGGAGGCGACGACGGCCCGGCGGGGCCGGCCGGCTGCTTTCGGGTCGGGGCGGAATGGGCGGTTCTTGCGCTGGTCGCCAGCTCCATCTGGATGGCCCTTCAAGCGGCCACTTCCGCCGCTAGCACCTCAGCCTGCTCGATGACGAGTGCCACGGCTGCCTCCTGCCTGTCCGGCGGATAGTGGTACCTGGAAAGGAGCCTCCGGATTCTCGACCGAAGCGGTGCACGGACTTGCTCCTTCTTGTCCCAGTCGACCGTCGCATTCTCACGGACGACCGTGACCAGCTCCTGAGCGATCTGCTTCAGCACGTCGTCGCCCAGCTCCATGACAGCCGAGTCGCTCTGGCGCACGGCGTCGTAGAACGCGAGCTCGTCGTCACGAGGACCGAGGGTGCCCCCTCGCTCGTGCTCGATCTTCATCTCCTTGGCGAGTTCCGCCAGCTCCGCAATGACCTCAGCTGCGGTGGGCGAGCGGTTGTTGTAGGCCTTCATGGCCCGTTCCGGCATCTCTGAGAACCGCCGCTCGGCGACGAGAGCAAACCGAGAATACGACGAGCTGCGCAACGTCGAAAAGTGCGAGCACCAGCACGAAACGAAAGGCCCTGCGGTCGTCGCGAGTGTGTCCGGCGTGCACTGCAGCCCCGCCGAGGGCGAGCGAAGCCACGAAGCTGAGCGTGCCCATGATGTCTGGACGACGAGGCGCGAAGCTGCATAGCCCGGAAGACAGCACGAGGAGTCCTCCAGCAAGCGCAAGACTCTTCTCGCGGCCGAGACGCTGAGGCAGACCGAGGATCCCGAGAGAGCGGTCAAGCTCACTGTCAGGCAGGACGTTCAACAAGTGCGCGGCAACTCCGAGGGTTCCGGCCGCTACTGGCGCCCACGGCGGTGGGAAGGAAGCGTCTTCTCGGCTCAGCTGAACGAAGATCGGAAGCAGTGAAAAGGAGACAGCGTAGGGGACAAAAGAGGCCGGCGTGGACTTTAGGCCGGCATTGTAGGAGGCGGCGCTGAGCACGGCCGCGAGGTGCGTCAGGCCGCCCGTTCGCCCGTTAGCAAGCGATGCCGGTACACAACAGATCCCTGCAAGCACCGAGGCAGTTCCGACAAGACTCTCGGTGACTTCGCCGTTCGCGATCGGCTTGTCCCGTCGCCCTGCGAGCTGGTCGCGTACCGCATCGGTCCAATCGTTTTGCCATCCAATCGCGAGCTGGCCCGAGGACACCGCGAGGCCGACCCGAATCGCCTCCCGACGGGTGCACCCGATCGCGAGTGCATAGCCGACGGCAGCTGCACTCACCGCGACCACTGGCCCGGGATGAGAGGCGCGCGCGAGGCCGACGACCGAACGCGTCGGGCCAAGAGCCCTTGCTGCCACTTTGTTGACTACGCGTTCGCGTTTGGCTTGGACTGAGGTTGTTATGGGCAGCGACGCTAGGTGGTGCGCAGCAGTGCAGCATAGAGCGTGAGCCCCGGTCCGAAAGAAACAGCGACGATGCTGTGACCGGGGAAGATTCGAGCTGGCTCCAGACAGCGTCGACAACCAACAAAATGGTCGCCGATGAGCAATTCCCGTGTTCGGATACGACCCGTCGAGAAGGGGCTAGTTCGCCTGGATCAAGGCGGCCCAGGTCGAGATCCCGCAGTTCCCGCCGACGATCAGAGGATTCTCCTGGCCCCCGCCGGTGGTCATCGAGGAGTCGGGATTCTTGCCACACACGATGCGCCAGGGTCGTCGATACCGACTAACTCCTTCACACCATCGGGGTGGCCTGACCCTTCGGCTACCTGACACGACACCGGCTCAAACTCAAGCGGGCGCACGAACCTTCCGCGACCGAGTTCCGTGCACCGTTGTTGCAGGTCTCACGTGGCGCGGTCCAACGTGTTCCAGCACGTGTGTAGGGGCCGCAGCTGCGGGCGCCCGAGGGCGCGAACGGGAGCGTCTGAACTGCCGCGTGCTGCCGCGTGCTGCCGCAAGCGAGAAGAGGCGAATTCGCGTAAGTCCTGTTCACGGGGTTACGGCGATCCATGTTCGCAACGTGGAAGTCGGCGGTTCGAGTCCGCTCACCTCCACTCCGTTGTGGAAACGTCAACGCTCTCGCTGGTCAGAGCGGTTCGCGAATTGCCCGCTAAGCAGGTTCGCTCGGATCGCCACTTTGGGATTCGGAACATGCCTGAGACAATTGCTTCATGAAACGGGCACGACTGTGAGATTGAAGGGCGTCTCGTACGACGTTGGTAGGGAACTCGGCGGCAATTGGCGCCCTGTCTTCGACATGCACGTGGTGCATCGCGAGCTTGAAATTATCGGTGGCGATCTTCACTGCAACGCCGTCCGGATCTGCGGTCGGGACATCGCTCGGCTGCTGGCAGCCGGTGAGGATGCGCTGAAACTAGGTCTGGAGGTCTGGCTCTCGCCTGAGCTTTGGAACAAGAATCCTAAGAGGACACTCGCCTATGTGCTCGAAGCGGCGACAGCTGCCGAATCACTTCGCTCCCGCTGGCCGGGGCGAGTCGTCTTTAGCGTTGGTTCCGAGCTGACGCTGTTCATGCGGGGGATCATTCCGGGCCGGTCGCTAATTGGAAGGGTCCGCAAGTTTCGCAAGCGTGCCATAAGAGGAATGAATTCGGATGTACTGAAGTCCGACGTGCTTAACGAGTTTTTGCGCGAGGCGTGTAGAGAAGTTCGCGAGGTATTCCATGGCGACGTCACCTACGCAGCGCTCATTTGGGAGGCCGTTGATTGGAGCATGTTCGACGTTGTCGGCATTGATCACTACCGGGACAGCCGGGTGAAAGACCGGTATGTCGAGATGATGAGGCCCATTTTTGAGCATCGCAAGCCGGTAGTCGTCACCGAGTTCGGAATGCGGTCATATGTAGGAGCCGAAAGTTCTGGAACGCTTGGCTTCGGAATCGTGAGTATCCCTTCGATGGTTCTTCACAAACTCCCGATTGTCGGTCATTTTGTTCGCACCAGGTTGAAGGGCCATCCAGTCCGCGATGAGTCTCTTCAGGCGAGGGAAATCGTAGAAACGCTGGAGGAATTGGATGCAGCTGGAGTCGATGGCGCATTCGTGTGCACCTTTGTCGACTACCTGGCTCCGAACGACCATCAGCCGAAGTACGACCTAGACATGTCCGCCCTAAGCATCGTGAAGATTGCGGAGAATCGGCATGGGTCGACCTATCCCGAAATGGAGTGGGAGCCGAAGGAAGCCTTCAAGGCGATAGCCGACTTATTCTCGGGTCGCGGTACTTCGTAACGAATGCCCCGCTCTGGAGATTGTGATGGCCCATCCCTCCGACTCACCGCTCGACAATTCCGGCTGTTACACACAGCGAACGGTACTGGCGCACCAGAGACGGGCCATGGTGAACCTTGAACCGCCCCGGGTTTCATGACTGCGACGACGTGCCAGCAATCTGTTGCGTGGAAATTCCGCGTTTGCAGCAAAACAGAGGTTCCTTGTAGCGGCTCGGTTATCGCGCTGGGCGTACCGTGTGCTCGTGGGACGTGACCGCGGCCACCCCGATCCAGGCCATCTGGGGATTGTGGCGCGCCCTCAGGTACCACGGCGGAGAGCGACCATCTCGGTGGGACGCAGGCCCGGTCCCTACGGACCGGCGTCGTCGGCACCGCCCTGGTCGCCTTGTTGCTGGCCGCGTGCGGTGGCGGAGGCTCACCGGCGTCGGTGGCCCACATCGGCGCGAGTGCCCGACGACCACCGTCCCCCAGGCAGCAGGGGCCTCAGGTGCGATGCCGAGCATCCAGCAGCTTTATCAGGACGCCCTCGCCTACGCCGGCTGCATGCGCAGCCACGGTCACCCCAACTTCCCCGCCCCAGAGGTGGTGAACAACGCCCGGACGCAGGAGATCGGCATCGGCCAAGGCGTTGACCTGACGGGCCCGCAGTACCGGTCTGCCAACAAGATCTGCAAGTCGTTGCTCCCCAATTCAGGCGGCGGCCCCTCGCAGACGCAGGTGCAGCAGCAGCTCGCCAAAGACCTGAAGTTCTCGAAGTGCATGCGCTCGCACGGCCTCCCTACCTTTCCTGACCCCAAGGCAAGTAGCTCGGGCCTTTCGATTGGCCCAGCGCCCGGCATCGACATCAACTCGCCGAAGTTCCAAGCAGCGCAGAAGGCCTGTCGGTCCTTGATGCCGTTCCCCTAGACGCCTGGGCTCCGGCCGTCGGCACGACCCGCTTTGTGGGGGTGCGATAGGTCCTGGACCACCTGAGCAGGATTCACGAATTTGTCATCTGGGAGCCCTTGTCTCGGCTGCGGGCGCTTGACAGGATCGAACGCCGGTTGAATCCGAGGCAGAGTGAAGGGGGTCGAACCATGGCCAAGGAAGTTACGTGTCCTCCTTGTGGAGAGGTCATGCGTGCGGACGACGACGATGAACTCGTCGCCAAGGTGCAAAGCCACGCCAAGGAGCAGCACGGCAGTGAACTCGATCGAGAGCACATCCTCGCCTCAGCTCGCGAGGTCTGACCCGCAGACCGGTTAGTTCGGGCGCGCCCGTGACCGACGTTGACCATGCCGGTGATCGCCGGTACCGGCGCCCGGCGAGTGCCGTTAGACCAGGAGGGATGGAAGACCTCGAACGGTGGTCGGCTGTCGACCGCTACATCTCTGAGACCCTGATCGAGCCGGACGACGCGCTGGACGCGACCTTGGCAGCCAGCGCCCAGGCAGAACTGCCCCGGATCCAGGTCTCTCCGAACCAGGGGAAGTTCCTTCAGCTGCTCGCGAGGGCATGCGACGCCCGCACGATCCTCGAGGTCGGCACGCTTGCCGGTTACAGCACGATCTGGTTGGCGCGCGCCTTGCCACGAGGTGGTCGTCTCGTCACCCTCGAGCTCGAGCCCAAGCACGCCGAAATTGCTCGCGCCAATATCGAGCGCGCCGGTCTGTCCGGGGTCGTCGATATTCGAGTTGGCCCGGCCCAGATCAGCCTCGACGGGCTCCTCGCTCGGTCGGAGGGTCCTTTCGACTTCACCTTCATCGACGCCGACAGCCCGGGCGCCGCTGGCTACTTCTCGTCCTCACTCGAACTGTCTCATCCTGGCAGTGTGATCGTCGTCGACAACGTCGTTCGCGGTGGCCAGGTCGTGGATGTCGCGCCGGGTGGTCCCTATGAGGAAGGGATACGCGGGCTCAACGAGCGGATCGCAACGGAACCCCGGGTCAGCGCGATCGAGATTCAGACCGTCGGGGTGAAGGGCCACGATGGCTTCGCGCTGATGGTCGTCAACGAGTAGCGAGCGCCTCCGGGACACCCGCTCGACCCCGCGAGGGCGGTGGGGCCCTGGCGGTCCCTCCAACAGCCACCGCGAGCGGTTCAACGGTTGGGGATAATCGGACGGTGGCCGTTGGGGGGACCAGTCAACGATGGACCGGCGATCTGTGATCGCCCTGTGAATCTCATCGTCATCTACTGAGGACAGAGGTCGCCCACTGAGGCATGTCATGGTGTGCGATCACGGTTGTCCCGACCACGAGCCCGGGATGCGTCGCGCTCAACAGGCTGGACGCCTCGCGCCCTTCTCGGCTTTGAAGGGCCACCCCGGTCAACGGCGATGATCTGCCCCGGTTTGACGATGCCGGCTGTAACGCTGGATCACCACGACGCTCCGATCACCGACGGATTCTCGGCTGGGGTCGGGAGCTCCGTGGTCTGGTCGGCGGATCTCAGATTGCTGGGACCGGTCGGGTGATGCAACCGGCTCGGCGGCGGGCCGTTCGGGCTCGTTCATGTCGGGTGGGCCCTTTCTGCGCGTTGTTTCGCACAGGGTGCTTCGATCGCCTGTGAAACTCCGTAGGCCTTCCTGTGCCAATCCACAGAGTCGCGACGAGGAGGGCGCCAGATAGCCATCCTCGGACTGGTCTTCGGCACGTCCACCTCGAGGCGTCTCGACGATCCTGCTCCTTCTGGCGAGGCTGGCGGCCCGGCCGACCCTTTGCGGCACCTGTGGCTCAGCTCCGCGGCTTGGACCATGAGACCGAAGCAGGAAAGCCCATCACGGATCGCCTCGCGGGTTGACCGTCGCCTGAACTCGTTGGCCCGTCTGGTGCGCAAACCTCCCGACGCCTGCGCGGAACGACGAAGCTGAGGGTATGAGGATCTGTCAGGCTTTGTCCGCTGGAGCCTCGCGAGATCCGCTGAGACGGGCATGACCGGATGCCGGTGATGGAACACACAGCTGACCCGCCAGAAACAGGGCCTCTTCGCGGTTCAGCCTCGGTGCCGACCGGCTCGTCTCTCGACCTGCGTCGTGTGCTCGCCCGCATCGACCGCATCGCGCCGGCTCGGTTCGCGATCGTTGTAATCCTCGGCTACGTCGCAATCAGCCTGATCGCCTACCTGCCGGCCTGGCCGGGTGACCCGAGTCGTCTCGTCGGAGCGCGGTGCGCGTGCGGAGATCCCGTCCAACAGTCGTGGTTCCTCGGTTGGGTGCCCTGGGCGATCGTGCACGGCCACAACCCGTTCTTCACGAACTGGATCGATCAGCCGAGCGGAGCGAATCTCGCGATCAACACCGAGATGCCGCTTCTCGGGCTCCTCGCCGCTCCGATCACGTTCGTCGCCGGTTCGGTGGCGAGCTTCGGCTTCCTCATCTGGCTTGCCTTCCCCGCTTCCGCGACGGCGGCTTTCTTCGTGTTACGTCGGTGGACGAGATCGAATCTGGGCTCTGCTTGCGGGGGGCTGCTCTACGGATTCTCGCCGTACGTCGTCGGCGAAGGATTCAGGCACCTGAACCTGGCCTTCGTACCGCTTCCTCCGCTCATCTTGATGGCTCTCTACGAGGTTCTCGTCGAACAGCGCTCGAGCGCGCGGCGGTGGGGCGTCGCCCTCGGGTTGCTCGTGGCCGCGCAGTACCTCATCTCCTCCGAGATCCTCTCCGCCGCCGCCGTCGTGGCGGTCGTGGCCGCGGTGATCCTTTTTGTCGCCCGGCGTCGCTCGGTCGATCGTCGTCGGTTGCGCCACGCCCTGCGCGCGCTCGGCCCCGCGGTCCTGGTCGCCGGGGTGCTGCTCGGCTATCCGATCTACTACTTCCTCGCCGGTCCGCTGCGCTTTCGCGGACCCGTCCAGCTGATCGGCAACCCCTACCGGATCGACCTGCTCGGTCCGATCGTCCCGACGTCGGCGCAACTCCTCGGACCGAGCGCGCTCGTGAGTCTCGGCGACAAGTTCGCACACGGGTTCGGCGAGAACGGCAGTTACCTCGGGGTCGCCCTCGTGCTCCTCGTCGTCTGGCTGCTCGTCCGCTATCGCCGTGACTGCGGGATCCTTCTCGCCGGGTCGCTCGTGTTCGTCGCCTACGTGCTCTCGCTCGGGCCCGAGCTCCTGGTCGCCAACCACCGGACCGGGGTACCACTCCCCTTTGACGCGATCGGACGCCTCCCGTATCTCGGCAACATCCTGCCGGCGCGCTTCTCGCTCTATGAGCAGTTCTTCGTGGCCGCGGTCGTGGCGCTCGGCATCGCCCAAGGTGCACGCGCGGGGGCGTCGCACGCTTGGGCCAAGGGGGTCGCCGTCCACGCGCGGCCGAGGCGATGGCTCCGGGCCATCACCTCGAGAACGACGGCCCAGTTGCTCGTCGCGGCCGTGGGCGCCTTCGCGCTCGTCTCGCTCCTGCCGGCCTGGCCGACGCCGACGACCCCGGTGCGCGTCTCGACGCCGCAGTTCTTTGCCTCGCCGGCGGAGGAGCAGATCCCCGCCGGGAGCATCGTGCTCACCTACCCGTTCGCGGTGACGCCCGACGACCAGGCGATGCTCTGGCAGGAGGCGGTCCTTTTCCGCTGGAAGCTCGTCGGCGGCTACGCGCTCATCCCGGGCCCGAACGGGACGGTTCGCTCCCGTCCGCCGGCGCTCCCTCCGGTCCGCGTCCAGGAGTTCCTCGCCTGGGCTGAGTTGGGCAACAGCAGCCCGCATCCCAAGACCACGCCGGCCCTCAACGGACGCCTGGTCGCCGACCTGCGTCTGTACGTTCGTCGCTACGGGATCGGCACGGTCGTCTTCGACCCGGTCGGGAGCCGGCCCGCGCTCGCGCTCGCGCTGTTCGAGCGCGCGCTCGGCGCGCCCACTGAGATCGGGGGCGTCGACGTCTGGTTCCACGCGGGGAGGCTGGCGCGCGAGGCCGTCCGGTCGGTGCCGCGCTGACCGTCGCGTGTGTGCGGGCACACCGGGTTATGGGGCCGGGTTCGCCGGCGCGGGAGCGAAGGTGCCCTCAGCGACCGGGACCGGCTTCGGGCGATCAGTCGGGTTCCGACGGTGGCGTCGACGCGCGGCGGGTCGTCACGGCCCGATCTCCTCGATCCGGACCGGCGTGTTCCGCCGGGAGGACTCCCGTGCCGCAGTGAGGAACTGCATCACCGCGCGTGCCTCGACCGCCGACCAGAGGAGCTCACCCGCGGGGTCGCCGCGCAGCCAGCGGATGTACTGACGGCTGGAATCGCGGAACGACGACCCCCAGTCGTCGTCGAGGGCGTGGTAGGTCCGCGACTCGCCATCGACGTAGACCTCGACGGACGGCTCCTGGCGGACTCGGGCGGTGCACCGATTGACCCGCGCGAATCCCTTCGTTCCCTGGACCTCGAACCGCTCGTCGCTCGAGTAGTACTTCGAGGGCGTGAGCATGTCGATCCCGAAGGTGACGTCCCAGACCCCCCGCAGGCCGCTCTCGTGGTTCCACATCACGGTCGTCGGCGCGTCGATCGAAAAGCCCGGCCCGATCTCGGTCTCGCCGATCCAGGCCATGACCTCGGCGACCGGGCCGAAGAGCCAGAGCGCGACGGAGAACTTGTGCCAACCGTCGTCGTACACGAGGATCCCGCCGACGTCCTTGGCCTGTTCGAACTGCCACAGCCAGGTCTCGAACGGGACGTCCCATCCGCCTTTGCCCGTGGCGACCATCTTCATGTGGAACCCCGTGGGATCACCGATCTCGCCTGATTCGACGATCCGGCGCAGGACGCGGAGCGGCTCGTAGAAGATGTAGTTCTCCATCACGCGTAGCACCCGGCCGGCGCGCGTCGCGGCCCTGATCATCTCGTCGGCCTCGGCGAGGTTCGCCGCCATCGGTTTCTGCAGGTTCACGTGGAAACCGGCGCCCAGGGCGGCGCAGGTGACCTCGCGGTGAAGCGGCGACGGGACGAGCACCTCGACGACGTCCATGTCGTGCGCGAGGAACCGGTCCAGGTCCGTGTAGCGCCCGGCGTCCGGCCATTCGGCCGCCCGGGCGGTGACCTTCGCCTCGTCGAGGTCGCACAGCGCCACGACCTCAGCTTCGGGGAAGTCCCGGTAGGCCGTGACGTTGAGGTCATAGATCCGGCCGAGGCCGACGATCCCGACCCTCGTCGGCCGGTCGGTGGGCAGCAGTGCTTCGCTCATCGGTGCGAAGCTACCCGCGCCCGACCGGGCCCGGGAGCCGGACGGCGGGCGCGGCGAGGCGCCGGGGCTCAGCGGTCGGCGTAGACGAGGATCTCGCCGGTGTAGACCGCGACCCAGACGTCCCCGGTCGTCGCGTCGTAGGTGATGCCGACCGGGTTCACGCCGGTCGAGACCGTCTGGAGGACGGCGAGATCGGACGCGCGCAGCTTGGTCATCGTGTCCGACAGGTAGTTCACGACGTAGAGCGCGGTACCGTCGGTCGAGATCGCCAGCGACCGGCAGTCCGCCCCGGTGTGGACTTCGGCGACGACCCGGTCGTCGGAGAGGTCCACCTTCACCACGTCACCGGGCGCATTCAGCGAGACGTAGAGGTACCGCCCGTCGGGACTGATGACGACATGCCGGGGGTTGTCCCCGACGTAGAACGAGCCTTCGGCCGAGAGCGTTCGCAGATTGACCTTGACGATGTCGTCGCTCCCCATGATCGCGACGTAGGCGGTCGACGAGTCCGGCGAGATCGCGATACCGCGGGGGTACGCGCCCATCGGGAGCACGCGAACCTGCTTGTGGGTCGCCACGTTGACGATGCTGAGGTTCCACGAGCACCAGTTGGACACGAGGAGGTAGCGGTCGCCAGGTGTCACGGCGAGGAACTTCGGCACGAGGCCGACCTCGATCACCTGGTCGATCCGCAGCGTGCGCGTGTTGATGCGGTACACGTAGCTGTTCGTGTCACCGGCCGCCGCGGCGGACTCCGGCGTACAGGTGTCACTCCCCTCGGGCCCGAATCCCACTCCGTACATGGAGTAATTCGAGACGTAGACGTAGCGCGCGTTCGGCGAGAACGCCGCCTCGACCGGTGCGCCGTGGGTGATTCCGGGATGGCCCGGGAAGCCGAACTGGGCCATGTTGACGGTGTCGGGGATCGTCGAGACGAGACGTCTGTTGCTGTCGTAGACGGTGACCGTGTGGCGGTACATCATGTTCTGGGCGAAGACGAGCCCGGTGTCCGAGGCGTCGACCGACTTCGGGGAGATGTCACCGCCGATCGTGTCGATGAGCGTTAGCTGCCGCTCGTCCGCGGGCTTCCCCGGTGGTACGCGCCGGAACGGTGACGTGGTCGTCGTGACCGAGCGCGCCATCCCGGCGCGCACTGAGGCTGCGGGAGCGTTGGTCGTGCCCCGATTCGGCGAGGCGAGGGTCGGCGACGCGGGCGAGCTCCCCAGTGCGAGCACGACGATCGACAGTCCACCCGCCAAGAGGGTCGCGGCGAGCGGGGTCGCGAAATACAGCCGCACCCGATGCCCTGTTCGTTTCGGTTGCTCGAGCGTGCGCACGCGTCCCCTTTGCCGGTCGTTCGATTCCTGGGAGCAGACGGTGAGTGGCATGGTATGCGCGGGCCGACGATCGTGCCTTCGGCTTCGACGGCGCGGGGGCGACACCTGTAACTGGGCGCACAACATTTCCTATCAGGTGACCAGGTATCTGGAACGCCTCTCACCGAGCCGCGTGATGCCTGGCCGAGCACAAAAGGAGCAGCTTCCGCGTTCGCCCCGCTGGCCGGCCCGGCGACCACCGCTCGCTCCGGTGGCCGCGGCCGTCCCGCTCCGGTGATCGGCCATCATTGGGCATCCGCGCGCCCCGATGGATTCCAATCGGTCTCGCCTTTTCCCTGCTCGCCGTGCTCGGCCCGTCGGCGAGTGCCTCCGGTGCAGACGCGACCGCCGCGCCGGCGTGGGTGCAGGTGTCGGTGGCGACGGTGTGGTACCAGCCTGCAAGCCCACGGCCGATCGACTGGGCGGCGCTCGGGGACCCGGCGCGGATCGAGGTCTGGCTGGACCGGTTGAGCGTCGCCGAGCGTCTCGGACTCGACAGCCGGATCAAGACGCAGGTCCTCTTTGGCGGGAAGGTCCTCGTCGAGGGGCACCGGGGACAGTGGAGCCTCATCGAGGTCCCGAACCAACGTGGATCGGAGTATCCCCGGGGCATCACCGGCTGGGTTCCGAGCATCCAGTTGAGCGGCGTCGCCCCACCCGTCGGTCGACGGCAGGTGATCGTCGGCGTGCCGCGTGCCTGGCTGCACGTCGCGGTGGACGGAACCGTCGGCGTCCGGCGGTTCCTTCTGAGCTACGACACGGAGCTGCCCGTCGTCGGATCGGCGCCGGGCTACGTCATCGTCGGACTGCCGGGGGGCGAATCGGGCGCGATCTCGGCGTCCGCCGTCCGGCCGGTGCACCAGGGTGCGGTGTCGGGATCGGCGATCGCCGCCGAGGCGCACCGCTTCCTCGGGATGGCGTACCTGTGGGGAGGGACGAGCGCCTTCGGTTACGACTGTTCCGGCCTCGTCTACTCCCTGTTCGCCCGCTTCGGGCGCATCCTTCCTCGCGACACCCGGGACCAGTGGCGTGCGGGCCACCGGGTCGCCCTCGCCGATCTGCGGCCGGGCGATCTCCTCTTTTTTGCTGGGCCGGGCGGTGTGGGCCGCATCCACCACGTCGCGGTCTACGTCGGTCGCGGCTTCATGATCGATGCGCCCTACACGGGCGCTTCGATCAAGATGATCCCGATGACGTCCTCGCCGTTGTGGGACGAGTTCGCCGGGGCCGTCCGTGTCGCGACCGCACCCTGACCTCGCGAACTGCGCCTCGGGACGTTCGTTCACGGAGCGACACCCGGCACCCGGTTTTCCGCGCGCGGCCACCGGTGGGACGGACCCCGAGGTCGATGGCGTCCGGCACGGGAACTGAGAACGGTGCGTCCGGGCGGTATGAATTCGCGGCACCGCCCCTACGATGCCTGAATGACTCCGATCATGCCCTGCCTGTGGTTCGACGGCACCGCCGACGCGGCCGTCGACCACTACCTCTCGATCTTCCCGAACTCGAGGCGACTCGGCCACAGCGATTTCGGTCCCGACACTCCGGGCGAACAAGGTTCGACGATGGTGGTGAACTTCGAGCTTGACGGCAATCCGTTCATGGCGCTGAACGGAGGGCCGAACTTCCATCTCACGCCTGCCGTCTCGTTCGTCATCACCTGTGAGACCCAGGCAGAGATCGACCACTATTGGGACCGGCTCCTCGAAGGCGGTGAGCCGATGCAGTGCGGCTGGCTCACCGACCGATTCGGTGTGTCCTGGCAGGTGGTCCCCAGTCGCCTCGGCGAACTGATGGAGGCAGGCGACGTCGAGCGGGCCAACAGGGTCATGCAGGCGGTGCTGCGGATGGTCAAGTTCGATATCGGCGAGCTGGAAGCTGCAGCCGCAGGGTGACTGGTTCGGTCTCGGACGCTCGCGATCGCGCGGTATTGGCGATGGTTCCCCGTCGCGAGGCTGATCGCTCCCGGACGCAGCCGGGAGATCCGTCAGCGGCCATGGTCCTCGGGTAGCCGAGAGACAGGAGGCTCGTCGTGGCCGACAATCCCCCGGAGGGTTTCCCCCGGGTCACGCCGTACCTGTTCTACGAGGACACTGATGGCGCCCTCGAGTTCATCGTCAGGGCCTTCGGTTTCACCGAGCGGTACCGGATGCCGGGACCGGACAGCAGGTCGATCCACGCCGAGGCCGAGCTCGGCGACGGGGTGGTCATGATGGGCACCCCGGGACCCGAGTACCGGAACCCCGTGCGTCTCGGGGGCCCGACTGCGATGACCTATGTGTATGTCGACGACGTCGACGCCCATCACGCTGGCGCCAAAACGGCGGGCGCCCAGATCGTGACAGAACTCGCCGATCAAACCTACGGCGACCGCAACTACACCGCGAAGGACCCCGAAGGTCAGCTCTGGACCTTCGCTCAGCGCATCCGGGACGTCTCGCCGGAAGACGGCCATCCGTGACGGACTGACCCCGGGACGCGACGGATTCGGTCGGACCACGGATCGGGCCCATATATATAGCGAGCGGTGAAGGGGGGCGACGATCGCCGGGATCGGCATCGAGACCGTCTGGGTGATCGGCCAGGTCTCGGCCAAGCGCTTTCACACAGAGCAGCTCGTTTCGATTGCACCAACGTCGTCGTCATCATGACGCAACGGATGTTCGGCTGTCCCGAGCCGCGGCGAATGCGCCGCGACCTTCGGGCATCGGTGCACGCCGCATTGGGCAGAAGCCCTTCGGATCGCGCTGCGGCGCTGGCTCGTCGCGGCGCGTAGCGCGGGATGGTCCTTCTCGGCCGCCTGTCTCGGCAAGACTGTCGCCGTGGCCGTCGAGTCACCACCCCGGGGCGCCGATCTGGAACTGGACGACGCCGCAGCGCTGAGCCCCGAGGAGGTGCTGAGGCGTCTCGGAAGCGGCCCGAACGGGCTCTCACCGGCGGTCGTCGCCCAGCGGCTCGCGCAGTACGGGCCGAACGCGTTCGGCACGCATCGGGTGCGGCCGTCGGCGGTTCTGTTCCGCCAGATCCGGAACCCGATCCTGCTCCTGTTGCTCGGCGCCGCCCTCGTCTCGGGACTGACCGGTGGCGGCACGAACGCCGTGATCATCGCGGTGATCGTCGCGTTGAGCGTCGGCCTGGGATTTTTCAACGAATACCGGGCGGAGATGGCGATGGCGGCGCTGCGCGCCAAGATCCGCCAGGAGGCCGAGGTCCACCGGGACGGCAAGACGAGCCGGGTCCCGGTGACGGACCTCGTGCCTGGCGACGTCGTGTCGCTTCGCGTCGGTGCTCTCGTGCCGGCCGACCTCCGCCTGGTCGAGGTCGAGGAGCTCGAGTGCGACGAAGGCGTGCTGACGGGCGAGTCGTTGCCGGTCGCGAAGTCCGTGGCCGCCGTCACGGGCCACGAGCCGCAGGACCAGCCGGGTTGCGCCTTCATGGGGACGATCGTCCAGCAGGGATCGGGCCTCGGGGTTGTCGTGCGGACCGGGAACCGCACCGCCTTCGGGCAGATCGCCGCGGGACTGACCGAACGGCACAGCCAGACGGCGTTCGAGACCGGCCTTGCGCGTTTCTCCCGGTTCCTTTTCGTGGTGGCGGCAGTCCTCACTGGCTGCATCTTCGTCATCAACGTCGCGCTCGCCCGACCGCTCATCGACGCGCTGCTCTTCTCGCTGGCGATCGCCGTCGGGATCGCGCCCGAGATGATGCCGGCGATCGTGACTGTCAGCCTCTCGGCCGGGTCCAAGGCACTGACCGCGAAGAAGGTGCTCGTGAAGCGTCTCGTCGCCATCGAGGACCTGGGGAACATCGAGATCCTTTTCACGGACAAGACCGGTACCCTCACGGAGGGGAAGATCACCTTCCAGAGCGCGCTCGCCGCCGACGGCACGGCGAGCGAGCGTGCGCTCCTCCTCGGGCTTGTGTGCAACGAGGCGGCCGTCACACCCGAGGGACCGGTCGGGGGGAACGCGCTGGACCAGGCGCTGTGGTCCGCCCCCGGGGCGGCGGCGAACGGGCCGGTCGCCGCCGAGGCGGCCTCCTATCGCCGACTCGGTGTGCTTCCTTTCGACCACGAGCGCCAGCTCGCCTCCGTCGTCGTCGCCGGCCACGACGACGGCCCGTTGCTCGTGACCAAGGGGGCACCCGAGGTGGTGCTCGACCGGTGCGCGGCGGTGCCCGGCACGGCCCACCAAACGCTCGAGTCCCTCTTCAACGACGGGGCCCGGGTGGTCGCGGTGGCCTCCCGCCCCGCGGGCTCCGTCGGGACGCCCACCGCGGGTGACGAGAAGGGGCTGACCTTCGAGGGATTCCTCACCTTCGCCGACCGGCCGAAAGCTGACGCGGGCAGCTCCATCGCCCAGCTCGAACGACTCGGTGTCGAAGTCAAGGTCATCACCGGCGACAACGGTCTCGTTGCCGCCAAGGTGTGCTCGGAGATCGGGCTCGCCTGCACCGGCGTGCTGAGCGGCGCCGAGGTCAAGGCACTCGACGACGCCCATCTCGAGGCGGCGATCCAGGTGACGACTGTCTTCGCGCGGATCGGCCCAGACGAAAAGTCGCGGATCATCAGGGCGGCGCGCCGCACCGGCAAGGACGTGGCGTTCCTCGGCGACGGCGTGAACGACGCCGTCGCACTGCACCACGCGGACGTCGGCATCTCCGTGGACTCGGGGACCGACGTCGCCAAGGAAGCCGCCGACGTGGTGCTGCTCGACAAGGACCTCGGCGTGCTGGCGGAAGGCGTCATGGAGGGCCGCCGCATCTTCGCCAACACGATGAAGTACGTCCTCATGGCGACGTCCTCCAACTTCGGCAACATGTTCAGTGCCGCAGGCGCGTCGATCTTCCTGACGTTCCTGCCGATGTTGCCTTCGCAGATCCTCCTCAACAACCTGCTGTACAACGCCGGGCAACTCGTGATTCCGACGGACCGAGTCGATCCCGAGGCGCTCGCCCGACCGGCGGCCTGGGACATGAAGTTCATCCGTCGTTTCATGTCCGTGTTCGGCCCCGTCAGCTCGATCTTCGACTTCGTCACGTTCGGGGTGATGCTCTGGGTGCTTCACGCCAACCACGTCGAGTTCCGATCCGGCTGGTTCGTCGAGTCGATCGCCACGCAGACCCTCGTCATCTACGTGATCCGGACCCGCCGGATCCCCTTCCTGAAGAGCCGTCCCAGCTTGGCGATGCTCACGGTGCCGACCGGGGCGGCGCTCATCGGTGCGGTCCTGCCGTACACCGGGCTCGCCAGGTGGCTGGGGTTCAAGCCCTTGCCGATCGCGTTCTTCCTCTGGCTGTTCGCGATGGTCGTCGTCTACCTCGTGCTCGTCGAGGTCGCGAAGACGCGCTTTTACCGCGCGCCTCACGCCCGAAGCCCGCGGTCCGTCCTCACCCGCGCCGAGCGGGTCGAGCGCGGCATGCGTCGGCGGGCGGCCCGCTACGTCCATCACCCGAGCCCCGGCACCGGGTGAGGACCACGGAGACGGCCGTGCCGCTGGCGCAGCACGGCTCCGACCATTGTCCGTCGAGCGTTGGCGGCGACACATGCCCGGTGGACGGTCGGGGTGGGTCCTCCGGATGGAGCGGTTATCGCCGCTAGCTCACCGTTGCTCGGGCGAGCACCGAGCCGCTCGACGACGTGATCGTCGCGCTTCGCAGGTCGTCTGCCGCGAAGGGGAGTTTGGCGCTCCACGTCCCCGACCCGTGATAGAGCCAGAAGACCCCGACCGTTGCCGTCCGACCGTCCGTGGCGGTCACGCGACAGGTGACCGGACCGGTCATGCCGAGGCCGCTGATTCGCACGACGAGCCGCGGCGTGCCCGACATCGGCACGGAGAGCTCGCCGACGGTGCGGGAAGAGGTGTGCAAGGCCACCGTGACCGCTTTCGGCGAAGTGCCCGGTGGTGCGGAACCGATCCCGTGCCCGGCGACGAATCCGACGACGCCAGCGAGCACCGCGGCCGCGCCGACGAGCACCGCGGTGCGCCGCCGCCACGATGCGAACCGCGCGTGTCGCGCCGCACCGATCCGCGCGAGCACCCGGACCTCGAAACCGAGCGGCGGCTCTCGCTCGGGGACGAGCTGCAGCAGCCGGTCGGTTGTTTCGGACAGTGCCTCGAGCTCGCCCCAACAGTGTGGGCAGACCTCGACATGAGCGATGACTTCTGCACGAGCCCGTCCGGTGACGGTCCCGAGCGCGAGGGCGATGAGTTCGTCCTCGAAGCGGGCGCACTCTGCGCGGCGTTCGGTCACGGCATCTCACCAGCTCCGACGAGCGAGACACGCAACTTCCCCAACGCGCTCCGGATCCTCGTCTTCGCCGTCCCGAGCGGAATCTGTTCCGATTCGGCGACCTCGGCGGCGGTGTACCCGTAGAACGCGGCGAGGACCACGGCTCGGCGTTGCTCGGTCGGGAGAGCCGCCAGGGCGCGGCGGACCTCGGCGGTGGCGTCGATCGCGGCGAAGGGATCGACGCCGGGATCCCGCTCCTGGAGGTACTCCATTTCCTCGGCGCTTATCGTCAGGGACCGCCGGACCCGGAGCGAGTCGATCGCGAGGTTACGTGTGATCGTGAGGACCCACGTTGCGACCGAGCCGCGCCGGGCGTCGAAGACCTGCGCGTGACGCCAGACGCGGGTGAGCGCCTCCTGGGCCACGTCCTCGGCCGCGCTCCGGTCGCCGAGCATGGCGTGCGCCAGGCCGAAGACCCGACGCTGGAAACGGCGGACGAACACGACCGTGGCCCATTCGTCGCCGTTCGCCATGCCGGCGAGGAGCGCCTCGTCGGACGGTTCACCCTCTTCCGGGGCCAGGGTTCGCATTGCCCATCGACTCTACGGTCGGGACTCGCTTTTCCCGTCCGGCCACTCAGTAGCCTCCGCCGCCATAGGGCGACGTTGTCGGCGAAGTGGAGCCGGAGCCGGCGGGCGCCGAAGTCCCGGTCGGTGTGCCCCCTGTCGCCGACTTCTTCATCGCCGACGCCTTGATGACGTTGAACCCCCCGACGCCCTGACCCTTCACCTGGCCCGGGGAGGCGTCCTGCACGTACCGGTAGAGCGGGTGACCCGCGTAGGTCACCTGCAGGGCACCGCCCGGCCGATGCTCGACTCCGAGGGAGCGCTGGGTGACCCCGTTACCGGCTTTGGCGGAGTGGTCGCCCTTCGGGAGCACGACTGGAGGCCAGATCTGGGCGCACCCTCCGGTGCACGCGATCTTGGTCGCGGTGTCGGACTTGTCGTAGTAGAGGGTGTAGCCGTTCGCGGTGACGAGAATCACGCCGAACGAGCCGCGCTTGGCTGCCTTGATGACAACGGGGGCGCTTGCGTGTCGCGTCGAATGGCCCCCAAGCACCGACCTTGCGTTCGCCGCACCTGCCGCCGTCGTGAAGAAGGCGAGGGACGCCGCGGCGAGTACCGTGGCCACTCCGGCGGCCCGGCGCCAGCGGCGGTTCGCGGTGTGCGACACGTTTCCGGAGAACCCTTTCATCGAACCTCCTCATGGGCAGGTCGTCGCGACCTGACGAAAGGGATACGGCGAAGTGAGGTCGAGGGATTGCCACCAGTCCGCGGGCGCTCTTTTCTTGGAGCGAGCGTCCCGACGGGGCCGCGAGGTGTCCTTGCCCGCCCGGCACGAGCCGCGGCGTGTGCCCTGGGCCCCCGGGGACGTGCTGGTCCCGTCGTCCCGGCTGGTCTGCTCCCACGGGGAGTCGCCGGCCAGCGATCACCTAACATCCGGGTCGCTGGCGGATCGGGCGAGTCCTCTGATCGCAAGGCCAGGGACAGTCTCGTGGGTCTTGGTCGATCCGGCCGAGGGTCGTTTCCGGACCAATGCGCAGACAGGGGCGGGTGAATGCCTTCATTAGTCGTTGGAGGAACATCGGGGCTGGGGCTCGAGCTGGCGAAGGCGCTTCGAGCCTCCGGCGACGGCGTCGAGGTGCTCGGCAGATCCGCGAGCAGGACCGTGATCACGCCCGGGTCATTGGATGCGCCGGAGACGGCACGCGCGCTCGACGTGCTGGGACTGGGATTCGTCGAGTTCGACTTGACCGCGCCCGCGTTGCCAGGACGCGTTGTCGATCTCGTCGGCCGATTGTCTGAGATCTCAACCCTCGTGTACGCGGCTGGCTACAGGCAGGACGGTCGGGTGACGGACCTCGGCGAGGGGCAGATCGAGAACATGCTCGATGTGTGCGGGCGTGGGCTCATCTACTTCGTGAGGGCGATCCTGGAGAGGCAGGGCGGCCTGGCCGAGCTCATCACGGTGACCTCGACGTCGCAATGGACCCCGCACAGGGAAGAGCCGGTTTACTGCTTTGCGAAGGCGGGTGCGGCGCACTTCAGCAACGCGATGGCCGAGGACGGGAGGGTCGGCAAGGTCCTCGTGGTCGGGCCGTCGGGGATGAGGACGCCTTTCTGGGCGAAGTCTGCGCGGGACGACTTCGACTCGATGCTCGACCCGGTATGGGTCGCCGGTCAGATGATGGAGCTGCGCGAAGGCGAATACCGGTACCGCTTCGCGAAGATCCTGCGAGGACCGGCGCGCGTCGAGGTTGTCGAGACCCGCTGAGCGGTCGTTTCCCGAGGCACAGACCGGGGATTGTCGCCGCCCCGGGCCCCGGCGCACTGGAAGACTGTCGGGCGTGCGATCGTGGGCGACCCCGTCTCGCCGTCTCTGCCGAATTGACGTCGCGTCACTCCGGCGGGAGGCGCGGTCGTCTGGCGTGATGTCGTGAATCTCCTCTGCTTCTCGCGGCCCCGTCGGGGTGGACGGGCGAACGAAATCGAGGGTTCGACCGCGCCGAGCCGGACCGTCCCGGCGGTGCCATGCACACCTTGACAACACCGCCACCGACTCGGAGCACGGTCAGGCGTGTGATCGAGGCGCTCGCCGTCCTCGCCTCACCGGGCGTCTGCTACGCGGTGCTGCGCCTGCGGGGGATGGCGCCGTTCCGGGTGCCGGACGAAAGCATGCACACGACCTTCATCGTCGACCCCCGGGACATGTTCACCCGCTACGCGGCGGCGTTCGCCTCGACGGCCCGGTTGCGCGAGGGGGCCCGGGTCGGCTTCCTCGTCCCGGCCCGGCTCGCCTACCTCGCCTTCGGGGCGGTCGGAGGCTTCT
>Ga0208692_1000389_pt1 | contig 34179 bp, 28 predicted proteins | sample June2015DPH_20_1_3_FD_184721 | JGI IMG/M metagenome (GOLD analysis project Ga0208692, IMG submission 184721) | Peatland microbial communities from SPRUCE experiment site at the Marcell Experimental Forest, Minnesota, USA - June2015DPH_20_100... | ecosystem: Environmental > Terrestrial > Soil >... | reverse complement strand
TACTTGCCATCCGTGGCCTCCTGTTGGTGGGTGATTTAGACACCACCATTCTGACAGGAGGTCACGTCTTGCGCAAATGCTGTAAATACAGTTCTGGCGCGGAGTTACGCTTAAGTTGATGCCATTAGCTCACGTCCGGGTTTTCGCTGTCTGATTGGGGCGATGTATGAACTCGGGCTTGAAGTAACGCTGGCTGGCGGTCCTGCGAATTTGTAATGCCAGCCCCTAATCAAAGGGGAATTGCCGCGCTAACCCCTCCAGTCGATTTTCTTCGGGTCTTCTATTTCCGTTTCCGGAGGATCATCCGCACGGTGCTCCATTTTCTGAAACATCTCGGCCCACGATTGGGGTAGAGATAATGGGTCGCCATCAACAAGAATTCCTCCGCGCTCCATTCCCCTCGGAACAAATAGGTTAATGTTTCGCAGGATATCTCTCCCGAGAATGTTGAAATGATTCACGGCAATTGGCTTGGAATCACGGTCGAGTACGGGTGCCTGCGCGGCTAGCCCGGGCGCGAAGCACAATTCGTAGTTTTGGGCAGCAACTTGCATTTCTTGGTTTTCGGTCCCGATGCACGGGAATTTCAACATGTATCCGCGCGAACTCGAATATTCCAAGTCGCCTCGCAAACATTTAGCGAGCACGATTTGCGGGTTCTCCCTCGGCCCAAAATTCTGCTCCATTACCTTTTCGTAGAAATGCGAAATATGCGTTCTTTCTGAGGCTGTGTCGACGATGAAGGCAAAAGGGCGGCAGACCTTCTCACGGCCGTGTCTATTGAGCACAACGGACGCGTTTACGTAAAGTAATCCTGAGTAGTGTAAACCGAGTTTGACAGCCTTCACCGTTCCGCTCCCTCTATCAGCAGGAACAGAAAATGCTCAAACCAAATGTTAACAGGCTGCAAAGAATATGCAAAGTAATCCGATTGGGGCGCTAAAGCATCAGCGCATACTTGTTGTTAATCGGAATCACGACTGAACCAGCGCGCAAAGCATCTGGTACAACGGTCGCCAAATAATCGTTCGCTTCCTGCTCCGACGGGAATGGGATGATGGTGATAACGGGAGCGTTGTCCTTTTTTCTGTTGCGGTAAACACCCAGTATGGCCCCGTCTGGGTACCGTCTTCGATTCGATTCGTTCTCTAGATACTTTAGTACCGCCTCCATGCAGTATTGAGATTTACGTAGCGCGCTCATATCAGTACCCGAGACCCTTTCGTGAAAAGAGGCATTCCACGACGAAATACAGATCACTCCGTTGATTTGGATTTGCGCAAACCAATCCCGAACTCGGAGACCCCGCTGACATGCTTCTCCCGCTCCTCGAGGGCATCAACCATGTCAAAGTTGCCTCGGAGGTGAAATTACCACCCGTGTACGGGTGACGCAACACAAAATTATCCATTTTGGCGGCCATTTTCCAACCTTTTGCAGGCGTTATCAACACCTCCGTATTATCCAATCCATCCCCTCGATCGCCCGCTCCCTATTACATATTACGTCATCCAAGGCGGCGGTGGCGGTTACAATCTCGCCCTGTATTTTCTATCGGTAAAATTGCCCATATATTCGCAAGGTTTTGTGGCGCAACGGGTTATAGGCCGTCTCGATGAAGAATCGCCCCGTGCTCGCGGCTTGCGGCATAAGCGTTATAAGCCGCCCAATCGGGCCAAAGGAACACAGAACTTCCCTCCAACCGGATGAATTGCTGTGAGGCTCCGACACCCTTGGCCACAAGTGATCTGCACAAAAGCCCCGGGGCATTTGCCCAATAACCTCACGGTTTCAGGCGGTTTTTTTGCAAAGCCGATCGAGGGGGTGAAGGTTTTTGAAAGGAACTTCTTAAGCCGCGGTTGCCGGCTGGGGTTGGACGCGGTGCATGGGTACGCGTTGACCCGGAGACAAGAGCCGGCAGAAAAAACCATCACCTTCTAATATACTGCCCAAAGGGTGAAGGTTTTTGCGAGAATTCTTTTAACTCACGGCTGAGACGAAAGTTGTTGGGGCCTGGAGGCTCTTACTTCTGTTGGGCGGGGAAAACCTCCTCGAAGAACGCCCGCATGGCCGCCCACGAACGCCGGTCTGCTTCCGGCTGGTACTTGATGTTGGGGATGCCGAATTTATCGGCATCGGGATTGGTAAAGGCATGGTGAGCGCCGCCGTAGACGATCACCTGCCAATCCACACCCGCCTGGCGCATCTCCTCCTCGAAGGCGGCGACCTGCTCGGGCGGGACGAAGGCGTCGTCGCCGCCGGTGCAGATCAAGACTTTGCCCTTGATATTTTTGGCGTCGCCCGGGCGGTCGGTTTTGAGTCCGCCGTGGAAGGCAACCAGGCCGGCCAAGTCCGCACCGCTGCGCGCCAGTTCCAGGGCGACGGTGCCGCCAAAGCAGTAGCCGATCGCGCCCAGGCGCTTGGGATCGACTTGGGGCGCGCTTTTGAGCTGCTCGAGGGCGGCGGCGGCGCGGGCACGCATCAGGTCCAGATCGTTGTAAAACCGTCCGGAGAACTGGGCCGCCTCATCCTTGTTGGAGGTCAGGACGCCTTTGCCGTATATGTCCGCGGCGAAGGCCACGTAACCAAGGCGGGCCAACTGTTCGGCCCGGTGCTTGACGTAATCGTTCAATCCCCACCATTCCGGAAAGACGACGATGCCCGGCCTTAGCTCTTTGACCGAATCGTCATAGGCCAGCCATCCCTGCAGGGCTTGACCGCCTTGGCTATAATCCACCGGCTTGGTGATGATGTCCGCGCAACTCCAGCTTGGAACGACACATGCCAGCAGAAATCCAAACGCCGCGCGACGCATAGCAATCTCCTTTTGAAGTTTGCACGTTGGTCGATCTGGGCCTATTATCCAAAACAACCGCGTGGTCCGTCTCTTGAGCCGAGCAAGTCATCTCAACATCGTACCATTCTACGGGCCGCGCCGTCCGCGCGATCAACGCTTGGATTTCTGGCGTGGCTTGTGCCTGATTGACATGTTGCTGGTGCACCTGGCGTACCAGAACGTCCAATTCGGCGATTTTCTGAGCAAAGCCATCGGAAGTTATACCCGTTTTGCCGCCGGGGGATTCATTTTCATCTCGGGCATGAGCGTCGGCATCATTTTTCTGCCGCGTGCATTGGACCCCTTACGCCGCTTGGGCACCTACCGCGGCCTGTGGCGGCGGTCCCTCTACATTCTGTTTTTCCAATATGTTGCCGCCTTGGGGCTGATCCTGCTGGATCGGCTTAAGGGCACGGGTTCCTTCACCACCGCAACCAGCCCGCTGGCGGTGCTGCGCGACGTTTTGCTGTTGCGCGAAGGGGGCGATCTGCTCCCGTTCTACGTCATCATGATCGTTCTGTCGCCGCTGCTGTTGGAAATGATCCGCCGCCGCGGGGGATGGGCCTTTTTGGCCGCCGCGAGCCTGGGGCTGTTTATTTGGGGTCAGTACCACCCCTGGGCCCTTGCGCCGGCGGCGCACCAGGGCTTTCCCCCGGTGCTGTGGCAGGGCATTTTCATCGCCGGCCTGATCTTCGCCTATTTCTTTAGGCGCTATGACGCCTTGCGGCGTCGTTGGAAACTGCTGACCGCAGCGATCGCCTGGAGCGTCTTCGGCTTGCTGTTCATCTCGGAGTACAGCTCGGACTTTGGCCTGCCGCATCTGCACCTTTACGTGAGCTTTGCCAAGGTGCCCCTGTCCGACGGCGAGGCGCTGAGATATTTGAGCATGATCGTCGGGATCATCGTCGTCACCGATCTGGCCTGGCCGCTGCTGGTGGGAACGTCGGGGGCAGAGTTCGTGCAGACCCTGGGCCGCAAAAGTCTGCCGGTATACGTGGCGCACCTGTGGCTGACGTCGGGCGTTGGGGCCCTGGCCATGACTTGGTGGTGGATGGGGCGGTGGCAGATCGTACTGGCGGTCATTTCAGTGTTGCTGTTGTGGGTGTTCGCCCTGGTGCTGGACGTGAGCGGCGCGCCGCGGCCGCGCAAGGCGGCTTGGGCCGCTGCCATGGCTGAACCGGCGCAATAAAGAGGCTGCTTCTGCCCGCCTGAACCATGCGGATCGTTCACGGATTAGACGGACTTTGCCGCGTGCCCGCCGGGTCGGTGGTATCCATCGGCAATTTCGACGGGGTGCATCTGGGCCACCGCCGGATCATGCAAACGGCCCGGGAGATGGCTTCGTCGCTGGGCGCGCCTTTTGCGGTGGTGACGTTCGAGCCGCATCCGATCACGGTGTTGCGGCCCGAGCAGGCGCCGCCGCGGTTGACACTCCCGCCGGTGAAGCAGCCCCTGATCGAAGCGCTGGCGCCGGATTTTCTGGTCATCCTCCCGCCCGAGCCGCAGGTGCTGGGCCTGGGCGCCGAGCCGTTTTGGCAAATCCTCCGTGACCAGGTGCGCGTGGGGCATCTGGTGGAAGGTCCGGGGTTCCGTTTCGGCAAGGACGCCGCCGGGAACGTCCAGGCCCTGGCGCGATGGGCCGGGGCCTCGAGCGTGAAACTGCACGTCGTGGAATCGGTGGTGGTCCCGCTGCTGGATCTGCGCCTCGTGCCGGTGAGCAGTTCGCTGATCCGGTTTTTACTGAGTTTCGGGCGCGTGCGGGATGCGGCGATTTGCCTGGGTCGGCCCTATCTGATCCGCGGAACCGTGGGCCCGGGGTTTTCCCGCGGCAAGGCCTTGGGCGTTCCGACGGCGAATCTCAAATGCGACGACCAACTGATCCCCATCGACGCGGTGTACGCCGGACGTTGCGCCGTCGACGGCAAGACGTATGGCGCGGCCGTCAGCATCGGCACCATGCCGACGTTCGGGCAGAACCTGAGGCAGGTCGAAGCGCACCTGATCGGGTTCGACGGCGACTTGTACGGCAGAACCCTCGGCGTGGAACTGCTCGATTGGCTGCGCGAACAGCGGAGATTTGCCGATCCGGCGGCGCTGCGGGCGCAAATGGAAGCGGACAAGGGGCCATGCGCGTCGCGTGCCACTGGGGATGCGGCGCGACCCATTGCCGTGGGCACGTAGCGGCCGGCGCGGCATCGCGGCGGGCTGGACATTTCCCAAGTCGGCGGCTGCGTCTACAATCCCCTGCATGACCGGGCCCGGTCCCGACTTTGCTTTTCTGGACGTCGCCACGCTGCTGGAGTCCAGCCGGCCGCGCGGGCGGTGGAGCGGCATGCGCCTGCTCATCGCGGGGTGCGCGGCGGCGCTGCTGCTGAGCTGGTTTTTGCTCGGCCAGACGCCCGGGACCCAACAGCTCTTTTCCGTCTCGCTCAGCGTGCTTCTGGGCGTTTTCGTTGCCGGCTGGGCGCTGAACGGTTTTCTGGCCGTGCGGGAGGCGCGCGCCCAGCAGCGGCAGCTTCAGATCATTGAAGAGTTGATTCAGCTTCGGCGGTGGCCCCAGGCCGCGTTTTCGGTGCAGGCGTTTCTGTCCCGCCCGGCGCGATCGCCGGCAACCCGGGCGCAGGCGATGCTGTTCCTGGCGATGGTGCTGGCCCGCTATCACCGCTTTGACGATTCGGTCGCCGTGCACGAGCACATTTTGGAAGAGGTCTTGCTGGATGATGAGGCGGTGCATTCGGTGCAGGTCGGGCGGGCGATGGCGCTGCTGCGGGCGGAGAATCTTCTGGATGCGGACCGTGCGATTGCGGATCTGCGCCGTCAGGCGCGGGCGGCCGGGGGGATCGGCGAATCGCCCGGGTTGGCGCTGGTGGAGATTTATCGCGACGTGAAGACCGGCCATCCGGCCGAGGCCATCCAGATGTTCCAGAGCCGCCTGGCGGTGATGCGGCGCGACCTGGGCCATCGCCTGGCCGATGCCTGGGCCCTGGCGGCGCGGGCGTACGACATGCTGGGCCAGAGCCCGCAGGCCGAGCAGGCGTATCGCAACGCGACGCTGCTGCTGCCCCTGGTGGAATTGCGGCGGCGCTATCCGGAGATCGCCCCCCTGGCGGACAGGTTGGCGCCGGCGGCGGCGCCGGCGGAGGTGGCGTAAACGTGATCAGCGTGGATGGGGTCATCGCCCGCTTTCGCCGGGACCTGGCGCTGGCCGCGCTGTTGCGCGCGGCGCTGATGGTGGGCGCCGCCGTTTGTCTGCTGGGCGGCCCGATGCTGGGGCTCAGCGGGGATGGGCTGGTTCCCCTGATCCTGATCGGCGCCGTGTGGATCGTCCTGAGCTATCGGAGCATGGTGGGAGCGCGTCTGGCCTCCGATTCGCCCTCGCTGATCGCCGCCGGCAATTTCGAGCAGGCCGAGAAACAAATCGACTCGGTTTTGCGGAGCTTCTCGCTGTTCCGCACGGCCAAGCTGCTGGGGCTGCATCATCTGGCCTTGTTGCGTCACGCGCAGCGGCGTTGGCGCGAATCGGCGCTGCTGTGCCAGGCGCTGCTCGGTCAGCGCGGCATCGCCGATCTTTCGCGTTCGACGCTGCTGCTGATGGCCGATTCCACGCTGCGCCTGGGCGATCTGCGGGGCACGTTGTGGGCGCTGGACGCGTTGTACCGGCAGCGATTGGGTCTGGCCGAGGCCCTGGCCCTGCAACTGCTGCAACTCGATTACGGTTCGCGCATTGGGGCATGGGAGCAGATGCTGAGCTGTGTGGGCGTGAAGGTGCAACTGTCGGAACTGATGCCGTCGATCAACGCCGCCCGCTCGCAGGCATTTTTGGCGTTGGCGGCGTACAAGGCGGGGCGAATGGAATTGGCGCGATGGTTGCGCCGCCGGGTCGAATTGCTGGCCGATGCGCCGGAAATCGCGGCCGATCGACCGATTCTGGCGGAGATGCTGGCCCAGGCGTGGTGATGCGGCCCCTTGCCTGCCGGCCGGCGCTTCACGACAATCCGCGACACCAACTTGGCACGAGGAACTCGATGAAGGCACGATTGGCGCTGATTTGGGCAGTGGCGGTGATCACGTCGGCCGGTCCCATCCGGGCGCAGGACACGGACAACACACCGGACAAGGAGGGCTCGATGGCTCTGGCCCAGCGGCTGGAGACGTTCGCCTGTCAGACCCTGCGCGCCTCCACGGTCCCGGCTTCGGCATCGGCCTGGGACCAAAGCACGGCGCTGCTGAAGGCGGCGGCGCGGCTCGATCCCAAGGAACCGCGCTACCTCCGCCTGCTGATCGACGATCTGCTGGACAACAACGACACGGCCGGCGCCGCCGGCTACGTGAAGACCTATCTGCAGCTTGAGCCGGGCGATCAGACGGCGCAGGTTCGGCTGATCGATCTGTACCTGGCGGACATGCAAGGCGTCGACCAGAAAATCCAATACCTGCGGGCGATTCTGGCCAAGCAGCAGTTGGCGCCCGAAGTGCGCAGTGTGGCGGCGGTGCGCTGCGCCCAGCTTTTCAACGTTCGCGCCGAGCCGGAGGAAGCGCTCAAAATGCTGCGCAGCGCGATCGTGCTCAACCACGTGAACGTCGCGGCGATGCGCATGAAGTACGACATGACCGTCGCCACGGCCCTGCCGCTGGACCGCGTGGAGCAATTGCTGTCGCTGCTGCAGGCGGCCCCGGCCGATCCCGGGGTGTTCACGCGTTTGGCCCAGCAATTGGCCGATCTGGGCTTGGCGCAACAATCGGTCCAGTGGTACAGCTATGCCAACAGTCTGTACGGCAGCACCGGCATTCGACCGGATGCGGCGTTTGCCCGGGGCGCCGGGTCGGAACTGCTGATCGCCGGTCGCGTGGCCGAAGCCACGACGCTGTTGTCGCAGTACGCCACCACCGTGCCGGACGATCCCGACGGTTGGCTGCTGTGGCTGACGGCCAGCAAATTCCAGGCGGATCAGAATCCAGTCGATAAGGCGGTGCAAGCAGTCCATGCGGAGGTGATTCGCCAGGCGGGGATCGCTCTTTCGAATCGCCTGACCCGCCTGCGTGCCGCGGCTGGCGACACCCAGGCTGCGACGCGGCCGCTGAATTCCAGCGACGCCACACCGTTGCCGGACCTGTCGGGCGATCCGGCCCGCCTGCGCCAGGCGGGCAAGCCGTGGCTCACCGACGCGTACGTGGCGGCGGTTTCCGACCTGGCCTGGTTTCAGTTGTATTACCGCCGCGACGCGGCCGCCGCCGATCCGTTTCTGGCCGTGCTGGGAAAACTCCTGTCCAACCGGGATATCCAACTGGCGCGTCTGCGCGGGTGGCGTCTTTACGTCGGGGGCGATGCCGTCGGCGCCACCACCAAGCTCCTGGCCGTGCAGCAGAGCGATCCCATGGCCGCCCTGGGGCTGATCCTGATCGACATGGCCGATCCCGCCAAACGGACCGACGCCCTGGCCCGCGCCAGACAATTGCTGGGCAAGTATCCGTCCGGGCTGGTCGGCGCCGCGCTTTGGGGGGCGCTGCACAAGTTCGATCTCAACGTCGAGCCCGGCGCCGACTCCGGCGCCGTGGCCACCGCCCTGGAGCAGTTCCCCAAGGATTTCTTGCAGATCCTCAGCCAGCCCCAGAGCGTCTACATCGTGCGCATCGAGCCGAACAAAGAGGCGTATCAATTTGGCCAGCCGATTCTGATCCGCGTCGCCATCGAGAACATCAGCGCGTCGGATCTGGCGATCGGCTCCGATGGCGCTTTGCATCCGGACCTGTGGTTCGATGCTTACCTGCGCGGCATGCAGGCGCAGAGCATCGGCGGGGCGGCCTATGATCGCCTGAGTCAGCGGCTGGTGCTGCCCGCGGGCCAAACCATGAGCCAACTGGTCCGCATCGACGACGGCGCGTTGGTTTCCATTTTCGGGCGGGATCCGGGTTTGAATCTGACCGTCAACGTCGACATGGTGACCAACCCGAGCGCCGTGCAGGCCGCCGGGCCCCGTCAGCCGGCGCTGGGCCAGCCAGGCCCCTGCGGCTACAGCGTGCAGCTCACCCGGATGGTGCAGCGCGATCCAACGTTCGTCGGCAACAACGACCTGCGCGACAAACTGCTGACGCTGTTGCACGACGGACCGGGCGGCGAAAAAGTCCGCATTCTGGACGTGCTGGGCTCCTACGAGCTTATGCTGCGCCAAAGCGACGCGGCGGAAGCCCGCGCGGTGGCGGAAAAATTCCTGGCCAATATCCGCCAAGCCACTAACGACCCCAAGCCCGCCGTCGCCGCGTATGCGCAGTTCGTGCTGGCCGTGATCGCCGTGACTCCAGACGATCCGGTCACCGTGATCAACCAGATGAAACAAAGCCCCGACTGGGAGGCACGGCTGCTGTCGCTGGCGGCGGCGACGGTCACGCGCAAGGGTGCACCGGGCTTGGCGGAGGAGCTATCCCGCGACGCGGACCCGCTCGTCCGCGCTTACGCCGCCGCCATGCTCCGCCGAACCTCCGCCGCGACCCAGGCCGCTCCGACCCCAACTGCGCCGGCGGCGCCGGCCCCGACGGCACCGGCGGCGCCGGCCCCGACTCGACCCGCGCCGGCTTCGACCCTGCCAGGACCGGCCGCGACCGAGCCGGCGCCGCCCGGCGCTGCGGCGCCCTGATTGACTTCCGCAACGCCCGATGTCATACACATCGTCCGAGCGACAACGGTCTTCGTCGGTTTCCGGAGCTGTGGTGAGTGCCCAGGACAAAGCGTCGCCGCCAGAGTTTCCCCGCCAGCGTCTCGGCTTTGCGGAGGACTTCCGGCGGTTCTTTGTCCGCGGGCTGGCCGCCATCCTCCCCACGCTGATCACCCTGTGGCTGCTGGTCTGGGCGTGGGATTTTCTTTGGGGGAACATCGGCCGGCACCTGGTCTTCTCCATCCGGCTGGCCTGGGATTACGCGGTGGCCCAGGGATGGCTGCCGTTCCAGACCCGCCAGTACATCCTCTATCACTGGAACGAAAACGACCTGAGCACGCGCGTCATCGGCGTGTTGTTGTCGGTGGTGCTGGTGTACGTGATCGGCGTGTTCGTGGGGAAACTGATCGGGCGGGCCTTTTTGCGGCTGATCGAGCGGGCGCTGTTGCGCATTCCACTGGTGCGGGCGATCTATCCGGCGGTCAAGCAGGTGACCGATTTTCTCCTGGCCGACCGCACGCGGCACTTTCGCGCCAGCCGCGTCGTCGCCGTGCAGCCCCATGAGCAGAACATCTGGTCGATCGGCCTGGTGACCAGCACCGGCCAGTGGCAGCTCGGGGAGCAGGGTCCGGAGGAAATGGTGACGGTTTTCGTGCCTTCGACGCCGACCAGTTTCAGCGGCTACGTTCTGGTGGTGCCGCGGAAAAAGGTGATCGAGCTGCCGATGACGGTGGAAGAGGCGTTGCGGCTGCTGGTCAGCGGCGGGGTGATCGTCCCGGGTCAGGGCACGACGCTGGGCCGGCCGATGCCGCCGGCGCTGCACGACTCTGCGGCGGGGCAAGCGCAGGACGGCGGCGAACCGCAGGCGACGGCACCGGATGTTTTGCTGTACAATGAGCCTGGCGGCCGCCGTGTTGGCGGGCCCGTCCAAACGGACTGAAGGAGGTTGTCGTGCTGGTTACCGTTTCGTCCCGTCACATGGAAGTGACCCCGCCCCTCAAGGCGTATGCCCAGCAAAAGGCTTCCAAACTCACCCGGTATTTCGACCGCATCCAGGAAATTGAGGTCATTTTCGACAACGCCAAGCAATCCATGCGCGTCGAAATGATCGTCAATGCCGAGCACCACCGCATGTTCGTAGCGCATCACGATCACGGCGACGCGTACGCCTGCGTGGATGGATGCGTGGACAAGCTGGAGCGGCAATTGTCCGATCACAAGAAAAAATACAGAAATCGCAAGCATCCCGTGGATCTGGCCAAGCGCCGGATGCCCCCCACGGGTTGAAAAATCATCACGAGGTTGAAAGGCTATAAGAACAATGAAGTTGAGAGAATTTATCGTCACCGACGCGGTCGTTCCCAATCTGCAAGCCGGCGACCGCGACCCGGCGCTGCGCGAGTTGGTTTCCTCGCTGGCCGCGGCGGGAGCCCTGCCCAAGTCGGCCGTCGAGGAGGTCGTCGCGGCGCTGGTCAAGCGGGAACAGAACGGCTCAACCGGCTTCGGCAAGGGCGTGGCCGTTCCCCACGTCAAGCACGCCAAGGTCAAACAGATGTGCGGGACCATCGGCCGCAGCGCCGCCGGAATCGACTTTTCCGCCCTGGATCACCAGCCCGTCTTTTCCATCTTCCTTCTTCTTTCCCCGGAAAATCAGCCGCAGCAGCACCTGCAGGCCATGAACATCGTCTTCAGCAATCTTCAGAAGGACATGTTTCGGCGGTTTCTGCGCCAGGCGACGACGCGCGAGGCCATCCTTGAGCTGCTGGACGAGGCGGATCAGGGAAAATGATCCGGCCCGTCGGGGGCCCGCCCGGACTGCCCTTGAGCAGCCTCCACGGCGTGCGACGTATCATGCCGATTGCTTCACGCGACATCATCGTCAGCAACTCCCTGGGCCTGCACGCCCGGCCGGCCATGGAATTCGTGGATACCGCCAATCAGTTCCGATGCAAGGTGACCGTGCGCAAAGGCGGCGAGGAACCGTACGAAGCCGACGGCAAAAGCGTCATGCAGATGATCATCCTGGCCGCGACCCAGGGCACGCCCCTGCAGATCCAGGCCGAGGGCGACGACGCCGAGGCCGCCATCGACAAGCTGGTCGAACTGTTCGAAAATAAGTTCGGGGAGGAATGAACGGACCGATGCTAGTGTCTCATTGCTAGTTGCCGGATAACATCGGCAACCGGCCTCTAGCCACTGGCAACCGGCAACGAACAACTTCGATGGAAATTAAAAAAGGCATTGGCGTCTCCCCGGGTGTAGTGATCAGCGCGGCGGTCGTGCTGGACGCTGAGGATCTGGTCATCCCCAAGCGTCAGGTCGCCGCCTCCGACACCGAAGCCGAAGTCGCCCGTTTCAACCGGGCCGTCGAGGAAGCCATCGTCGAGTTGACCCGCCTGCGCGACGACATCGTGGCCCGGCAGGGACGCGAGCTGGGGGGCATTTTCGATTTCCACGTCGGCATCCTGCGCGACGGGTCGCTGCTGGGGCAGGTGCTGAGCGAAATCCGCGCCAACCGCAGCACGGCCGAGTACGCCGTCAGCACCGTGATGCGCAAGTACGCGGCCGTCTTTTCCAAGATGACCGACCGCTATTTGTCGGAGCGCGTCAAGGACGTGTACGACGTGGAGCGGCAGGTGCTTCGGCGCCTGGTGGGGCAGAAGCGCCAGGACCTGGCCCACCTGAGCACGGATGTGGTGCTGATCGCGCACGACATGCTGCCCAGCCAGACGGCCCTGCTGGACAAGCAGCGTGTCAAGGGGTTCGCCACCGATGCCGGCGGCCGCACCAGCCACACCGCCATCGTCGCCCGCGCCATGGGCATCCCGGCGGTGGTCGGCCTGGGCGACATCACCGCCGAGGTCAACACCGGCGATTTGGTCATTCTCGACGGCAACCACGGCGTGGTCATCATCAATCCCGATGAGCAGGTCCTCAGCGAGCATCGCGAATCCGAGCTGCGGCGGCTCAAAGTCGAAAGCGACCTGGCCACCCTTCAGGACCTGCCGGCCCAGACGCTGGACGGGCATTTGATCAGCCTGCAAGCCAACATCGAGTTCCCCAACGAGGTGGATGAGGCCCTGCACCGCGGCGCCGAAGGGATCGGGTTGTACCGCACGGAATACCTGTATCTGGCCGGCGAGCGCGAGCCCAGCGAGGAAGAGCACTACGGCGCGTACGCCGATGCGTTGCTCCGGCTCAAAAACCGCCCGCTGGTCATCCGCACGCTCGATTTGGGCGCCGACAAGTACAGCCAGAGCAAGGCGGTCAATCCGGAACGAAATCCCTTCTTGGGCGACCGCTCCATCCGCATGTGCCTGCACGACATCCCCATGTTCAAGCGCCAGCTCCGCGCCATCATGCGGGCCAGCGTCCTGGGGGATGTGCGCATCATGTTCCCCATGATTTCCACGCTGATGGAACTGCGCCAGGCCAAAATGGTCCTGATCGACGTCATGGAGGAGCTGGAGGACGAAGGGGTTTCGTTCAACCGGGACATCCCCATCGGCATGATGATCGAGGTGCCCTCGGCCGCCCTGATGGCCGAAAAATTCGCCAAGGAAGTCAACTTCTTTTCCATCGGCACCAACGATCTGTGTCAGTACACGCTGGCGGTGGACCGGACCAACGAGAAGGTGGCCGGGCTGTTTTGCCCCGGGCACCCCGCGGTCCTGGGGCTCATCCGCGACGTCATCCGCAAGGCGACGCGCGGCAACATCGGCGTGAGCCTCTGTGGTGAAATGGCGGGCGAGCCCCTGTACACTCTGTTGTTGTTGGGACTCGGTTTGACCACGTTCAGCATGAATGGCCCCGATATCCCGGAAGTCAAGAAAATCATCCGCTCCACCACGATGGAGCACGCCCGCCTCGTGGCGCGCAGGGTCATGAGCTTTGACAGCGAACGGCAGGTCATGCACTACCTCCGCGACGAAACGCGGAAAATCGACCCCGAGGTGGTTTAGCCAAAGGAAAAAGTACACGTGTCGAAAATCATGCTCATCAACGTCTCCCAGGGCGAGGAATGCCGAATTGCCCTGGTCGAGGACGATAAACTGGAAGAGCTGTACATGGAGCGCAGCAGCTCCACCAGCCATGTCGGCAACATCTACAAGGGCCGCGTCACCAACGTCGAGCCGTCCATCCAGGCGGCGTTCGTGGATTTCGGGCTGGGCCGCAACGGGTTTCTGCACATCTCGGACCTGATGCCCAGCTATTTCGGGCAAAGCAATGGCGAGATTCAGGAGACCGTCGGCCGCAAGATGGCCCGGCGCGACCGCCCGCCCATTCAGCGCTGCCTGCGCCGCGGCGATGAAATCATCGTGCAGATCATCAAGGAGGGGATCGGCACCAAAGGACCGACGCTCAGCACCTACCTGTCCATCCCGGGGCGCATCCTGGTCATGATGCCGGGCATGGCCAGGATGGGCGTGTCGCGCAAGATCGAGGATGAGCTGGAACGCCGCCGCCTTCGGCAAATCCTCGATTCTCTCAAGCCGCCCAAGGACGTCGGGTTCATCATCCGTACGGCCGGCATCGGCAAGACCAAGACCGAAATCCAGCGCGACCTGACCTACCTGACGCGCCTATGGGTCACTTTCGTGAAGAAGCGCGACAGCGGGGCGGCCCCCCTGGAACTGTACACCGAAGGCGATCTGGTCACGCGCACCGTCCGCGACGTGTTCAGCAGCGACATCGACCGCCTCATCGTGGATGACAAGGAGGTGGCCAAGCGCGTCAAGGAAGTCATCAAGCTGGCCAATCCGCGCACGCGCAACAAGGTCGAGCTGGACGACGGGGCGGTGCCGCTGTTCCACAAGTACGGCATCGAGCGCGAAATCGAGCAGATGTACAGCCGGCACGTGCCGCTGCCCTCGGGCGGGTCGCTGGTCATCGACAGCACCGAGGCGATCGTCGCCATCGACGTCAACAGCGGGAGATTCCGCGACCACAGCGACGCCGAAACCACCGCCTTCAAGACGGACATCGAGGCCGCGGATGAAATCCCGCGTCAGCTTCGCCTGCGCGACCTGGGGGGCGTGATCATCTGCGACTTCATCGACCTGCGTTACGAGCGGCATCGCCGCGAACTGGAAGGGCGCCTGCACGCCAATTTCCAGAAAGATCGCGCCAAGACCAAGGTGCTGAGGATGAGCCAGTTCGGCATCATCGAGCTGACCCGCCAGCGCATGCGGCCGAGCCTGAAACGCTCGATCTATTTCGATTGCCCGCACTGCAAAGGCGCCGGCCTGATCAAAACGCCCGAGAGCATGAGCCTGGACGTCATGCGGCGGCTGGCGATCGCCATCAACGATGCGCGCGTGGCCCGCGTCGAGTTGACCGTCTGCCCGGACGCGACTTTTTATCTGCAAAACCGCAAGCGCGCCCAGATTGCCGAGTTGGAGCAGAAATACGCCAAGCGCGTGATCGTCCGCGCCGATCCGCTGATCGGGCTGGACGAGATGAAGCTGGAGCTGTTCGACGCACGGGATGGCCTGGTCTATTTGGAAGAGCTGGGGATGTCGCCAACGGCGGAGACGGATCAGCGGCAGGGGGGCAGGCGCTTCGAGCCGGGCCGAGGCCGCCGCGAGCGTCACCGCGGCCCTCGCCCCCGCGTCCCGGTCGCCGCGATATCCCGGGCCGCGCCGGCCGAGCCGGCCGAGGAAGATCGCTTCGACAACGCCGAGGAAGAGGTTGAACGCCGCGAGGAGGACTTGGAAACGGAAGAAACTTCGCCGCTTGAGCCGGCGGCTGAGTCGGCCGCCGCAGAAGCGCCTCCGGCGCCGGACCAGGCCCGGGCGGGCCCGGTTGGCGAAGCAGAGGTCGGATTGGGCGGCGGGCATCGCCGCCGGCGACGGGGCCGCCGCGGCCGTGGTCGCGGTCGCGGCGCATTCGAACCGGCCGGGCAGCCCCCGCGTCCGTCGACGCCGCAAGCCCAATCGCCATCGGGCGAGTGGGCGGAACTTGAGCCGCAAGAGCAGGAGGTATTCCCCGAGTCGCAGCATGCGGATCAGGTCGAGTTGAGCGAGCCGGCGGGACAAGCCGCATTGCCGCAGGCGGTGCGCTCGCATCACCGCCGCCGTGAACCGCCGACCGCGACAACCCAGCCGCCGTTTGCTGAAGAGCGGCCGGCTGGAGCGGCGGCCCCGGGTCGGCGGCGCCGACGCCGCGGCGGACGCCGCCATCGGCGCGGCGGCGGCGCACCCGGCGAAGGCCGCAGGGCTTCTGAATCGCCCCCTGCTGTGCGCATCCCGCCGCAAGCGGCGGGGGCTGGGCCGGTGAAGCCGTCTGCTGGTGCTGCACCGCCGGACAATGCGCCGCGGGCGGCCGAGGCCGCCACCCTCACGCGCACGGGTTCGGCCGATCGGCACCTGGTCCAAGATGAGCCCGTCGCCCCGCAGCCGGTGCACCGGCCCAAGACTTATCGCGATCTGGATTCAATCCCGGATGAGTTCGATTAACCAGAAGCGGGTGGATGGCGCCCCGTAAAATCGGCAGTGGAATTCTGGCAACTGCGGGGCGATCTTCACCCGAAGCTGGTGCCATTTCCGCTGGTGTTGCTGTTGGCGGGATTGCTCTTGGACGCCGTGGGCTTGATCCGCCGCGGACCGCAGTTCCACTTCGCCGCCAAAATCCTCTCCTCCGCCGGCACTTTCTTCCTGCTGGTCGCCTTTATCTGTGGCATCTACGCCGAAATCTGGGCCGGACATCCCTTTTCATACCGTCTTTCCCAAGCCGGCAGCCATATCATCCTAACCTTCGGCGTTTGACCGTGCCCGACCATCGCGAATTGGCCAAGGGCACCTTGCGGTCCTTGATTCGGGAGGCCGGCATTACGAAAGAGCAGTTCGCAGAACTGCTGGGCTGAATCCCTGGGCAAGATCTCCATCACGCCGCTGCTTTCCTGATTCTCACGATCTGAATCAAGGCGTAGCCATAGCTGCCCCAGGCGGCGGCGAGCAGGCCGCCGATGGTGACCAGCAGGCCGACCGGAGCGCGCGGGGCCCACAGGGCGCGAGGGAACGGATTGGGCCGCGGCACAAACGCCCGAGCGCCGCTCAAGTGCGCCGCGGCGGTCGCGCCCGCCAGGTTGGCCGGCGATTTCACGCGGGCCCAGCAGTCCAGTTCGCCTGCCGCGTTGCCGGGAAGATCGGTGGGGAAGGGCACCTGGCAGGTGCCGTCGTCCAGCGTGGTGTCCGTGCCCAGGGGAAGATCGCCGAACGTCCGCCGGGCGAAGAATTCCACCTCGGCCCCGGTCGCCGGCTTCCCGTCGACGCGCACTGCCGCTTGCAGAACCAGCTTGCCCTCTTCGTGCGTGGTAGTCAGGTCCACGGAGATTTGCCTGGACGGCTGCGTGGCCGGCGTGGGGCTGGGTGCTTCACCGCGCGTCGATCGTGGCCAATCCAGCGCCAGCCAGGCAAAGGCCGCGATGAGCAGCAGGGTCATAACCGAGGGGGTCGAAAGTTGCGTGGGGGAAGGGTGGGAAGGCCGATCGCCGCGTGAATCGGGCGAATCAGCCAAAGCCTGCGGATGAGCGGCCTCGGCCAGCTCCCACATGGAAACGATGGGCACGAACTTGGCGAAGAGGATGTACATCAGGCAGAAGGCGGCGAACGCTCCGGCGGTGATGGACCACTCCACCCACGTGGGCACGTACATCAGCAATCGGCCGGCTCCCGGGGGCAACGGCATGTACGGCGAGCCCAGCGTCGGCACGATGATGATGTAGCGCTTCAGCCACATTCCCACGTTGACCAGCACGGATGCCACGACGATTCGGCCCATCACGTGGCGGCCCGGCAGGGCCAGCAGCAGGATCGGAATGATCAGGCCGGTCAGGATCATCGTCCAAAACTGGATGGAGAACTGCCCGGCGAACACGCCGTGCAGCCATTGGCGTTCCAGCCCTTGGTTGGTGTAGCCCGCCCCGAGATATTCGTTGACGACGAAGTAGACGTAGGCCAGCCCCATCACCAGCAGCAAAATGCCCAGCTTGCGGATGTGATCGGTGGTGATGAATTGGCCCAGATGGAGGCACCGGCGGAACAGGGCGATGGCGGTGATCACCGCCGCCACGCCCGAATACAGCGCCCCGATCACGAAGTCCGGCCCGATGATGGTGCTGTGCCAGCCCGGCCGCAGCGTCATGCCAAAAATCCAACTGGTGACGGTGTGAATGGAGATGGCGACGGGCATGATGGCGATGGCCATCACCGTGATGGCGCGGTGCAGCGCCGCGTACTGCGAGGGCGTTCCGCGCCAGCCGACGGCCAGGATGGCATAGGCCCTGTGCCGCCACGGGGCCATCGGCTCCTGGGTGTCGCGCAGCAGCGCCAAATCGGGTATCAGCGGCAGATACAGGTAGAGCACGCTGCCCGCCATGTACGTCGTGAGGGAAAACACATCCCAGAGGATGGGCGATTGCAGTCGCCCGTAGACCAGGACATGGAAGAAGCGATCGGGGCGGCCCATGTCGATGATGACCAGGGGCCCGGCCACCAGCAGGGCGAAGAGGGTGATGGCCTCGGCCAGGCGGGTGATCGGATGCCGCCAGCTCGCCCCCATCAGCCGCAATCCCGCCGAGATCAGCGTGCCGGCCATGCTGATCCCGATGAAAAAGACGAAGTTGATGATGTAGACGCCCCAGGAGAAGTAATCGTTCATCGCCGTGACGGCCAAGCCGTAGCGAAGCTGATGCACGTAGGCCACGCCGCCCCAGGCGAGGACCGCCGCCAGAGCGGCGACGGCGCAGCGGCCGCCGGCGCCCATCGGCCCCAGGGTCTTGAGCAGCGCCCGCGGATCGGGCGAGGCGGCGGGTTGGGTGTACGCCGCCTCAGGCGCCATGGCTGTCTCCGGATTCATCCGGTCCGGGGAAGATGCGATTCTTGGGCGGCAGGTAATAAACGCGCGGCTCGGTTCCCAACTCCTCGAGATGCCGGTAGGCCGCGTTGTCGCGCAACAGCGCCGTCAGCCGCACGGTCTTGCCCAGACCATTGGTGACGGTGTCCTCGTTCTGATCGCCGTAGTAGATGACGCCCATGGGACATTGCGCCGCGCAGGCCGGGAGTTTACCCTGCACCGCCATGTCGGGGCAGAAATCGCATTTTTCCACCGTGCCGATTTTCCGCGGATAGCCGCGCTCGGCCGAGTACGCAGCCTGCTTCGCCTCCGGCGGGTCGTTGGGTTTGCCCCAGTTGAAACTGCGCGCCCCGTACGGACAGGCCGCGATGCAGAATCGGCATCCGATGCAGCGATCGTTGTCGATCAGCACGACGCCGTCGGTTCGCTTGAACGTCGCATCCACCGGGCAGACCTTCGTGCAAGGCGGGTTGTCGCAGTGATAACAGGGCTGTGGAAAGAAGTAGGGCGAGGTCCGCTCCGATTCGCGCAGGCGAAGCACCTTGATCCATTGCCGCGTGGGGGGGACGAAATGCATCTTGGAACAGGCGGCCGTGCAGTGGCCGCATCCGTCGCACTTGGACAGATCGATCACCATGATCCATCGGCGTCCCGGCACGCCCGAGCGGCCGGATGGATCGGCCGCCGCCAGGGGCAGAGACACTTTCCCGTTGGACGGAGCGGAGACCAAGGAATGATCGGGCGTCAGGGCTTGCGTGGTGGGGCAGGTGGAGCAGGATGTAGATGGCGCGCTGGCGGGCGGTTCGGCCGCGCCGAGTTTTCGAGCGATGGCCGCGCCCGCCGCCGCGCCGAGCACCGTCAAACTTTGGCGGAGCAATTGGCGTCGGCCGCTGTCGATCCGTTCCTGTTTCATCCGATGCTCACGAAGCGGAAAGAGTCGAGGAACTATAGCCGCACTTTTGCAGATCGTTCGAGCCTGGGCTCGAGCGTGCAGAGAATTATTGCGATAACGGCGACATTCGGAATATCAGGGCCACTCCCCCTTTTTTCGTAGGGGGTTTGTCCTAAAAATGTCGGATGTGAGAGTCCGGCTCTTGCCGCGCGCCACGCCGGGGCTGTCCAAAACTTGGGGCCGATTCAAACACGGCGACAAAGTCATCATTGCTGACTTCGTAGTCGATGTGAAACATCCACTTCTGCCGCCGAGGCGGATCAGTCTTCTGCTGAACAACTGAGCCGCCAAGCCGCCATGAAAGCGGAAGAAGACCTAAATCCTGATTCTGCACGAGGCTGCGTGATGCGAGCGTGCGGCGCTCACTGCGCGGATGCACCTCGAAAAGCAGCCGTATCACGTGCTCCTGCCAGTTGTTGCGCTGCAAACATTCACCATTTTCAAAAAACTTTTTCTCTGGGCGCTCGGACCGAACTGGAAGTGAGGTTGGCGAAGCGGTTTTTGGGGCAATATCGCCGTCTTGGGATGTAAGTCGTGGGGCGAACGGCCCGGAAAATAGGCCGAAAACGCGTAAGCTGTTGTCTTCATTTCAGTTACGTTCCCAAAAGGGGTCCTGACCCCCTTTTTTATTCACATAAATGTATTTATAGCAATATATTGCGCGCTAAATAGAGCGCGAAAAACCAGCCTAAGCTCACGTAAGCTGTTGGCTGGATTTTGGTTACGAGAAAAATTTGGAAAACCTTCACCCGCGTGATGACCATAGGGCCGCTGCGCGAGAGAGTTGAGAGGAGAAAGTAGAACGGAAAGGTGTCGGGCGCTCGTGTGCTGCCGCGGCGCCGCCGAAGCGGAATTTCGGCGACACGCCGACACTCAACCGCCCTCCACGATCCGCCGCTTGAACGACGTGCCTGGAACATGCGAGCCGGTGAGAATCAAATCGCGTCTTATGGGCCCGCTGTGGTGGACCGGGGTTGCGGTTAGCGTTCTGATAGAATGTGGCCTTACCGGGGTGCAGCGACGACCACTGAACGTTCTTACCTTGTGTGCCCGGGTCATCGCTTAGCCGCGGGAGGGAGTGCGGATGAAACGCAGAATGTTTAGCCTTCTGGCCGCGATGATCGTCGCGTGTGTTTGGGGGTGTGGGCCCAGCCTGAAGAGTAGCGACTGGCACGAACGCCTGCGGGCGGTTGAAAGCCTGACCGACTAGGCGGCACTCGCGAAGGTCACCGTCGAAGACACGGAGTGGCATGTCCGCGAAGCCGCCGTGAAGAAGCTGACCGACCAGGCGTTGCTCGCAAAGGTTGCTATCGAAGACAAGGATCCGGATGTCCGCCGGGCCGCCTTGCAGAAGCTGACAGACCAGGCGTTGCTCACGCAGGTCGGCACGGCCGCGACAGACCGCGATGTGCTGAAGATCGTGTTCCAGAAACTGGATGACGGGGCCATTCTCACCCGGCTTGCCGGGAAAGCGGCAGATCCAGCGATGCGTGTGGCGGCGGCCACGAGGGCAGGGGTTCGGACCTGGGATGCGGTGTTCATTGCGGCATCGGCCAATCCCAAGGCGCTGGGCGACGCCCTGGAGGCGGCGGCGCTTTATCCGGACGTTCAAGAGGAAGCCCGGAGCGGGGTGGAACAAGCGTGCGTCGCCCTGATTCGCCGGGGCGATGAATCGCGCATTCCCGAGATGGTGGACCTGCTGAACCTGTACGGCAACACGAACCTCTGCGAAGACTACCTGAACTGCGGCCAGCTGGTCCTCGAGAGCGCCGCCCACGACTGGGCAACTGCCAGAGGCTACTCCGTCTGGTCCGGCTCCGACTCACACCGCGCGAGGTGGGGCTCGGACAGATAGCGCGAGACTCAGCGCAGGATCAACGGGCCAAATCGGGCTACTTCGCGCCAGCCTCGTGAGCTTTTTCCAACAAGGTGGGGCTTGACCGGTGGCTTGGATTTTTGCATTCCGAAGGGCCTTGCGGTAATACCTCGGGATGCTCCACGATGAAGTCATCCCCATCCTGGACTTCGGTTCCCAATACGCACAACTGATCGCCCGGCGCGTGCGCGAGAAAGGCGTGTATAGCCAGCTCGTTCGGCCGGATGTTCCGGCGGCGGAACTGAAGCAACTCAAGGTCAAGGGGATCATCCTCTCCGGCGGGCCGGCCAGCGTGTATGAGAAGAACGCGCCGCGGTGCGATCCGGAAATCTTCAATCTCGGCGTGCCCATTCTGGGGATCTGCTATGGCATGCAGCTTGGCGCGGAAATCCTGGGCGGGCGGGTCAAGCCGGCCAAGGCGCGGGAATTCGGGCGGACGAAGCTGCACGTGGTGGCGGATGATGCGCTGGTACGCGGGCTGCCGGAGGAGACGACGGTCTGGATGAGCCACGGGGATCAGGTGCACGAGCTTCCGGCGGATTTCGTGCCCCTGGCGACGACGCCGACCTGCCCGTTCGCCGCGGCGCGGCACAAAAGCAGGCCGTTTTACGGCGTGCAGTTTCATCCCGAGGTAACCCACACGCCGCGAGGCGAGCAGATCTTCCAGAATTTCCTGTACGACATCTGCCATTGCTCCGGCACCTGGACGATGGGCAACTTCATCGAGCAGACCGTGCAGGGCATGCGTCAGCGGGTCGGCGATGCCAAGGTGATTTGCGGGCTTTCCGGCGGCGTAGACAGCTCGGTGGTCGCGACCCTGCTGCATCGGGCGATCGGCGATCAACTGAAGTGCATCTTCGTCGACAACGGGCTGCTCAGGAAAAACGAGCGGCAACTGGTGGAGTCCACCTTTCGCGACCATTTCAAGATCAATCTGATTGTCGAAGATGCCGCCGAGTTTTTTCTTTCCGCCCTGGCCGGCGTGATCGATCCGCAGCAGAAGCGCAAAATCATCGGCTACCAATTCATCGAGGCGTTCCGGCGGGCGGCGGCGCCGATCCAAGGGGCGCGTTTTCTGGCCCAGGGGACGCTGTATCCGGACGTGATCGAGAGCGGCCACGGCTACGCCGGGACCGCCGCCAACATCAAGCTGCACCACAACGTCGGCGGATTGCCGGAGCAGCTTGGCTTCGAGCTGATCGAACCGCTGCGCGACCTGTTCAAGGACGAGGTTCGACAAGTCGGCGAAGTTCTTGGCCTGCCCGAGACGATCGTCTGGCGGCATCCGTTCCCCGGTCCGGGCCTGGCCGTGCGCATCATCGGCGAAATCACCCCCGATCGTCTGCGCATCCTGCGCGACGCTGACGAGATCGTTCTGGAGGAGCTGATCGCGGCCCATTTGTACCGCAAGACCGCCCAGGTTTTCGCGGTGCTGCTGCCCATCGGCACGGTGGGCGTGATGGGCGATGCCCGCAGCTACGATTCGGTGGTGGCTATCCGCGCGGTGGAGACGCAGGATTTCATGACGGCCGACTGGGCGCGGATTCCTTTTGGCGTTTTGGCGGAGATGAGCAACCGGATCATCAACGAAGTCCGCGGCGTCAACCGCGTGGTGTACGACATCTCCAGCAAACCCCCGGCGACCATCGAGTGGGAATGAACCGCGATGGAGAATGATAAATGATAAATGATAAATGATAAATTTAATTCAGCACTCATCATTCAGCATACAGCGTTTTTCATACAGTCTCTTACACAAACTTCGCCAAGCGGCTATTGTCTTGATTGCGTATGACTTCCACCCAGGGCAAACTTTTGCTCGCGTCGCCGCGGTTGGCGGACCCGAATTTTCTGCGCGCGGTGCTGCTGATGATCCAGCACAACGAGCACGGGGCGATGGGGCTGATCTTGAATCGGCCGCTGCCCATGACAGTGCGCGAGGCGTGCAAACAAAGCGTGGGCGATGCGTGCGCGGTTGAAGGCGTGCTGCATCAGGGCGGGCCGTGCGAGGGGCCGCTGATGGTCCTGCACGCCGACGCTTCCACCAAGGACGCGGATGTGCTGCCGGGCGTCTTCTTGACCACCGAGCGCAACAAGATCGAATCGCTGCTGCGCCAGCCCAACGGCCAGGCGCGCTATTTCGTCGGCTATGCCGGGTGGGCGCCGGGGCAGCTCGAGGCGGAGATGGAGATCGAATCGTGGTTGGTGGCCCCCGCCGATGCGCAAATCATCTTTGAAAGCAAATCGAATTTGTGGTCGAAGCTGATGACCCAGCGGATCATCGGCAAGCAGTTCGATCTTTCCCGGATTCCGGATGATCCGTCGGTCAATTGATCTGAGATTCATCCCAATTTCTGAAGGAACTGGCCGATGCGGTCGATGCCCTTGTCGATCTGCTCCATGCTGGTGGCGAAGCTCAGGCGCACGTGGGTGTCGAAGCCGCTGTCGTTGCCGGGGACGACGGCGACGTGGCTGTGCTCCAAGAGCGCTGAGGCGAAGCTGATGGCATCGGTGATTTTGGCGCCGCCGATGGATTTGCCGAAGTACGCGCTGACGTTGGGGAAGGCGTAGAACGCGCCTTGGGGGCGGACGCAGGTGATCTGAAGCAGGTCGCACAGCCTTTCCCACATGTGCTCGCCGCGTTTTTCGAACTGCTTGCGCATCTGCTCGGTGCTGGCGGCTCCGCGCGGATCGGTCAGGGCGGCCGCGGCGGCGGGCTGAATGAAGCTGGTCACGTGGCTGGTCATCTGGCTCTGCAATTTGTTGATCGCGTCGATGGCCCCCTTGGGCCCGCCGATGTACCCCATCCGCCAGCCGGTCATGGCGAAGCTCTTGCTGTGACAGTTGAACGTCAGCGTGCGTTCCAGAAGATCCGGATGCAGCGTCGCGAAGCTGACGAATTTCAAGCCGTCGTAGATCAGCTTCTCGTAAATCTCATCCGAGAAGACGATCAGTTGCGGATGCCTGGCGACGACATCCGCCAGGGCCTGAAGCTCCGGCGGCGCGTACGCGTGGCCGCCGGGGTTGTTGGGGCTGTTGAGGACCAGCACGCGCGACTTGGGCGTGATCGCCGACTCGAGCTGCTGCGGCGTGATCTTGAACCCGTTGCTTTCTTCGCCGCGGATGACGCGAACGATGCCGCCGGCCAGTTTCACCTGCTCCGGGTAGCTGACCCAGTACGGCGATGGGATCAGCACTTCATCGCCGGGATTCAATACGGCCATGAAGGCCATGTAGAGGCAGTGCTTTCCGCCGGCGCCGGTGGTGATCTGCTCGGGCTTGTACGGCAGGCCATTTTCGGCGTTGAATTTTCGCGCGATGGCCTCTTTCAGCTCGGGCAGGCAGGGCGTGGGCGTGTACTTGGTTTGTCCCTTGTCCAGTGCCGCCTTGGCGGCTTCCTTGATGAAAGCCGGCGTGTCGAAGTCCGGCTCGCCGGCGCCGAAGCCGACCACGTCGATGCCGGCCTTCTTCATGGCGTTGGCCTTGGCCGACACCGCCAGGGTGATCGACTCGGAAATGAGTTGCATCCGCTGGGCCAGGGGGAACATGTGATTCTCCGCCGAAAGCGGTAGGGAACGTATCGCGACGCGGCGGGCATTTCAAGCGGCGAGAATCGCCTATAGAATCCCCCACATGCCCAAGCATCGCTTCGACGATCCATACAAGGAGAAATTCCGCCCGGACGCGGATGCCAAGCTGGATGCGCAGATCGACGCGATGCTGGGGCAGGTGTCCGAGGACAAGTTGTACGGATTCGACAAGCCGGCCCAGCAAGGGAATGCCGGGCCGCGTCTGGGGAAGATCGTCGCCATCGAGAAGGAGGATGTGTTCGTCGATTTCGGGGGCAAGAGCCAAGGGGTTGTGCCGCTGCTGCAGTTCGAGCAGGAGCCCAAGATCGGGCAGGAGATGGAGTTCCACGTCGAGCGCTACGACGCCGCGGAGGGGCTGCTCATTTTGTCGCGCAAGGGGGCGGTGGCCAGCGACGTCACCTGGGAGACGCTGGAAGTGGGGCAGATCGTCGAGGGCACCGTCAGCGGCGTGAACAAGGGCGGGCTGGAAGTCGCGGTCAAAGGGATGCGCGCGTTCCTCCCGGCGGGGCAGGTGGACATCTATCACGTGCCGGATTTGGCGCAGTTCCTGAACCAGAAGATCACGGCCGAGGTGACGGCCTTCGAGCGCGAGGCTCGCAACATCGTTCTGTCCCGCCGCAACGTCCTGGAGCGAGAGCGGGAGGAACAGAAAAAGAAACTGATGGAGGAACTGGCTGAAGGTCAGATTCGCCGTGGCACGGTGCGCAACGTGACGGAGTTCGGCGCGTTCGTGGATTTGGGCGGCGTGGACGGGCTGCTGCACATCAGCGAGATGAGTTTTCGCCGGATCAAGAATCCTTCGGAAGTGGTGAAGGTCGGCGACGTGCTGGACGTGAAGATTCTCAAGCTCGACCGGGCCGGCGGGAAGCTGAGTTTGAGCCTCAAGCAGGCGCGCGGCGTCGATCCATGGTTGGATGCGGCGGGGCGATACGCCGTCTCTTCGCTGGTCACCGGGCGCGTGACCAAGCTGGCGGATTTTGGAGCGTTCATCGAAGTGGAGGAGGGGATCGAGGGCCTGCTGCCGATCAGCGAAGCCAGTTACAGGCGGATCAAGTCGATGGACGAAGTGGTCAAAGAGGGGGACACGGTCCGCCTGGTGGTGTTGTCGGTCGATCCTGTGGCCCGGCGGATGTCGTTCAGCCTCAGGCAGGCCGCGCCCGAGCCGGCCGATACGCCGGCGGAATCCGCCCCTGCGGAGCCGGCGAAAAAGAAGAAGCGTCCGCCCCTGCGCGGCGGGCTGGACCATTGAATGCTCGGCGAATAATGCTTCTGAAGCTGCACGGCATCATCGCGGCGGTGTGTCTGTTTGCGTCTTGTGCCTGGGCGCAGACGCAGGAGGCGGCGCAGACGCAGCCCGCCCCACAGGCCGTCGAAATCCGCTTTGAGCCCAACGCGGCCGTCCAGTGGATGGCCCTGTTCGAACGCGACAAATACGGCTTCACCTATTTTCCCAAGGGCGAGGGCCAGCAGATCATTTTCATGAGCGCCTCCGAGGGCAGCGATCTCAACGACGGCGCCACCAAGCCGGTGCGGTCGCTGAAAAGGGCGCTGGCGCTTTTGCGCAACGGGTCTCCGGACCGTCTGCTGCTGAAGCGTGGGGACGTGTTTGCCGCGGAGAATCTGAACGAGCCGTTTGGGAGCGGCGGGCGCAGCGTGGCCGAGCCGATGATCATCGGCGCCTACGGCGACCCGCGTCAGCCGCGGCCGGTGTTGGCCGTCAGGTTTTCCCTGGGCGGGCCGGTGCAGCCGCATTTCCTCGTGTTGCAGGACCTCGATTTTTACGCCGACCGGCGCGACCCGACGCTGGCGTCGTTCGCGCCGGGCCGATCCGACAGCCGCCAGGGCGACGGCCTGTACATGAACAGCGGCGGCAGATTCCTGTGGATCGAGGATTGCCGCTTCCGCTATTTCGGCAACAACCTGATGCTGCAGGGCGACGCCGCGCTGTTCCACGGGCTGGTTCTGCGCCGCTGCGTGGTGTGCGACAGCTACGGCCTCGATGGGCATTCGCAGGGCATCTATCTGGACCGGTTCGAGCACGTGCTGATCGAGGAAAACCTGTTCGATCACAACGGCTGGAACGATGCCGTTCCCAATGCGGGCAGGACGATCTTCAACCACAACCTGTATTTGCAGCACGGCCAGCCGGGGGAACAGCGCAACATCATGGTCCGCAACAACATCATCGCCCGCGCCTCCAGCCACGGGTGCCAACTGCGCCCGGGCGGGGTGCTGGAAAACAATCTGTTTTTGAAAAACCCGCTGGCGGCGTTCGTGAGCTACGCTCCATCGGTGGTGCGGAACAACGTGGTTTTGGGCGGCGACGGCATCGGGCCTTCGCAGCCGCGCGGCCAGGGCCTGGAGTTCTTGAACTGCCCGGCGGTCCTGGTCGAGGGCAACATCGTCGCGCACAAACCTGACCCGGCCAACAATCTCTCGGCCCTGTCTTGCAGCCCGATGCTGCGCGAAGCGCCGGTTCCCGCATCCCGAGTCGAGGTGCGCCGCAACATCGTCTACGACTGGACGGGCGTGGCGTTGGCGACCACGTCGGCTCCCGCCGGCCTGCTGGTCCAGGACAACGATTTCCAGCAGGGCGATCAGCCGCTGATCTGGCTGGCCGCCTGGCGGGACGGCTACCGTTTCTCCGGCAATCGCTATGGGTCCAGCTCGGCCCAACCGTTCCAGATCGAGAAAACGCCGCTCGATTTCCAGGGCTGGCGAGGGGCCACCGGGGACACGTCCCAGTGCGGCGCCGCCGCGTTTGTCGATCCCTCGCGGGACATCGCCGGCTATGCCCAGTCCATTGGCCTGAAGGACGCGACGCTGGAGGGCTTTTTGGCCGCCGCACGCGCGCAGCGTCACGGACATTGGGACAACCGCCTGACGGCGCAGGCCGTCAATGATTACATTCGCGGCGGCTTTGCCCCAAGGCCGGCAACCAGGCCAAATTGAGATCGCCGCGGCCCTGCGATACAAACGCATCGAATGAACGGCGGTCCGCTGGCTTTTGAGATTCTCCGAAACGACACGGGCAGCGCCGCGCGTGTGGGTCGCGTGAGCACCGGGCACGGGACCTTCGACACGCCGGCCTTCATGCCCGTCGGCACGCAAGGCTCGGTCAAGGGGCTGTTGCCGGACCAACTTGCGGCCACCGGCACGCAGATCATCCTGGCCAACACCTATCACCTGATGCTGCGGCCCGGGGAAAAAACGGTTGCCGATCTTGGCGGGCTGCACCGGTTCATGGGTTGGAATGGGCCGATCCTCACCGACAGCGGCGGATTCCAGGTTTTTTCCCTCGCGGACATCAACCAGATCAGCGACGAGGGCGTTACGTTCAAGAGCCACGTGGATGGCAGCACCGTCTTTCTCGACGCCGCTCGCAGCATGGCGGTGCAGAACGATCTGGGCGGGGACATCGCCATGGCGTTTGATCAGTGTCCGCCGGCCGATGCGCCACCGGCAGCGCACGCGCTGGCGGTGGAGCGCACGCTGCGATGGGCGCGGCAGTGTCTGCAAGCGCATCGGCGGCGGGGCGATCAGGCGCTATTGGGCATCGTGCAGGGGGGCGTGGATTTGGAGCTGCGTCGTCGCTGCGCGGCGGAACTGGTGAAGATGGATTTTAGCGGCTATGCGGTGGGGGGCTTGGCGGTGGGAGAGGGGTTCGAGGCGAGGATGGGCGTCGTGCGGGAGATGTCGGCGGTATTGCCGGCGAGCCGGCCGCGGTATCTCATGGGCGTGGGGTATCCGCGGGACCTCGTGGCGGCGGTGGCCGAAGGCATGGACCTGTTCGACTGCGTCCTGCCGACGCGCAACGGGCGCAACGCCTATGCGTTTACCGCCGCCGGCCCGCTGCGCCTGCGCAACAGCCAATACCAGCGCGATTCGGCTCCCATCGAAGCGGGGTGCGACTGCCCGGCATGCCGGCAATTTGGCCGGGGCGCCATCCGGCACTTTTTTTTCGCGGGCGAGATGCTTGGCCCGATCCTGGTTTCGGTGCATAATACCCGTTTCTATCAACGGCTGATGGCGGACATGCGACAAGCGATTGCCGATGGGTCTTTTGAGCGGTTCCGCCGCAGCGACGCCCGCTGCCGCCTGGGCCCCGGCCCGGGTGGCGAACAGAGCGAGGATTGACTGCTCAAGGAGATTGGCTTGAGTTACCTTCAAATTCTGGCTCAGGCTGCCACGCAGCCGGCCTCCGGCGGCCAGCCGCCTCCCATTTGGGCCGATCCCTCGAAGTGGATCTTCCCGCTCCTGATCGGCGTTCTTTTGTGGATGATGCTCAGCTCATCGCGGAACAAGCGGACCGAGGCGCGGCAGCGCGAACAGATGCTCAAGAACCTCAAGCGGGGCGACCGCGTAATGACTGCCGGCGGAATGTTCGCCAGCATCATCGACGTGCGCGAGAACGAGGTGATCCTCAAGGTCGATGAGAGTTCCAACACCAAGATCAAGTTTTCCCGCGACGCCATCAAGCGGGTTGTGACCGAAGAAGACTCGCCTGCGAAGTAAATCATGCCAACCAACTTTTCCGGACGTTTTACGTTGATCGGCATCGCCGTCGTACTGTCGGTGCTGCTGATCTTCCGCCATCCGTCGCGATTGACGGATCCGAACCTCACGTTCATCCAGAAGACGGAGTTGAGGCCGGGCATCGACATGGTGGGCGGCGTGAGCCTGATTTATCAGATTCAGGCCGAGGCGGGTGCGCGTTCGGCGGATTTGGCCAACCAGGTGATGCAGGCGCTCAAGCGGCGGGTGGACCCCAACGGGTTGCGGAACCTGGTGTGGCGGCCGCAGGGCAACGACCGGTTGGAGATTCAGATGCCGCTGACGCCGGAGGCGGCGGAGGCGCCGAAGATCAAGAAGGCGTTCGACGCGGCGCAGCAGGCGCTGGAAGCCACCAACATCCGTCCGGTGGCGGTCATCGACGCCGTGGAACACACCAGCGGCCCGGCGCGTCGTCAGCGTCTGGCCGAGCTGGCCATGGACAGCCAGACGCGGGCCAATCTGTTCGCCCAGTTGTCCGAAACCTTCGATCAGATTCAGGTGCTGAAGAAGAATGCGCAGAATCTGCCGCTGGAAGTGCTGGCGGCCAAGCTGCAGCCGCTGACGGTCTCTTACGAGCAGCTCAAGCCCAAGATTGAACAGACCAACCTCTTGGCCACGGAGTACGAGTCGATCCTGGAGCAGGCCAATTCCGAGGACGAGTCGCAGCAGAAGCTGGGCCGCGCCAAGCTGGACGCCCTGAACGCCAGGTTTGGGGACTTTCCGGTGCGGCTGAAGGCGATGGGGGAAATGCAGCGTCAGTTCAAGGATTACGACGCGGTGAAGCTGGCGGTGACGGGGGCGGCGGATTTGAAGCGGCTGCTGCAAGGTTCGGGGGTGTTGGAATATCACATTCTGGCCGACACCCTGACGGCCAACCCGGCCGATTTGCAGGCGATGTACGTGCGGATGGCGCCTGGAGGCAGGGGTCCGCTGCCGCAGCCGGGCGACACCATACGCTGGATGGAGGTGGACCGGGTGGAGGAATTCGACAGGCCCGGCCAGCCGCAGCAAACCCACGAGTGGAACGGCAAGTATTACATGCCGGTGCTGGTGACACCGCAGGCGTCGTTGACCAAGGCCAGCGGCGATTGGGGCCTGGAGAACGCGTATCCAACGGCGGACGCGAACGGCGGGCGGGCCATCGGGTTCCAGTTCAACGCCGCGGGCAAGCGATTGTTCGGCGATCTGACCAGCTATTGGTACGAGTATGCGCGGCGGCGCGGGGGCGAGTACCAGGACGCCAGATCCCGCCTGGCCATCGTCCTGGATGACAAGGTGATCAGCGCCCCCAGCCTGCAATCACCCATCACGGGTGGCTCGGGCATCATCGAAGCGGGCGGCGGGGCGGGCTTCCCCGTGGCCGATGCCGACTACCTGATCAACACGCTCAACGCCGGCAGCTTGCCCGCTCAGCTTTCCAGCGAGCCGATCAGCGAGCAGCAGGTCGGCCCGACTTTGGGCGCCGACAACCTGTACAAGGGCCTGGTGGCCTGCGGATTCGGGCTGCTGGTGGTGGCGGTCTTCCTGGTCAGCTACTACTACGTCGCGGGCTTCGTCGCTTTCCTGGCCGTGGTGATGAACATCGGCCTGATCCTGGGGACCATGGCGGCGTTTAGCGCCACCTTCACCTTGCCCAGCATCGCCGGCATCGTCTTGACTATCGGCACCGCCGTCGACGCCAACGTCCTGATCTTCGAGCGCCTGCGCGAGGAACAGCACAAGGGCCTGCCCCTCCGCATGGCCTTGCGCAACAGCTACATCATGGCGCGCAGCGCCATCATCGACTCCAACATGACCAGCATCATCACCTCCTTGTGCCTCTATTTGTTCGGCTCGGAGGAGGTCAAGGGCTTCGGGCTGACGCTGATCATCGGCATCGTCGCCAGCCTCTTCACCGCTCTGTACGTCACCAAGACGATCTTCGGGGTCATGATCGACAAGTTCGGCATGAAGAACCTGAGCAGCATCCCGCTGACGTTCCCCAAGTGGGACCGGCTGCTCAAGCCCAAATGGGATTGGATGGGCATGGCGCCGTTCTTCTACACCTTCAGCATCCTCATGATCACGACGGGCATGGTCTTGTTCGTGCTCAAGGTCCGTCAGGGCCAGATGATGGACATCGAGTTCGCCTCGGGCACCAGCGTGCAGTTTGAGCTGAACCACCCGATGAAGCAGGAAGACGTGCGCCAATTGATCGACCGGGCCAGCGATCAGCATCCCGAGGCGCTGCCCAGCCCCAGCGTGGTGGCCGTCGGCACCGATGAGCTGCACTACGAGGTGGTGACGCCCAACGTCGACCGCGCCGCGGTCAAGCCGGTGGTGCTGGAGGCGATGAAGGGCCGGCTGCACGTTCAGTTGGCCTCGCAGTTCGACCAGTACCAGGGGGATCTGGCGGCGGCGCGCCAGAAGACCGTCGTGCCCATCATTGATCCGGCGTTTTCCGTGGACGGCTTTACCCCGCCGGTGGCCGCCGAGCACGTCGGCGGCCTGGCCATCGTCCTGCGCCATCTATCACCGCCGCTTTCGCCCGAGCAGATTCGCCAGCGCCTGGACAGCGAGCGGCTGTCGGCTTCGGCGGGCGAAGCCGGCGCCGCCGCCATCGATTACCGCGTGCAGGCCCCCGGCGGCGCGGACAAGCCGACCGATTTCGCCCTCATCGTCGCCTGGAACCCATCCGTCTCCTTTGCCGCCGATGAAAGCAAATGGTCCGATGACTTGGCCGCGCCGCTGTGGAAGTTGACCAAACAGGCCATCAGCAGCCCCCCCTCCCTGGAAAAGGAGATCAATTTCGACCCGCAAGTGGCCGGCGAGATGCAGCGCGCCGCCTTTTTGGCCCTGACTTTCTCCATCGCCGCCATCATGGTCTACATCTGGGCGCGGTTCGGTAATCTGAAATACGGCACGGCCACGGTGATCGCCCTGATCCACGACACGGTTTTCACCCTGGCGGCGATGGGCTTTGCCCATTACATCTCCGATTACTGGCATCATAACTTCCTTCAGGTCGAGCCGTTCCGCATCAACCTGACGGTCGTCGCCGGCATCCTCACCATCATGAGCTATTCGATGATCGACACCATCGTGGTGTTCGACCGCATCCGCGAAAACCGCGGCAAATACGGCCACCTGGACCGCAAGGTGATCAACGACGCCATCAACCAGACCCTGTCGCGCACGATCCTGACCTGCGGGACGAGCATCGTGACCGTCTCGTTCATGTATTTCCTGGGCGGACCGGGTATCCACGGCTTTACATTCGTGCTTCTGGTTGGCATATTGGTGGGAACGTACTCGTCGGTGGCGATAGCGGCACCCCTGCTTCTGTGGGGCCGCGAGAAACAAGCGCCCGGCGTCGTGCGTCCGGCCGTCGGACAATTGCAACGCGTGCCCGGCTGACAAGTCCGCTGATCCGTCGGGAAAGGAGTCCCACCTATGCGCAAGGACGTGAAATTCGGATTAACCATCGCCGCCATCCTGCTGGTTACCCTGACCGTTTACCTGATCGTCCTTTCTCGCGGCGGCGGTAGCGGCCAGATCGCAGGCGTCGCCAACCCAACCGCATCCAGCGACAACGGCGCCGCGCCAAACCCCAAGGGTGAATCCGGCTCGATGGAAACGGGCGATGCCTCGGCCAAGCCGTCCAACCCCGCCGAGTCCCCGGCGCCCGAGGGCGGCAATCCCGCCACGCAGCCGTCGGCCTCGGCCAATCCCAAGTTCGACTGGAATGATGCGCTGCGCAGCGGCGGCACGCAGCTCTCGGCCGCCGCGCCCCAGCGCACCGTCACGCCGCCGATTGCCAGCGTCGACGGATCGCCCGTGCGTCGCCCGGCGGCGCTGGGCCCGGAGGCGCATCCGGCGCTGATCGACAACGCCCCGGCCACCCGTCCGGACGATGACTCGCTGGTGACTCCGCCGGCCGCCGCGGGCGCGGCCCAGGACGCGCCGCGGACCCACGTGGTCGCTTCGGGCGAGAGCTTCTGGACCATCTCCGCCGCGGTCTATGGCGATTCCAAGTATTACACCAAGATCATCGCGGCCAACCCCAACGTCGACCCCAAGCACCTGAAAGTCGGCACCGTCCTGACGATTCCGCCGCTGGGCGACGCCCAGAGCAGTTCCGCCGCGTCAAGCGGCGACAAGATCGATCCCGCCACGCAATACCAGGTGGTGTCCGGCGACTCGCTGGAAGCCATCGCCGTCAAGCTCTACGGCAAGCCGGCGATGAAGGACAATCTGTACGAACTGAACCGCGCCCTGATCGGCGCGGATGAGAACCGCCTGAAAGTGGGATGGATTTTGAAGCTGCCCGAACCGCCGAGCAAATAACGAAATGACGAATGAATAATGACGAATGACGAATGACGAAGCGGCACAATTGGCCTTTTCTTCATTCTTCATTCGTCATTCGTCATTGCCGCTCACGCTCGTGAGCGGCTGTGTTCCTCGAGGCGCTGCAGCAGCTCGCTGGCCTCTTCCTGACGCTCGCCGATGTGGCTGGTCCAGACCAGCGGCTCGTTGCGCTGCACGGCCCGCTCGATCCGCCGGCAGGCGCTGATCACCGTGCTGTGATTCCGCTTGCCCATGCGCATGCCGATCTCGGGGAAGCTCAATTTGGCCGTCTTGCGCACCAGGAACATGGCCACGCTGCGGGCCAGGCTGATGGTGCGCTGGCGTCGGCCGGACATCAGGTCCTTGGATTCCAGGCCGAAATACTCGCAGACGCTTTGCAGGACGGACTCGGGGCGGACGGGCGCGACCAGTTGGCGATCCAGGTCGCCCAGGGCGGCCTGCGCCATCGCCACGTCCGCCGTGCCGCCGGTGAGCTTCACGTGCGCCGCGATTCGCGTGATGGCGCCTTCCAGCTC